>Ga0099364_10000903_pt1 | contig 50525 bp, 55 predicted proteins | sample TergutTh196P3_FD_73070 | JGI IMG/M metagenome (GOLD analysis project Ga0099364, IMG submission 73070) | Microcerotermes parvus P3 segment gut microbial communities from Pointe-Noire, Republic of the Congo - Th196 P3 | ecosystem: Host-associated > Arthropoda: Insects > Digestive system > Gut ... | reverse complement strand
GCTTCTACGAGGATAATTACGCCTGGATCAGCGCACGGGAGGACTCTTTCGTCGAAGCCTTCGGCTCCGAGGTATATGAAGCCTTCGGGCGGCTGGCCCGATCGGCCGAAACCCACGATATGCGTGGTGAGTTGCATACAATTAAAGCGCAGACGCTGGTGATCTCCTCGGAGCACGATTACGTGACCCCGCCCGGGCGGCAGCGCGAAATCGCAAGCGCCATACCGGGCGCCGGGCAAGTTATGATACTCGACTCCGGCCACGGTGTGATGTACGAAAAACCGAATGAGTTTCTGTCGGTCGTGCTGGGATTTGTCGAGAACGAGACCGATGTGAGGATTGTTTAGGGAATCGTAAAATGATACGTTTGGAGGGTATCCTGTGTCGACGGCAACCTTTTTGAATCTGCCTGCGGAAAAGCGCGAGCGAATACTGAACGCGGCCATCGAGGAATTTGGGCGGCGCAACTTCGCGGAGGGGAATCTGGCGAATATCGTCAGAGGCGCGGGCATCTCGCGCGGCAGCCTGTATCAATACTTTAAAACCAAGGACGACCTGTATGTTTATCTTTTCGAAACGCTGCGCGCTGAGCGGGCCGAGTACGTCAAGCCGGCCTTTCTGCTTTATAAAAAAGAGCCTTTCCTGCGATTTTTTGAAGAGTTTTATATGCGCGACAGCGAATACCTGATCAAGCACCCATCCCACATCGAGCTGGGGCAGAAGCTGTACAGTGGCGGGGACAATACCTCGCGCGGGCTGATCAAACGCATACAATCACGCTATAACGAATGGTTCCTCACCGGCGTCGATTTCGACAAGGATCGCGGCCTCATCGACCGCAGTGTGGATTCAACCGTACTGGCCGACCTGTGTACCCACTTCGTTACCGACGTCTTCATTTTCCAGAGTATGCACACCCAGTTTTCATTAGCCAATATTCGGGATTATTGCAAAAAAACCGTGGGTATAATCGAACATGGAGTGACCGCGTGCCGCGCGGTGTGACGAAAAAGAACTGAAAGGAGCTGTGAAATGGAACGACAGATCGGCATCGTAGGCTATGGCGTATATCTGCCTGAGAAACGCATGACGGCGAGACAGATAAGCGAGGCTACCGGCGGCGTATGGGCCGAGGAGGACGTGAAAAATAAGCTTGGCATTGTTGAAAAGGTGGTGCCCGGCGACTCCGACGGCGCTCAGGAAATGAGCCTGCGCGCGGCGCAGGCCGCTCTGAAACAGGGAAATGTGGATCCGAAGGATATTGACGTTATTCTGGACATGACGGAGGAGTGGAAGGAGTATCCCCTTACAACAAGCGCCACCTATGTGCAGGGGAAAATCGGCGCGGTAAATGCCTGGGGGATCGACCTGCAAAACCGTTGCTGCACGTTCTGTAGCGCCCTCAAGATCGCCAAGGATATGCTGCTGGCGGACGAGTACATCAACACGGCGCTGATAACCGGCGGGTATCGTAACTGCGACCTGGTGGACTTCAGCGACAAAAGTATGTCGATGATGTACAACCTGGGAGCCGGCGGCGCGGCGGTGATACTGAAAAAAGACCACAACGAGAACGTTGTGCTTGGCAGTTACATTATGGCCGACGGCAGCATGGCTCACAACGCCGGAGTGCCGGTCGGCGGCATTGCGCGGCCGGTCACTCACGAGAACTCAGGCGAGTGGATGAAGCTGCGCCTGATGGACGCCGGGCACATGAAGGCACGGCTGAACGAAGTATCCATCTCCAACTGGTATCGCTGCATAGACGAGTCGCTCAAGCGTTCGGGCGGGCTCACCAGGAAGGATATAGGATACCTTGCCATCCTTCACTTCAAGCGCTCGCAGCATATAGGCATGATAAGGGAGCTCGGACTTACGGAGGACCAGACCGTCTATCTTGAAAATTATGGACACCTGGGCCAGATAGACCAGATGTTGAGTCTGAAGCTGGGATTGGAGCAGGGCAAGATCAGGGACGGAACGCTGGTTAACATGATTGCCGCGGGTATCGGATATGTGTGGGCGTCCACCTGCATCCGCTGGGGCAAAGGATGAAATCGGAGCTGTTTGTCAAAGCTCTGAATCAAATATTTTGAAAAGGAGCTGTCGTTTTGGCTAAGGAAGTTATTCTTACCGGCGCGTGCCGGACGGCGATTGGTAAAATGGCTGGAGCCCTCTCTAATATCCCCGTTGCGGAATTGGGAGCGGTGGTAATTAAGGAAGCGTTGAACCGCGCCGGGGTAAGACCGGAACAGGTTGACGAGGTCTACATGGGTTGTATCCTGCAAGCCTCTCAGGGACAGAACGTGGCCAGGCAGGCATCTTTGAAAGCAGGACTTCCCGTCGAGGTCCCCGCTCAGACTTTCAACTTCGTATGCGGTTCCGGGCTGGGAACCGTCAACATGGCGGCCGCCATGATCATAGCCGGTGAGGCCGACGTCATCGTCGCCGGAGGTATGGAAAACATGTCCGCGGCGGTCTACTCTTTGGATAAGGCGCGATCAGGCTATCGCATGAATCACGGGACGCTGATCGACACGATGATCAAAGACGCGCTTACGGATGCTTTCAACGATTATCACATGGGAATCACGGCGGAGAATGTGGCCGAAAAATACGGCGTCACCCGCCGGATGCAGGATGAATTTGCCGCCGGGAGCCAGCAGAAATGCGAGGCCGCTCAGAACGCCGGAAAATTTCGCGACGAGATCGTTCCTGTACCGATCAAAATCAAAAAGGAAACAGTACCATTCGACAGGGATGAGTACCCTCGCGCCGGAGTAACGGCCGAATCCATAGCCGGCATGTCTCCCGCGTTCAAGCCCAACGGCACCGTCACGGCCGCCAACGCGTCCGGCATCAATGACGGGGCGGCAGCCGTCGTGGTCATGAGCGCGGAAAAGGCAAAAGAGCTTGGCGTGAAGCCTATGGCAACTTGGGCCGGAGGGGCAGCCGCCGGAGTGGACCCGTCCGTGATGGGCATCGGCCCCGTCTTCTCCACGGAAAAACTTTTGAAAAAACTGGGACTTGGCATCGGAGACATTGATTTGATTGAGGCCAACGAAGCCTTCGCGGCTCAGGCCTTGGCGGTTGGCCGGCTGCTGAAGTGGGATTCCGCGAAAGTCAACGTCAACGGAGGAGCCATCGCTTTGGGGCACCCGGTCGGCGCGTCGGGCTGCCGTATTCTCGTTACCCTGCTGCACGAAATGATCAAACGCGACGCCCGCACGGGCTTGGCCGCGCTGTGCATCGGAGGAGGCATGGGGGTTTCCGCCGCCGTGAAAAGATAACCTCGCTATGAAACTCCGCGCGGCACAACCGCCGATATTGAGCATAAGCGCGGCGTCCCGCGCCGGCTTTGCTGTGTTGTCCGGCCTGTTGCTTGGGGCGGACATTATTTTGCAAATTACTTGACAATAATATTGACAATAACCTTGACAATAAATTGCCGTTTTGTACAATCGGCGTATGAATAAGTATACTCTGACACCTGTGATCCTGGATAACATAGCCAATATCGAGCGTTTTTACGGGCAGCTTGAAGCGTTGCGGATACCGAAAAAACTCCAACTGAACCTTGAGCGCGACAACCTGATCCAGTCCAGCTTCATTAGCAACAGCATCGAAGGCAATCCCTTATCGTATCCGGAGGTTTCTAATTTGCTTTTGGGCGACCGCCTCCCTGCCAATCGCAGCGAAAAGGAAGTCAGAAACTATTTTGAAATTCTTAAAAGCCTTGAACAGCGGGCGAAAAAGCCCTTTAACATCGACGGGATACTCGCCCTGCATCGTGACCTGATGACCAGGGTTGACGACGATATAGCGGGACAGATCCGTGACAGCCGTGTTGTTATAGGCAATCGGAAAATATCGGGGAAAAAAATTAAAATTATCGTCAAGCATGAACCGCCTCATCATGACGCGGAATCAATCAAAAAAGCCCTTGGTGACTTAATAGAATGGTTCAACGGCACAAATGAAGTTTTGCCTGTTATAAAAATCGCACTTTTCCATCACCTGTATGTTTTCATCCATCCCTTTGCCGATGGCAACGGGCGCACTGTACGCCTGCTGACAGCTCTTTTGCTCATCAAGGCCGGATACGCGGTCAATAAATATTTCGTTCTGGACGATTACTACGATGTTGATCGCCTGGCGTATTCCGACGCATTGCACAGCGCCGATGCCGGGTGCTCGACGCAGTGGGTCGAGTATTTCACCTCGGGGATCAAATATTCCCTCCAAAGCGCTCTTTCTAAAACCAAAAACGCGCTTCTTACAATGCGCGTCGATGAGCGCCCCTCGGAACGTCAGCGGCAGGTTTTGGAAATTTTTGCCTCAAACAGCGAGCTTACAAGCGCGGAGGTGGCGTCGGCGCTTGGAGTCTCACGCCAACAAGCGCAAAATCTTCTCGCCGGTTTGGTTCAAAAAGGTCTCGTTAAAAAAATCGGCCGGACGAAAAAAAGCTATTACCAGATAGCTTGAAGCACAGCGCTCCGCTTGATTAATACCAATTCTCTTTCAATTTGATTGCAAGAATGAGACACGCAAACCGGTTTGTATGTTTTGATCTGTTGCGGCTATTGAATACCAAGCAGTTTTTCTATTTCCCGTTTTGTCCATGCGCTTCTTGGGTCTTTGTCATGAAGCGGATAGACGGTGATTTTGCCATCGCTTGTTTTTTGAGCTATTAACTCCGGTTTTTCCCATGAATTATTGAAGACCATTGCTTCGTCTGCCAAAGAAAATGAATGACTAAGCAATTGCATACTTCTTTTGTAGCGGCTTCTGATTTTATCAACCGGTACGTCGTGCCCACCGGTGCCGTAGCGCGTCTTTACACGTCGCACGTTTACATCTGAGTCCTGAGTGCAGACGAAATAAAGACGCACCCAATACCCGGATTCTTTTGCCTGTTTCATTAGTTCAAGTTTACTCTCGTGGGAAAAAACTGTTTCAAAGGCAAAAGATTCTCCGTTGTCCAAGGCATCGGCGCGTTGCTGTTCGGCTTTTTCCCATGCTTCCAGATCGGTCAAGCCTTCGTTCTTTTTAATATCGTCAGCGTTGATATATATGTCTGGAAATCCGGGCCTTTTCTCCAAGTCTTTTGTTATAGTGCTTTTACCGGACCCATTCGGTCCAGCAATGACAATTAAAGCGGGTTGGTTATCACGCCTCATTATTTTTCCTATACGGAGTAAAAACTCTTTTGCCGTCTGGATATACTTCGTATGTGCCTGATTTATCCCCTATTATATACGGGAAACCTTTAGCATGAATTTCCTCTTGCGCCTGTTTGGTTGCTTCCGCAAAAGCGGCTTCCATATCTTCTTTACTCATATCCCATATACTTTTTCCCGTTTTAGGTTTAGCGGTTAAAGTCGTCATATTAAGCCTCCTTCACGTAAATTAAGTTTTTTAGCCTATACGGGTATAATAACCAATTTATAGAAAATTACAATCAATATTCAACCGGGGGCGCGTTTTTTCCGCAAACGTATTCGTTGCTCCTGATTGCCTACGATTCATCGTCTTTATTAGAAATATGCGATAATTCCTTCTCGTTGGCTTCGACTTCCCCCAATGCCCATTTTAATATTTGAGCGACTATGGCGAGGTCTTCTGTTTTTGTATGTTTTACTCCGTCCCTGACCGATTTCAGAGCGGCATAAATCGTATCCAGGTTTATCGGTTCTCCGCGTTTTTTTTCTTGGGCAAATCCTGTTTTGTCTTCGTCTTTAACAGGCATGTCAATTTGATTCGACTCTCCGATAAGGAAGCTCAAAGAAGTGTTCAAAACATCGGCAAGTCTCTCCAAATCATAAATCGACGGGATATGTTTAGCTGTTTCCCAATTAATTATCGAAGTTCTCGAAACGCCGGCAAGCTCGGATAAAACTTCCTGGGAAATTCTCATACGCTTACGAGCTACCTTAATTTGATTGGAGATAATATTCTTTTTTGATGTTGTTAAATTCATGATTTTATTGTCTAAGAATGTAGGCAAAATACAAGGACAAGAAGGCGGACATTACTTGTCGGGGTAATTGTGTTATAGTATAATAATCTTATCTTTTTAAGATTAGTTATCTTGGCTAAAAAGGGAATTTAATTCAAGAAATATTGATAAAACAGTAGACAGATAAAAGTGAAGTAAGTTGAACTTATTGAAAGAGCTAGTCTCGTGAAATCTATGCAACTCGACGATAAAACTGAAAACGCGTTCGTTAAATCCGTTGGTCTTGCGCTGGAATAAATCAAGGAGGGTTTTGCATTGAGAAAAAAGAATTTTGTGTTGTGGTTTTTACTTGCGCTGTTTGCGTTCGCGGTAATGGCGGGCGGCTGTGGTGACAGCAGCGATGGAGATTGGATAGGAGGAGATGACCCGACAAATCCGGTTGATCCACCGAACCTGCCAGATCCGGATGATCCGGGGCGTTATGAACCTCCAGACCTGACAGAAGAAGTTTTAGAACAAATGGCGAGGGAAGCAATTCATCTTGAACTCGATGAGCTTGTCTTTTCCGACGGCACGCAAATCAAAGATTATTTGAACCTTCCTTCTCCGGTGCTGTCAGTTGGCAGCGGCGTCCAAACCGCCTCAACATTTACAGCGGGAGATGTCAAAATTATTTCCGCGAAAATGCAAGCGCGGGCGCATGAATTGACACAACTTTTCCCAGCCGTCAATTTGCATCACGGTGAAACCGACAAAGGAGAACCCTTCATTATTACTCAGAATCGGTACGTATATGTGTACCCCGCATTCAGTGAAGAATATGGCCGTGTCGATATCCCCATACTCCAATATTTGAGAGGGCCTGAGCCTCCTCACCCGAATATAATAAAAGACAGTGGCTATTGCGATCACCCTATATATGGTATGGACTGCGTAGGATTTCTTTACCAATGTATCGAAGCCGCTGAAATTCCCGCACTGAAAAATATGGGCGGGAAATGGGGTGTTAATACCATTGCTATGGGTACTGAAAGTACCTGGCACGATAGAGGGCTGACCACCGCCCGGGAAGTTTCAACCGCCGGACTCCCCGAACCCGGCGATGTTCTCTCGTGGAACACGCATGTTGGTATTGCTGTGAAATCCAGAGATGGCGGCATCGCCGTTATCCATTCTTCCGGGCGCACGTCGTCCCGTTACTATTGCTCCGAATTTAAAGAAGTCGCATACAGAGAAAACCCAAACGAAACATTAAAAACACAAAACGGCCCCGCTATTCATAAATATACGGATGCAGCGCCCGATGAAAATGTGATACCGGGTTTCAAGCGAGAAGCGAGGCGGCTTAGATTAGGAGATATTGCCGAAGAACCCGATCCAGTTGAGCCACCCGGCCCCTTCCCCCCCGACCCCGGCGGCAACTGGATCGACGTGGCCGACACGAGCTGGTACGACAACAACCCTAACGCCACGACTTTTACGATCAATACTCCATACGAGCTCGCGGGTCTCGCGAAGCTCGTCAACGGTACGCCCAGCGTTTCGTTTGGCGGAAAAACAATAAGGCTGGGAGCTGACATCAACCTCGCCGGGAGGGAGTGGACGCCGATAGGAAGTAGAGCTTCTTCTTTTACGGGTATCTTCGACGGCGAGGATCGAACCATTTCGAACATGACGATTACCGGAACACTGGAAGAATACGCTGGATTATTTGGCAACGTTACCTCTCGTGTTGCCGCGGTGGGAGATGCAGTGGTGAAAAACGTGAGGCTGGCGAATGTGAACATCGACATTTCCACCACGCATCAACGCCACGGCGGAGTTGTAGGATATTTCGGCTACGGGCGGATAGAGAACTGCACTTTCAGCGGTGACATTAACGTCTACAACACTCGTGCTGATGCTTCTGGATATGTTGGCGGCATTGTCGGGTATACCGAGTCGATCGTCACAAACTGCGAGTCAAACGGCAATATTACCCTCTCCGGCGGCAATTCCAGTTATGCCGGTGGCATAGTCGGGAGCATTAACGGTACGAGATCTATATCTAACTGTAGGTCCAACGTTAACGTATCCTCCTCTTCTTCCGGCGGAACTCGCGCCGGCGGTATCGTCGGGAGTATCGCAAATGGCGGTACTGTATCGAACAGTTATTCCAAGGGCAATGTTTCTTCCACTTCATCTTCTGCCCGCGTCGCGAGCTATCGAGCACAGGCCGGAGGCATTGTAGGGTTTGTTTCTGGTGGAAATGTGGAAGACTGCCATAAACTCAACGGCACTGTTAGCGCGGTCAATACAGATCGAGCGGATGCCGCGTACGCGGGCGGTGTAATTGGGTATTTAAGTGGTAATAGGAATTTGGTATCCGTCAACACGTACAACCCGGCGGCTGCGGATTGGGGAATTGGGTACGATAGCAGAACGACTCCTCCAGGCCGCCCCAGCAACGACGGCGCGACGCCTGCCAACTAAAAAAGAAATGATCAAAGTGACATAAAACTTATAAAGGAGTGACTCGTAGTGAAAAGAAAAAGCTTTGTTCCATGGTTGTTGTTGATAGTGTTTGCGTTAGCGGTGATGTCCGGCGGCTGCAGTGATGAAGGCAGCGGAGGCGGAAGTTATTCTTTTAGGGATTTGGAGGGAACTTGGATATTGACAAGCGGAAGCGGAACCGGCAGCGGAAGTGTTGGCGGGATCACCATATCCGGTTCTGCCACGGCGGTAGAAGGCTACGTCACCTTTTCCAAGATGAGTGAATTGGGTGGCGGATCATTCTATACGGAGATAGAAATGCTTTCTGCATGGGATGTTACATTCAATCCGCCTTATGAGGACTACTCCGGTCTCAGAACTTTGGGCTTTGATTATTCTCATGGCGATGGTGTAGAAGGCAGGCAAGAGGGGTCGAACGTTTTTGTTTTTAGTGACACGGAGGACGGCGCGAATATTAGAGTTAGAATAGCGCTCACTTCAAGTACGACGGCTAACGTGGATCATATGGAGGAATACAATAACGACGGTATTCATGAGAAATATGACGTCAAGTATTCCATAAGTAAGCAATAACCTTGTGCTGAGCTGAAACAACAAGAAAGGAACGTCGCGCGCGGAGATTAGTAAATGAACGAGCGCGACGTTCCTTTGTGTAATTTTGGAAGTTTTTTTGGCGTAATAGTGGTTGCGGCTATATATTCCGTGGGTTATTTTTGTGTACAACCAGTGCTACGTAGAAAACCCACGGACTCGTATTGTCAGCCATTTTCTCAACAACATATATTCAATGACTCACGGACTCCGCTCGCACTATGTCCAGATAGACAGGTTGGACGCCATACGGTTTGAGTATTTGTTCAGCTTTGTTGTTCACATAGGCCACTCTTTCTTCTGTGGTCATATCCTTGGTTTGCTCGTAATGTCTTATTCTGATAGCATCAAGCTCGTCCTCAACAGGATTACTATTCATCGTCCAATACCTCCTTCGAAGTACATATTACAATTCCTTTGTAGCCTTCTGCCCGATTTACGCGTTCTGTCAGTATTTTGGTTTTCAGCTTGTTAATGTGCTGAAAATTATACGAGAGTACGCAATCAAGCCCATGCACGGAAGCAATAGCTATGTGTGCGCTGTCATTACGGAATTTTACAGGAATTATGCTATTGGTAATATATAAGTCCGCCATACGGTTAGATTCGCTGGTAATGCCCAGAACGGTTATATGATATTCGTCAATGAGTGACAACATATTGCTCCGTTTGGGTTCGTGAGCATCTTCCAATTCGAGAATTGTATAGCCGGACGTATAGGCATCATATTCCTTTTTGCCGATCGCTTCGAATAATCTTACCGTATCAGCGTGGCCGTCGCGTTCTTCATCGAAGTAATAGTTGAACACGCTCGATTCAAGGTACAGACGTATATTCTTTATTCTAAATCAACTCCTTGTCGGTATTTTACCTCAAATCCTTGATTCTTACCTATCAGGGTTTCACCAGTCTACACCACTTTTTTGTACCTTGTTTTCAGTGCTTCAAGGTCATATTCAAGTTTTAGGGGATTTAGTGTGTTATTATCAGCATTAGGAACAGCTATTTTGAATTTTATTTCAACCTTTTCACGATAACCCCCTAACATCGCAAGGTTGGCTCGGTCTTTGTTACGCTTCGTCCCGCCTGATTTAATTGCATTTGAGCTACTTGCTCAGACGATTTTTTCTATTTACAAGTTGTACAATCAGGATAAATTATTTAGATTATTATGAAACACAGGTGTCACACTTCTACCGCACCTTGGACACTGTGCTTGCCCGGCTATTCCCGTTCGCGGCACAACTGGTGTTGATAGTTGTTTATTTATTTCGGCGTTCCTAAGCCCTGTGCCGAAAATAACTCCTACAATACAACCAGCAACTACAAGTATTGCTAAAAATATTAGGATTAGACTCTTTTCTCCTTCGCTTTTTAAACGTTTTACGCCGCAATGTGGACATGATATAGCATCTGATGATATTTCCGTTGAACATTCAGAGCAATTAATTAATGGCATACTTATTTAAAACCTCCCTAATTTTATTAAACCTATTTTACTTATTGATCATATGGAGGAATACAATTACGACGACATTCATGAGAAATATGACGTCAAATATTCCATAAGTAAGCAATAACCTTGTGCTGAGCTGAAACAACAAGAAAGGAACGTCGCGCGCGGAGATTAGTAAATGAGCGAGCGCGACGTTCCTTGGTTTATCTTGCGAAGTGCGGTTCAGCGCAATTACTCGCGCCGTGAAAATATCATCAGGATTGATTAACCGGTGTGGCGGGACAGATAACGTTCTTTAAATCCTGACGGCGCCAGAATCTCGGGCCGTTCGCAATCAAGGCATGAAAGGTCCTTATCGCCGCTTACTATGACATCAATATCCGCAATCATCGCCGACATCAGAATGGGATAATCTTTCTCGTCACGGATACGCGGCAATCCTGCTTTTTCGATTCTTAACGGAGTGTAAATCAATTCATAAGTCAACTCTCTCAAAAATTCATCCAAATCGTCCATCTTATACCTAAATTTGCGCTTAAAAACGATTATGAGCTCTTCCAACGAGAACGTGCAAACGCAAAGATCATAGTCCGACATTATTTCTTTCAGTATCGACGATACGCTGCCTTCGCGAAATAAGGCGGCAGAAACGAGAATATTGGTATCAACCATTACGCGCATAACGTTCGGCGTACAATTCCCCTCTGACATTTTTGCATAGTTCGATTACATCGTCCTCATTGTCAATACCGGCTTTTTCCGCTTCTTCCTCCATAGCTGACTGCAATTTATCGAGGGCTATTTGAGAAGAGTTGAGGAGTATTACCCTGTTGCCATCCTCAAGAAACATAACCTTATCTCCCTCTTTAATTCCCAGTTTCCTGCGTATTTGTACCGGGATCGTAATCTGACCGCTCGTCGTCACTTTAGCCAACTCCATAACCTGCGCCTCCTTAAAAACGTTAAATTCATTATAACACTGCGCGCAGGATAAGATCGCCAGCCGCAGGCTTCGCCGGCGTTCGAAGATGTGCAGCGTGGTATACGAACTAAGCGACGTGGATGTTTGCTTCTTCTTGCGTGATTATGGGGGAAAAGAACGCGTAGATGTGGGAATCCTTTTGCTTAAAATCGCATGCGGTTATAAAGCTTACTTCGAACCGCTTGTTTTTGAAACATCTGAAATCGAGCTAAACAATCCATTTGTCAATGAAATCCTGCATACCGGATTGGAATTATAAGCTCATCGTAATGGCTCCAATCAACACAAAACCTGTAAAATGTATTCGTTAAACAAGCAATAATAACAATCCCTCTTGCCCCTGGCTTTTCGCCGGGGGTTGATTCATCTTGCGAAAGGCAGAAACGAGAATATTGGTATCGGTTAGTGTCTTCATACTTTTTTACCCACATGCCTTTTCTGATCTAATTTAGCCTGCAACTATATTTCGGTTGCAGATTCCGTCTGTTTGGCGTATAGTATGCTCAGGCGGCGATGACATGAGCCAAAAGGATAAATTGATTGTCCGCTTGAAGTCCAAGCCGAAAGATTTTACTTTTGACGAGGCAAAATCGTTGCTGGATTCATATGGCTATGTCATGTCTACTTCAGGTAAAACAAGCGGTTCTCGCGTTTGTTTTATCAGAGGCAAAAAGATTTTTCGCATGCACAAACCACACCCACGAAAAGAGTTGCTCTCTTATCAAATCAATGAGCTGATTGATGAATTAAAACAGGAGGGTTTGCTATGAAAAATACCATAAACTATAAAGGGTATTACGGCAGCGTTGAGTTTTCCGATGAAGATAATGTTTTTTTCGGCAGGATAATCGGCATTAACGATCGTATCACATATGAGGGTGACAGCGTTGACGCCTTGCGCCGCGATTTTGAGGAAGCGGTTGACGAATACCTTGAAACGTGCTCACAATTGGGCAAGGAACCGGAAAAAACGTATAAAGGCACATTCAACGTACGAATTAACCCATCGTTACACAGACAGCTTGCACTCTTTTCGGCGTCAAACGGCAAAACACTAAATGCTGCCGTTGAAGAAGCCATACGGAGTTATATTGAGTGTGTATGACACGTACATATACGGATTAGTTTTTGCAAATGGAATTAAAAAAAATTTGTGTGAATCTCCCCCCTCTGTTTTCCGCGTGGAATTTGGAGGGTTTATTTATTTAATTCTCAATTCTCTTTTCCATCATCCAAAGCTGTGATTCCAGCGGGGGGGCGTCGCCGGGTTTGAGCCTTCTGTAATTGCCTCGCGTGTCCATCTCGCAGCACTGTACGTTGTCGCCGAGGTGAACCGGGAGTATGGAATCGATTATCACGCGCCGTATCGCGGGGGACTCTACGGGGAACAGGCACTCCACCCTTCGGTCCAGGTTGCGGGTCATCAGGTCCGCGCTCCCCAGGAACAGTTCCTCATTTCCGCCGTTGCGGAAATAGAACGCTCTCGTATGCTCCAGAAAACGTCCCACGATGCTGGTGACCCGTATGTTCTCGCTGAGTCCCTCAATGCCGGGCCTGAGACAACAGATGCCGCGCACCTGGAGGTCGATTTTCACCCCGGCCCGCGACGCCCTGTATAGCGCGTCTATGCTCTCCTTTTCGGATATGGCGTTGAGCTTGAAGATAATGCGGCCGCCGCCGGATTCGTTGTGGACCGCTATCTCCCTGTCGATCCTCGATATTATCTCTCGCCTCAGCGAGTGAGGGGCAACCAGCAGCCGGCGGTATTCACGAAGTGTAGAGTAACCGGTCAGCACATTAAAGAGATCGGAAGCGTCAGCCCCTATCTCCGGGTGCGCGGTGAAAAGCCCGAAGTCTGTGTATATCCCGGCAGTCACCGGATTGTAGTTTCCTGTGCCGAGGTGAACGTAGCGCCTTATGCCGTTCTTCTCGCGGCGGACTACCAGGCACAGCTTGGCGTGCGTCTTGAGCCCCGGCAAGCCGTACACAACGTGAACGCCCGCGCTTTCCAGTGATCTCGCCCAGCTTATGTTGTTCTCCTCATCGAAGCGCGCCTTGAGTTCAACAAGGGCCGCTACCTGTTTCCCTCTCGCGCAGGCCCCCTTCAGCGCCTCGACTATCGGCGAGTTGGAGCCGGCCCTGTAGAGCGTCTGCTTGATGGCAAGCACGTCCGGATCGCGGGACGCCTGGTATATGAAATCCACCACAGGTTTAAAACTATCGTAGGGATGATACAGCAGTATGTCGTGGTCGGCTATCGCGCGGAAAAGGTTTTTACTGTAGCTGGGGGCTATCGGGTTTCTCGGCGTGAACGGCGGAAATTTCAAATCGGGGTGATCTACGAGGCTGTAAAGCTGCATCAGAGACGACATCCCCAACGTAGACTTTTGCGTGAACACTTGAAACAGGTCGAGTCCGAGATTGCGGGCCAATATCTCTTTAATTTTTTTAGGAGCCTTCCTCTCTATCTGGAGGCGCACCACGAGCCCGAAGCGCCTTCTGTCCACGGATTCGCTTATGGAAAGCAGAAGGTCCTCCGCCTCGTCCGCCTCGATCTCGAAATCAGCGTCGCGCGTGACGCGGAACAGGACGGCGTTTTCTATTATCATCCCCGGAAAGAGCATGTTCAAATTGGCCTTTATTACGTCCTCAACCCATACGAACCGGTCGATGTGCGCCGCGCCCCTGAGACCCATCCTGTCGAACTTGTCCTCCGAATCGGCGGGAAGCCGGATGAGGCGCGGAAAGGACTCCGGTATCTTGAGCCTCGCGAACAGTTCGTTCCCCTTTTCGTCGCGGAGCGAGAGAGCGAAGCTCAGGCTGAGATTTGAAATATGCGGAAACGGGTGGCCGGGGTCGAAAGCAAGAGGCGTCAGCGTGGGAAAAATGTCGTTCTTGAAATAGTTGTCGAGAAATTTTTTATGGCGGTCGCTTAAACCATCGTACCCCAGAATCTCCACTCCGTTTTTCGCCAGTTCCGGCAGCAGATCGTTGTTCCAGCAATCGGCGATGCGCTTTTCATCGGGCACAAGGGCCCTGCGGATAGCGGCGAGCTGTTCAACGGGGGTCATTCCGTCCGCCGGCGGGGTGACAACGCCCTCCCTCAACTGCCCGATAAGGCCGGATACCCGGATCATGAAGAATTCATCGAGGTTGTTCGCGAAGATCGCGAGGAACTTGACGCGCTCAAGCAGCGGCTTCGACTTGTCCATCGCCTCGTCCAGCACGCGCCGGTTGAAGCGCACCCAACTGAGTTCGCGGTTTATATATTCGTTTATTCTCTCGGGACGAACCTGTGCCTCGGGAATACTCTTACCCATTCATGCTTCCTCCTGGAAATCGAATTTCGTGAGCAGTTCGTCAACCGACATGCCCGTCCTTATTCCAAATCTCGTCAGAGCGAAATCATAACGCGCCGGGTCGTCTGGACGGAGGGCCGCAAAGCCCCTTGTCGCCTCCAGAGCCGAGACGCCGTCAGCCGACGATCTCCTTACGAATCCAAGCCCTTTCGCAATCCTGAACATGTGCGTATCCAGCGGAACAATAATATCACAGGGGGAAACCCCGCTCCAGCCTCCGGGGTCCACATCGTCAGCCCGCGTCATCCATCGTATGAAAAGCGCAAGGCGCTTGCAGGCGCTCCCTCTCGACGCGAGCGGCAGCAAATGCGACCCGCGCAATCCCGCGCGCGCCAATATCTCCGAGGCGAACCCGTCCATCGCCTCCAGCGTGACTTCCCTTCCTCCCCCGCGCATCCGGGAGCGGAATAAATTTTCGAGCGACCCGTACTCACGCAGCACGGCCCCGATGCCGGAAAGATATTTCGACATTTCATCCCCGTCGTTGAAGCGGTGCTTGAAACCGGCAAGCCGCGATCTCAGGACCGCCCCATCCATACCGGCGACGGCGGCGGCGGGATGTTCGCCCAAAACATCCAGAACCCTGCGGACGCTCGCGAGTATTGAGGCCACCCGCCCGTAGGCGAGCGACGAGGCGACGAGCCCGGCTACCTCCCTGTCGGCCGGATCGTCGTAAAGATAGAGAAATTCGAGCGGATCAGGCGAAACGTACTCCCTGCGGTTGAACTCCGCGTACAGTTCTTCGAGAAGTTCGTATCTCCTGCCCGAATACGGCGCATTACCGGACGCCGCCGGATTCATGGGCGCAGACATTAATCCGGCCTTACGCGGACAAGGCGAATCCTATCGAGCGGACGCGAGCCCTGCAAAAACTTCCCTCGCGTTCGCCGTCGTGGCGTCGATGACCTCAGCGGTGTGCGCGAGCGACACGAAAATCGCCTCGAACGCGCTGGGCGCGAAGTAATCCCCGCGCGACAGCATCCCGTGGAAAAATCCGGGGTACAAATCGCCTCTCGTGGCCTGTACCTCATCGAGATTTGACGGAAGCGACGGCGAGAAGAACAGCCCGATCACGGAACCGAGACGCGACACGGAAACCTCGATCCCGGCCTCCAAGGCCGCCTCTTTGAAGCCGTCAGCCAAACGGGAAGTCGATTCCTCAAGCTTTTGATAAGCCGCTCCGGTCAGCTTGTTCAAGGCGGCAATCCCCGCCGCCATCGCCAGCGGATTGCCGGACAGCGTCCCGGCCTGATAGACGGGGCCGACGGGCGCGAGATGGTCCATCACGTCTCCCCTGCCCCCGACCGCGCCAACCGGGAGGCCGCCTCCGATTATTTTTCCGAGGCATGTTAAGTCCGGTCTGATATTAATAATATTCTGCACCCCGGACTCAGGCACGCGGAAGCCGGTTATTATCTCGTCGAATATAAGGAGCGAGCCGTTATCCTCCGTGAGCTTCCGCAGCGTCTCCAAAAATCCCGCCGCCGGAGGCACGAGGCCCATGTTCCCCGCCCAGGGCTCGACTATAACCGCCGCTATCCGTGACCCGCTCTCCGCGAAAACCCGCGCCGCGTCATCCCCGGAGTTGTACGGCAGCACAATAGTATCGGACGCAGCCGATGAGGTTATCCCGGGCGACGTGGGAACTCCCAGCGTGAGCGCGCCGCTTCCGGCCGAAACGAGCAGGCAGTCGCTGTGGCCGTGATAACACCCGGCGAATTTCACAATCCTGTCCCGCCCGGTGAAACCTCGAGCAAGGCGCAGGGCTGTCATAGTTGCTTCCGTTCCCGAGCTAACGAAGCGGATTTTTTCAATCGACGGGAACTTGCCCTTTATTATCTCCGCGAGTTCGATCTCTCCCTCGCAGGGAGCGCCGTAAGAGCTCGACCGCGAGGCGGCCTCGCAGATCGCGCGCGCGACGTCGGGATCGGCGTGTCCCAATATCATCGGCCCCCAACTCCCGACGTAATCGCGGTAAGCCCTGCCCTCCGTGTCGCGCAGATACGCTCCGTCAGCGGATTTTATGAACAGCGGAGTACCTCCCACCGCCTTCCATGCGCGCACCGGGCTGTTGACTCCGCCGACAAGGCTTTCACACGCTCTCCTGTAAAGTTCCTCGGTTTTCATGATTTCCTCCATATATGAAGTATTATCCGCATAAGGCCGTCCATATCCGGTGACGGCATGATCTCTGCCTCGCGTCCCCAAACGCGCTTTATGGCGGCGCCACATTCCGCCCCCCATGCCACGAGGGCAGCCTCCTTTGGAGGTTCCCCCAGCGCGGAGGCGTAAGCCTCAGCCATCGCGGAGCTGCCGAATACGACGGCGTCCACGCCGCACATCTCCCACTGTTCGCGCATGACCTCGATGCCTGGCACATTGCGGGCGGCCATGCGATAGGTCGGTATCACGGACGCCGACGCGCCCCTCGCTCTCACGGCCTCAAGCGGTACGTCCGATCCCTTGAAATTACGAGCGAACACCACCGATTCCCCGGGGGATACGGCGCCGCTCAACAGGCCGGCGAGGTTTTTGCTGTCCCCTTCTGCCGCGAGGTCGGGAACTATTCCCAAGCTCTTTAGCGCGGCCGACGTGCCCCCTCCAATAGCCACAATTTTGCCTCTAATACGCCTGACATCGACAAGGCCGGCGAGCCGCGCCGCGCCGCGCGGGCTTGTAACGATCAGCCAGTCCGCCGAGGTTATCGCGCTTTTGCCGGAGTCTCCGACGTCAAGTTCCTCCAATTCCAAAAGCGGCAGGCCGTAGCAGTCCGCGCCCATAGCTTCGACGGCCCTCCCAGTGTTCCAGCACTCAGGGTATGGGCGGCATATCACAACCTGCATACCGCGCAGCGGGAGGTTCTCGCGCGATAGCTTTATCCCGGCGGACCCTCCGATATATATAACCGACGGGCCTGATATTTCTCCGCGCCGCGACATTGCCGCTATTTCCGCGAGTGTTCCGTCGATTATTGACGCCCGGTTCCACCCTCCCCATTTCACCATGGAGGCAGGCGCGTCTGGGGATTTGCCGCACGACAACAGGCGATCCGATACGGCGTCGAAATTCACAGCGCCCATGTAGATTGCAACTGTTCCTTCGGCGTTTGCCGCGCTCCGCCAATAGCCATCGTCTTCTACGTTTATGTCCGCTCTCCTATGTCCGGTGACTAGCAGCATCGACGAGGACATATCCCTGTGCGTAACCGGCAGGCCCAATGCGGCAGCGCCGCCAATCGCGGAGGTCACTCCGGGGATCGCGCGCCAAGGTATACCGTGTTTATCCAGAAACTCCGCCTCCTCGCCGCCGCGCCCGAAGACGAACGGGTCCCCGCCTTTGAGCCTGACGACTGTCCCGTCCTCACGTCCGAGCGACGCAAGCAGCTCGTTGATCTCATCCTGCCTCATCGTGTGATTTCGCGCGCTCTTGCCGACAAGATGAAAACGGCACTCCGGCGGGGCGAGTTGAAGTATATCGGGATGGATGAGCCTGTCGTATACCACGTGATCGGCCCTCGAAAGACATTCGGCGGCGGAAAGGGTGAGCAGGCCGGGCAGGCCGCATCCCGCGCCCACGAGCCAGACGCTCACGACGCGGCCGCCTTTCCGATTTCCCGGACGGCGGGTCCGTCGCGCATCGCGCCCCAGAGCTCGTCCGCCAGAGACTCGGCGTCCTCCGCCGAATCAACCGCGCCGCGCGCCGTCCCCCGATCCGGGGCTCCGCTCTCCGGGTAGACTTCGGCTGTTATCTCCATCTGCCCCGAGTTGTATGACGCGCTCACACCGACGGGGCAGACGCAGCCATACGCCAGCCGCGACAGGAAAGCGCGCTCCGCCGTGACCTCATACCACGCGGGAAGATAATTCATAAGCCTCAATATCCGTTCCATAACCGAACCGGAGAGAGCTTCCGCCACAACCGCGCCCTGCCCGGCGGACGTTATAAACGGCAGAGCCTCCGCTGGCGCCGGAGCGCCGATACGTTCGAGCCCCGCCTCCGCCAGCACCAGCGCGTCAACTCTGCCGGCGAATAATTTTTCAAGCCTCGTTCCTATGTTGCCCCTGCAATTTACGCACGCGAGATCGGGACGGATGTAAAGGATCTGGGCGCGGCGGCGGATACTCGACGTGCCGATGACGGCGCCGCGCGGGAGCGCATCCAGCCCGCCGCCGCCGCGCGTCACCAGAACGTCGCGGACCGAGCCGCGCTTTAAAACAGCCGCGAGCGAGCAGCCCTCGACGGGAACGGTCGGCACGTCCTTCATGCTGTGAACCGCGCAGTCGCCGCGACCTTTCAGAAGCTCATCCTCAAGAGCCTTGACGAAAGCTCCGAATCCGAAGGACGACAGTTCGCTCCGCCTGTCCCTGTCGCCGTGACTTTCAACCGTCCGCACTGACGTACGAAACCCCGCGGCTTCAAGAGCATCCGTCCACAACGCGGCCTGAGCCGTCGCCAGTTGGCTGTTTCTGGTCAACACCGAAATCGGCTCCCGAAATGTCTTTAAGATGCTTTGTTTGACCGAAGCCGCCTGCGCCGGATCGAGGCCGCCGCTTGAGACGCCTACGAAGCATCCGTCCATCCCGAACTGCGCGCAAAGGGCGAAATCACCCTCGGAGCCGTCCGCGCAGACGTCTATCGCGCACCGGGCGGCGCGCGCCATTCGCGTGAGGTCATCGCTCTTGTCACGCGGGACGGCCAGCACGGCAAATCTGTGCGACGCGAAATCATCCTCACGGGCCGCGCGCTTCTCTAAAGTGACGCGCCCCTCCGAGGCAAGCGACTCCAAAGCCTCCGCCGCTTCAGGAGCGACCACTCTCACCCTCGCGCCGCACCCGAGGAGCGTATTGATCTTGCGAAGCGCCACGAGCCCGCCGCCCACCACCAATATCTCGTGCTTATCGAGATTGACGGACGAGATCAGCCTGAACGGGCCCGCGTCATTATAATTATCCAAAGGATACCACCCGCATCGCGCACCATATCAACATTATGGACAAAACCTCCAGAGTGACGGTCGTTTTGAAATGCCAGCGGAGCAGATCGGGCACAAGGTCCTTGGGGAAGATGCCCATCCAGTAACCGACGTTCTGCCTTATGGTCCTGCTTATGGAAGCGGCCATATTTCCAACCAGCAGGGCAAGCACCGCCTGCCCGACGTCTATGCTCCCTGTGCCCAACGCCCCCGCGGCTGACGACAGCCCCGCCGTCACGTGCGCTATGGAGCTGATCGCCACCGCCCACCCTTCGGCTGGGAGGATACGATACAGCTCAGGGCGCGCCAGGTATTCCGAGAACATCCTGTCCGCGAAAGGAACGAGCGTGTATGTCAGCGCGAAAAAAAACCACGCCAGCGGAAGTGACCTCCTGAGCAGACGGAGCGTTCGGCCTATCCTCTCCCTCGCCCCTATTATCTCGCGGTCTCCAGCCGTGACGAAATCGGCGGCTCTTTTAACGCCCCGCCGCGACAGAAGGACGACAACCCATATGAAGCGGCAGGCGCTTCTTATCACCAGCACAAGGGCGAATATCAGCCCAGCGCGCCCCGCGATTCCCGCCGCCATCGCGACGGTACCCGTCCATCTTCGCAAGTACGCCGGAAACGCCAGCGACAGCGTGCCGAACGTCGCCTCCTCGCGGGTTATCTCTCCGTCGGAGTAAGCCCTTGAGATCAGCGCGGCCCCGGAACGCGACGTTCCTACCGCGATGAGCATCGCGGAGGCTATCTTGTCGTGGATACCCAAACGGGCGAGCCGCGGAACAACCGGCGCAAACAGGCGTTCCACGGCTCCGGTCGCAAGAATGAGTTCCCCGACTGTGAGGCCCGCTATTATATGGGCGGTCAGAATCAGCTCGGCCTTTACGAGCGCCGCCAGGAAGCCCCCTGATGAAATCGAGACCACATCCACGATTAGGTCAGGCCTCCCTCAAGTCCCGTTTCTCCACAACAGAAGCACGGAGAGATAGTCGTCCGTGGGTGATTTGGCCTCGTCTCCGCGGACTACCCGCTGTTCCGGCAAGCCCGCCCTGTGTACCCGCGCCATCCGTTCCCAGGGACCGGTGTCATCTACCAGCCTCGGAAGATCGCCCTTTAACGCGGACGGTTTGTACAGCGCCACGCAATCGCACGATGACATTGCTTCCGCCAGTTGGGAAAAGTCCGCCGAGCCTGGAAGTATCGCCATCCTCTCCTCACCGAGCGCCATAAATTCACCGGCCGCGCAGCTTGCGAGCGAATGAGCCGATATGCCGGGAATAAGCCTAAGTTCCAGGTCGGGGCATACCCCGCGCCAGGCGGAATAAAGATATGCCGCCGTCGCGTAAAGCGCCGCGTCCCCGATCACCGGAAGGGCGACGCTTTCGGCGTCCCTCCACAGATCCGAGTATTCCTCTATCTGCCGCAGTATATGGGCGTCCCTTTCGGAGGCGTCCTCGGTCATCGGAAAGACGAAGGGATATGTCTTCCGGCCGGGATTCAATTTAAAATAAATTTCACCAGCGACGCTCGCGCTCCCCTTCGACGAAACGGGGACGAATACAACATCAGCTCCGTCAAGAACGCGAAGCGCCCCCGTCGTGACAAGGTCCGGATCTCCGGGACCGACTCCAACTCCGAATAAAATCAATACGCCTCGCTCCCTCTATCGATCCAACTCGTTCCAAGTTTCGTGGAGCTTGTCCAGTATTATGTCCCGAATGCCCTTATTCTGTCCCCAGCCGGTCAGTATCGGGATCACTTCGTAGCCCTCGTCTTCCAGCATCGACTTCCATGAATCCTCCTCGTCGCCGGCTATGTCGTTCAAAGTGTGGTCTCCGGCGACAAGCATCGCGGGAGCTATATAAATTTTTTCCACACTCGACGATTTAAGTCTGGACAATACGTCGTCGTATTCCAGCAGACCCTCGACAACGCCGACGAAAAAATTCGGCGAATTCCTCAGGAGCGCCATCTGCAGCGCGCTGTACGCGGCGTCCGCGAAGTGGTGTGTTCCATGGCCGACCAGAACAACAGCGCCATCCGCAATCTCTTTCTCGTAAGTATTCGCCATCACTTCCGCCACTCTCTCGATAGATTCCTGCTCCGACAACAACGGCAACGAGAGGGTTATTTTTCTGAAACCGGGCTTCGGCGCATATTCACTCATCATACCGAAAGCTCTCACCACTGCCACGAGATCGTCGTATTCAGCCCCGGGAATGATATGCGTGGACAGCACCGCCACGTCCGTGAAGCCCTCGTAGGCCATCTTGGCGAGCGCAATCGCCGGCTCGTCGATCAACCGCCCCTGCTCACGGGCAATTTTACGCATGATGATGCGCGACGTGTACGCGGTTCGCACCTCCACATCGGGATAGGCGGCGATCACCGCGTCATGGACGGCAATTATCGCGGCCTCACCCTCCGACATGCTGCTGCCAAACGTTACGAACAGGATGCCTTTTTTAATATCGATAGCCGCCGGCCCCGTAGAAGCAGCAAAAGCCGCGCTCGCAAACAGCAGGATCGACACTCCTGTCAATATAAAAATTCTTAATACTCCTTCGAGTTTCATAGTAAATTCCCTCCTGATTTAGTTTATATTGATCTTTATATGGATTACCGCGCGGACATTTCAATTGTGTCGAGTCCCCCCTGTCTGTTAAAAAATTGGCGCCTCGCTGAACTGATCAACGAGACGCCCCGATATGGCATGGCCCTTACAGGCCCAAATCATGCCGGCAGCGCCCGCCCGCGCGGACATAACACCGAAAAACCCGCGCCGCGTCGATCTCCTGGCTTCCCTTCATCCTAATCCCGCGCCTTCCCAAAATTTTTACCCGACAGGTGAAATTTCAGTGGCATTATGCGGTTTCGTCTGGGCTACAGTGGCGGGGCCGCTCCGGATTGTCCGGATTCCCGACACGCGGCGCTGCTTGCTTAATTCATAACGCATAATAGCTTCTTATGTAAGGGACGTCAATCATGAAAGCAAACTTCTAAAAATCTAAATTGGATGGAACGTAAAGACTTGATTTTAGCTTAAAAAAAGGCTAGTCTTATATTAGTTTGACTGGGGTGAAAAAACATGCAAACTGTAGGAGTGTATGAAGCTAAAACGAAATTTTCCGCTATTTTGAATGATGCAGGCGACGTGGAAGCCGCGATAGCCGAAATCATGGAACTACGCAAAAACTTTGCCGGAGCGTTCGATGGAGAAGATATTAAAGCATTGATTGAAGAAGGCAGAATGTAATGAATCCTTCTTTTGTCATTGATGCCTCCGTTATCGTTTCATGGTATAGCCCGGACGAACGAAACGATTATGCAAAAGATATTCTTTTATGCTTGAATAAGGAACGGGCTATTATTCCATGCCTATGTTATTTCGAAGTAAATAACGTTTTACGCGTACTCGAAAAAAAGGGTAAAGTGTCGAGCATAAGCGTGGACAAAGCTATTGTGGCGACTGATAAATTACAAATCATCAGAGACAGCGCGCCGAACGGTTTTAATATGCCGCTTATCCTGCGCCTCTCCCGTGAGTATGGCCTGACGATATACGACGCCTGCTATTTGGAACTTGCAGTCAGGTTGGATTTGCCGCTTGCTTCATTGGACAATGACCTGGTCGAGGCGGCAAAAGCCGCAGGAATCAAGTTAATGGCGGTTAAAACCCACAAGAACTAATTCCAGACACCCCCCTAAAACTGCGCCCTCACTAACCAGCCCAAAGCGTAAAGATAATTTTTCGGCACGCCCAAGCCAAGCGCGTAAAGACGCGCAAGGCGGCGACAGGCTATCGCATGGCCTTGCGCGGCCGCCATGCGATACCATTTTACAGCCTCCGTATTATCCTTCGGTATTCCGTAGTAGGGAGTCCTCGTGTTGTAGAATTGTCCAAGATGATACTGAATCTCAGGGTCACCGACTATATCAATTTTTTAACTTTCTCATTCGTTATTATATACTTAACGGCTACAATAAATAAAATCATACTTGCAATCATATACCCACCTATAATATAGTACCGCGTTACTAACATTCCATATCCGCTTAATCTCCCACTAGCTTCAAGCTTTGAGAACAGCCCAAGCCCATTGCTTTCAAGAGCGAGAAACAAACCTATAAAAACCATATAAATATATTTGAAATTGTTCGACAGTACACATAATCCTACCATAGGAATCACCAAATATTGGTTAGCAATTGCGGAAGAAAAGCATACCACACATATCGTATATAAAAGAACGTATTCTCGAATTCCTTCTTTACGATACAGAAAGCCGAACAAGCAAGTAAACAAGGCACTCAGAGGAAAGTATGCTCCTTTGGGGACTGCAAAAAGCTCATAAATGCCTCTTAATAATGGGGCATTATTAAATGATCGATACAAAAAAACGTTGTTTATTATACCCCTTGCTCCATCACCGCGAAAAAACGGAGCAAAACTTAACAGGAATAGAAATACGGGAATCACTGTATAGGCAAGTCTTTTCTTTAATGTCAACTCTGTCCGAAACATAATCCAAACGATAAATAAATAAAATACATGTTTCGTAATCAAGCTAAGCGCAAAAAGCAGAATGAATACAATATCTTTTTTTCCAAAAGATTCTTCATTGTTATAGAATTCAATCGCGCATAGTGCAAGAAGAATAGCGATGTTATCAAATTGATGGTGAACGCCTGTTATAATGATAGATATTGGATTAATTATAAATAAACAGGCAGCAAAGCGAGATTTGTATTTTGAATAAACCAAAACTGCCAAAAGAATGTCCACCAACGTCAACATTAAAACGATAAGATATCGAAACACGATATTCGAATTTGGAATAAGTTGTGAGAAATGATATAGAATACCTATCAAGAAATAGAAAACAGGACCATAATTATAACGATGTGTCCTTGTATATACATTCCCAAAATCGCTGGCAATGTTACCAATAATCACGCAAGAATCAAAGTCGTAATTATGTGGAAATTGGATAACAATAAATCGAAATATTGTTCCAAAAAGGATTGCAATCAAAAAACAATACTTCATTTGGTAGTCATTGATTTTTGTGTTTTGTAAATATTCCATTTTATATTCCTCCCTGAGAGACCATCCCAATTATTGCTACTACTAATTTCTAAATTTTTATCAGTATTGTCAATATAATTAATAAAAATCTTTTTTTCGCGCATATCAAATCTCTTAAAATGGGCATACTCGTTCTCTCTTGTGGGATAAAAAATAATATCGTTGTGTCTATGGTTTGTTTTGATCAATAATATTGTTTATCTTGAGAAATTCGGGTACGGCTTTCTTCCCGATGAAAAATATACTCTTATATACGACCGAATAGAGAGGCTTGGGAAACTGTATTTTCTGCACCAGCATTTACCTCCTTATAAGTGCTGCAATTAATTATTACTAAAATACGATGATTACTTATAAAAAACGCCCCATTGTGATAAACAATAGCGATTGAATATTTCCTTTTTAGTCCAATCGCCACCCGCTTTGTTCAGATAAACAAGATGATTATGCGGACTTGTTCTTTTTTGATTCAACCCTGCAATTTCCATGATTCTTAATATCCAATCCATGTGTGGTATTGGCGTAGTAATCAAAAATCTCCCCCCCCCCCGCAACAGCTTAAAACAGGCATCAAAGCAATCCACATGCTCCACAACTTCAAAAGCGACTATAACATCGAATGAATTGGCGACCATTCCAAGCTCATGCCATTTCAAAATATCTCCAATGATATCTGCCGATTGATTTTCAATGTCGATATTCATGTAATTTTTTCGCTCGTTCGCGTGAAGATAGTCTCTGAACCAATTATTGCCGCTACCGATTTCCAGAATTTTGTCATTAATTTGAATATGCTCAATGAAAAACTTTTCTCTTTGTTTTCGCATAGTATCTCTTAAAATTGGCATTTTAAAGCCCCTTTATGAATCAATGTTTTTATAATTCATGATTGTTTTGTTTATTCTGATAAAATCGGTTATTGATTTTTTTCCGATAAGGAAAATTCTCTTAATATTTATGTAGTTTTCGCCGCCTTGTCTTGGTCTAAACGTAATAGGGATAAACTTAATCCTGTAATTCCATTTCTTGTAAATGACCGGCAAGACAGCATTAGGTAAGATATAATTATCCGGGATTGGCTGTAAGCACTGTGTCAAGGAGTCGCGATTCATAAGCCTATATGGTGTGTTTGCATCATCTAACCATGTACGAAAACACAGATACAAAACTAACCGCAATACTTTGGTTACTAAAACCCTTGATAATCCATCTCGCCTTCCTCTGCGATACCCAATCAAAAGATCGAAATCCTTACGAGTTTCCCAAAATTGCCAAAACTCTGACGGCAAGGTTTGCCCGTCACTATCAGTCTGAAAGACATAGTGGGCGCCGTTGTCAAGCGCGTAGCGATAACCGAAAAGGATGGTCGCGCCATGACCGCCATTTGGTTTAGTTATCGCCTCTAGTTGTGGCAGTTCATTTTGTAATTCTTGAAGTTTTATGTATGTATTATCATTACTGCCATCATCAATGATAACAATGCGACTGTGTTCGCCTGTACCTACCGCAATATCATGCCACTCACGAGCAACTGACTCGATATTTGCTTCCTCATTATAAGCCGGGATAATAATATATAGCTTGTTGTCCACCAAAAAGCTCAACTCTTCAATATAACAAAATTTATTTTTTGAACGCAATCAATTTATTCATACAAAACAACATTAGCTAAATAATAACCTTCCGGGATGGGCTTCAAGCACTGCTTCAATGAATCGTAGCTCATAAGCCTATAAGGCGTATTTGCGTCTTCAATCAATACATGAAAACAGAGGTACAAAACCAACTTCAGCACCTTGGTTACAAAAATCCTTGAAAAACCATTTTGCCTTCCCTTACGATATCCAATTTGAATGTCGTATTTTTTACGGTTCTCCCAAAACTGCATAAACTCCGATGGCAACCCTGCACCTACGATCAAATAATCGTAGACCTAAAATTACTCCTTTTATTTTTTCCTCGGAGAACCAGTGGAGTGCGAACCACAGTACCAGTCATTAGCACATACGAAATCAGCGAACCCCAATAAAGGAGGTTCGCTGATTTCGTATCTACAAAATTCGACGCGCAGTTAGCTGGATTTACCCGTAACCCGTAACCCGTAACCCGTAACCCGTAACCCGTAACCCGTAAGGATTATGCCCAGCTTGTTGTGTTTGTCAAGGGGTGTTTTAAACAAAAAAACGCCTCTTTCTAAATAAAGATAACTTCAACGTTGTAATGATACCATATAGCGCAGCGAGCGGCAAATGGTTATAGTGAATGTGCCTGATGTGCCTGTAGATGTGGAAGTGGAAGCGATTAAAAACGCGGATATTGATTTTTGGAAAGAGTTTGATAAGTTTGTGAAAGATTCACTCGATGAAGAATTGTTACTGGAGGGCTTCCCTCGCGCAAACTTCAAACATGAACTTGTTTTATTTGAGAATATTTAGGGGTTACAATTCACAAACTGGGCGGATGAATAGAGTTTACAAATTAATCGACTATACAGAAAGCCATGATTTTTGGGCAAAAGAAAAAGCGCCACCCTTGTTTCAGGTTGACGCTAATTCCAAATCTGAGAATCTTCCGGCCTTGGCGCAAACAGCCGGGCCTTTTACTCAGTGGCCCATTCTTTACCCGCCTTTGCGCGAGAGCAGTTCCTTGCACCACTCAAGTAATTTGTCGAGCGCGTCCACTCGTGTGACTCTTTCCAGCTCCGCCGGGCGCGCTATCAGGATCATTGGTATTCCCAGCGTCTTGGCAGCCGCGGCTTTTTCGGTTATGTTCCCGTACTCGCCGGACTCCCTGCTCACTATGCACTTCACTTTTCTCTCCCTGCATAGGGCGGCGTTGAAATCCGCGCCGCCGGCGCCCCAGGCCGCCACTATCTCCATCGGCGTCAACCCGTATCGTTTCGCCTGCTTTATGCTTTTCACGGTCGGAAGCATACGGACCAACACGCCGCGTCCTGATTTCCTCACTCGCGGCATGATTCTGCCGAGGTCATTCGTGCCGAGGGCGAGGAAGATAACGTCGCTGCCGGAGGTCTGTTTTACCGCGCGATCTATCGCTTGTTCGACGTCGGGAACAATTACCGCGTTTTGCGGCGTTTCCCCGCCTCTCATAAATCTGCACAGAGGCGTGCCCGTATCCTCGCACGCCGCGGCTATCTCGCGAGACGCCGCGGTGGCGAAGGGATGCGTTGCGTCTATAACCCCGAGAATCCCGGCTTTGACGTTCTCGTCGCTCAGGATGCTCGCCCAGCCGGAGGCGTCTTTCGCGCCAAGCATGACGTTAGCCTCCTTGGGAACCGAGAAAGCCCCCGTGTCCAGGGTGACGGATACGGTCACGGTATACCCGCGCTCCAGCAGATATGACGCGATCTCGCTTCCCTCGGTGGTTCCGCCCAACACGAGGAATTGCCCCAATCCCGCCGGGCCGCCTGAATCTTCGGCCTCCGAACCGTAGCCCCTCGCCTCTATCCACACTTTCCTCCCCCCGATAAACTTTTCGCGGGCCTTCGGGGACAGGATGAAAATTATCGTCCTCATGTCCAGATCATTCGGCGCTATATCGCGCGCCGGCTTCTCTATCATGCTCTCCTCCCGACGGCCCGCGTCCCGTATTATTACCGCATGCCTCCCGTCGAAGATGTGTCTCACCTCGTCCAGTTTTTCGGCCAGCTCCTTCTGCACGGGGTTGTATATCGCCACGGAAAGTCCGCTCTCGCGCGCGCCCTCCATCGCGTGCAGCACGTCGTTCCAGGGCTGGAGGTAATCGGAGAGCGACAACAGGACCAGTCCGTTGGAATACGGGGCGCCTATCGCGATCCCCGCGGCCTGAGCCGCCGTTACCCCCGGGATGACCCTTATCCTGTCCGGGCCGATCGAATCCGGCAGCATCGACATGCAGAGCGACGCTATGCCAAAGAGCGACGCGTCGCCTCCGGAGAGCAGGGCTACCCTGTATCCCGATGCGACATACGAGAACGCGCGGAGGACGCGGTCCTCCTCCTCGCCCATGCCGTAGCGTTCGACTATCTTGCCTCGCGTCCATATCTCCGGGATCAGGTCGACGTATAGTTTGTAACCTATGATAACCTCGCTCGCGTCTATTGCGGAGCGCGCCTCGATCGTCACGAATTTCGCGTCCCCCGGGCCCGTTCCTATCACGGACAGCTCGCCCGACTCCGGGGGCTTCGACATGGAGAGGGCAACCGTAACGCCCGTTTCCACAAATTTCGGGCCAAGCAGCCGGCCTGCGCTCGCGGCTGACGGTTCCGCCGCGCCCGGAAGACCGATGTGCGCGCTTGCCGCCGACGGCGTGAAGTCGTTCTCCATAGCCAGTATATCCTTGTCCGAAACTATCACCAACGACAGAGAGTGGCTCTCGGCGAAGTGTTTGACGCCCGCCTCCTCGCGCTTGGCCTCTACCGTCCTTATCTCCGCCATCGCCTCGACGAGGAACGGGCCGTAGCAGTTTCTCGACAGGGCGTTCTTCAGCGTCCTCTCTATCGTCTCGGCGGCCGTTCCCGCCCTGCATCCTATCCCCGCCACGAGCACCTTAGGCACGATCTGAGGCTTGGCCCCGGCGAGTTTCTGAATCGCGCGGGGGGATATTATGACGTCCGCGTCGCCCTGCTCGCTCACCATTTTGTATCCGAACGGCAGCGGGAAGTATATCCCTCGTTCGGATATTATGGGGTCGACCCAGGCCGTTATGCCGCCCTCCGCCTTGAATTTGGTTATGACCGATGCAAGCCTGCTGCGGAGCAGTATGTGGTACCCCCTGCGCGATGCCCATAGGTCCGGCGCCGTGAAACCCGCTCTGTCGCTCGACGTCGTCGGCACGTACAGAGTTCCCCGTGACGAGAGAATCTCGGCGCACTCCCTCGCAAGGTCGGAAGCGAGTCCGATATGTCCCGCCAGCACGGGAAGGGCGACGCCGCCGTCCTCGCTCACCACCACAATGGCCGGATCCACGGCTTTGTCCTTCAGCAGGTTCGCGACGGACCGCACGGCAATCGCCAGCGCCCCTATGAACACAAACGCCCCGGCATCCTCCCATCGCGACTCAAACGCCTCTTTTGTTTCGCCGGATACGTGAACCTGAACGGCGCCCAGCGCGGAACAAAGTTCCCCCGCGACCTCAGCTCCTGCGGCGTAATGTAAAACGTATATCTCCTTATCGGTGTGAAATCGCCTCATGCCAGTCCTCCATCAAATCAACGGTTATAGAGTATGCTGCGTGAACCGGAATCGCGCCTCAGACACGCCCCTATTATTATGAGAGCGTGTTTCGTGATCCCGGCTTCCATCATCGACCCCTGAAGCTCCCCGAGCGTTGTGAGACAGGAGCTCTCGTCCTCCCACGTGGCCCTGTATATCCATGCGGCGGGAGTGTCCGCCGGAATACCCGCCGAAACGCACCTATCCACTACGTCGCCGGCCATTCCCGACGACAGGAAAATGACGAGCGACGCGCCATGCGACGCCAGCGCGGAGAGATCCTCCGCCTCCGGAACCGGAGTTTTGCCCCGGACGCGGGTGCATATCAACGTCTGTGTACCGCCCGGGATAGTGTACTCTATCCCAAACCTCGCCGCCGCGGCTTGAAAGCTGGAAACGCCTGGAATTATCCCGCACTCGATTCCGTTTTCCCCGAGGCGTTCGATCTGCTCGGATATCGCGCCGTAAAGACAGGGATCACCGGTATGCAATCTTACGACGGACCGTCCCTTGCGGACGGCGTCCGTCATCATCGCGACCTGCGCATCCAGGTCCAGATCCATCGAGTTTATCTTCTCGCACCCCGCGGGGCATATATCCAGTATCCTCTCGTTTACGAGACTCCCGGCATACATGACAAAATCCGCGGACTCAAGCAGCTTTGACGCTTTCAAAGTCAAGAGCTCCGGATCTCCCGGCCCGGCTCCGACTATATATATTTTTCCAACCTTGGGCGTCATAATTTATCTCCCCAAATTATATCCACAGGGTTATTCCCTATCATCAGCCAATCGGAACCGGTCCGGCGGCCAGACGATGAATGTACCCTCCAGAAACCTATGTCTCCGGTAAGCTTCCCGAAACACCCCAGAGCGGCGGACGTGGTGCCTGGCGTGACGGACGTGAGGGCCATTCTGCCTCCGGGCTCGATGAGTTCGAAACACCGGCGCATTATCGGCTCAAGCTCGGGACCGTGTCCTCCAACAAATACAGCCCCGTATCCCACTTCGGGTATATCGCGGGGAGCCCTGCCTTCTATAATTCCGACACGCTCCGTCAATCCGGCTCGCTCGACATTTCCGCGGGTCGTCCGCGCGGCTTCCGCCGAAAATTCCACGCTAGTGACGCGTCCGGCAAGACCCGCGGACCTCGCTAGTTCAACCGTCACAGCGCCCGTGCCGCTGCCGATCTCCAGAATATTCATCCCGTCCAGCGGGTTCAATAACGACATGACAATCGCCCTTACGGCAGCCTTGGTCATCGGCACGCCGTCCACCCTTTCGAACCACTCATCCGGCAGGACGCCCCGGCGGATCATTCCGGCCGGTTCTTCTCCAGCCACAACAGGCCGAGCCTCCCCGTATATTGACAGCCTCTTAGTTCATCGAGGCAATCGGATTCGATGATTCGCTCACCGGGCAGGCCCAGATCCCACCCGATGGCAGCCCATGCCGACGCAAGCTTATCATGAACCGCCATCCATTCAATGTCGGACCTAACATCTTCCGGCAGGCCAAATAAAACCACCAGTCCCGGCGAGCCCTCCAACTTCGCGGCCAGCTCGGAAACATCGGGACGGTTCCGCCCGTGAAGGGTGGCAGCCGCCACTCCGGTCCACGAGCGGCAAAGACGGGCCGCCATGATTTGAATGGCGGATATTCCGGGCGTAATCGACACTCTCTCCCTGCCGAAATGGGATACGACGCGACGCGCAAGGCTGTAAAAACCGGGATCCCCGCTGACCACGAGCGTTACGCCGCCTTTCGGCTCCTCGCGCTCCAGGATTTCTATAACGGATTCGGTCATTCCATCCGGCATCTCAATTCTGACATCCCCGGGGATATCCAGTTCATCAAGTACGCGTTCTCCTCCGATCACGGCCCTGGAATTTTTTATGATTCGCATTGCGCCTTCCGTCAAATAGTCCGAAGCGCCCGGACCAACTCCCACGATCCTTATCATACGTTCCTCGCGGAAATGGCCTTTATTTCGTCTATCAGCCTGTCCAGATTTTCCGTTCGCGCAAGCTCCCAGTCGGGCAGTGAAAAGGTTAGGCAAGCGCACTCCGAAATGCCGTTTGCCCCGGCAAGCGCGGTTTTCACTATGCGTGACACCAATTCGTTAAGCGCCGCCATTCCCCACTCGGTCTTGGATATTCTTGTCGCAACCTCATCGGCCATTGTGCTGGACAGTATCTCCCTCACGTCGTCGCTTGTCGCTCCGTGAAGGGCCGAATACGCCGCAATCGCCTCCAGCCTCCCATCGCTCTTGACGTTGTGCGTATCAAGCGACCCGGCGGACAGTTTCGCGCACTTGCCAATCTGGCCCACCAGTATCAGCTTCTCGAAACCCAGGCTGCCCACGATTGCAAGGGAAGCGCCCGCAAAATTGCTTATATTCACTATCATGCCGTCCGGGATGCCCAGCAGCATCGCCATCCTGCGGCCGTAATTGCCGGGCACCAGGCACACCATTGAGGCCCCGGACGCCCTCAGGACGGACAGTTCGCTCTTAATCGTCCCCACTATCGCGTCAGAGCTCATGGGAGAGACTATCCCGGTCGTGCCGAGTATAGACAGCCCGCCGATGATGCCGAGCCTGGGGTTGTATGTCCTCTTGGCAAGTTCCTCTCCGCCCGGTATGGATATGGTCACCTTCGCGCCCATTCCGTGCGGCAGCTCAATGCCCAGCGACTTTCGTATCAGAGCCATAGGTCCGGGATTTATGGCCGCTCTGCCGGGAGGGACGAGCAGACCCGGCTTCGTGACCACTCCCACGCCGCTTCCCCCCAGAATCGTGATTCCGATTTCTTCCGAAATTTTGACCTCGGCCACTATTACCGCTCCGTTAGTCACATCGGGGTCCCCCCCCGCGTCTTTCGTCACCCATCCCTCCGCCCCTTCGTAAGTCCTGCGGCATCCCGTGACCGGTATCACGATGTCCCTGTCTCCGGGCAGGTTGAGCGTAACCAGCGAGCAGCTTCTGTCGAACATGAAACGAACGGCGGCCGTCGCGGCGGCGGCGGCGGCGCTTCCTGTAGTGAAGCCTTTCATCGGTTCAGCCTCCGCCATATCATTCATCGAAACGCCTCCCCCCATACACCATTTCACGCAGCGACTCCACGACGCCTCTTTCAAGACGCAACAGGGACGGACGGGATATATCCGCCTCGGCGACATCGAACACCATTCCCTCACGCACCGCCCGCAACGACACAAAACGGGGGTCGCGCTTGAAATCGACGGCCCTTGTCGTATTCATGGCCCCCTGTTGCAGTAAGATCACGTCGATCTCCTCACCCGAGGCGAGCAGCCGCTCCGCGCCAAAACCCGCAACCACGCTGCCTTGTGCCAGGGGAATCGCGCCCGAGGCGGCGTTTTTGAACCCGGCGAGCCTCAGAATATGGGCCGCCCACGAATCTTCAGTGCAGGTCGCCATAGTCCGTCCATGAGAAACAATAAACACCGACAATTTACGCTGGGACTCGTTATCCGGTTCAGCCATCCTGCCGAGAGTCAAATTTTCAGGAGCTTCGTCCGTTCCGGCAATTTTCAGCAGCGTTTCGATATATTCAGGAAACCCGTCCCACGTCGGAGGATCGAATGCCATCACCCGAATCCCCATCGCCCTTAAAGCTCCGTATAAAGCCCCCTGTGAACGGACCATCATCGGCCTCGTCAATACCAAATCGGGACGTAACGCCGCTATCTGCTCAATGCCCGGCTTCTGGCCGAGAATCGGGACGGACAGGTCAAGATCACCCGTCTCATGCCCCGCCGCTATGACGCTCCCCCCCGCCCCAAGAGCGATAAGATTCTCGGTATGTCCGACATAGAGCGATACTATGCGGGACGCCGGCACGTCAAAGACAAAATTTTCCCCCATATCGTCCGCAATTTGCAATTGCGAGCCTTCGCGGCTCATTGACTCAGCCGGCAAAAAAAACGAGAACCCTACGACAACAGCCAGTATAGTCCCGGTTATTTTTTTATGCCATTTTGCGGATGTTTTAAAATTTTTCAATATTTTTAACTGAAACCTCCAAAGTTATGCTCATTTGGTGGAAAACTTTGTGGAAAACATCTCTATTTCTATGAAACCTCCATGCGCAATACCTGTTAATAACTCACGCCGAAAAATACCCGAGTCTTAATTAATATTTAGCTGTCCTTTTGGGGCTCCACCGTTCTTAGAATGGCGTTCACGCAAGCCGCGCATAGTCCGGACCCCCCTCTCGGGCCTCTCATTATTATCGAAGGTATTCCCGATTCGGCAAGCATGGCCTTACTGTCGGCGGCTCCGACGAAACCGACCGGCATCCCGCAGACAAAGTCCACGGACGCGCCCTCCCTCGCCCTCTCGATAAGGCGGAATAAAGCCGTCGGGGCGTTGCCGAAGGCGAATATGCGAACGCCGTCGTCAAGAGCGCGGTCGACGGACGCCATCGCTCGCGTCACGCCGCGGCGTTCCGCCGCCTCGCGCACGTCCGCGTCGTGAATGTAAGACCTGGGGGTCAGTTTCAGGCGGGCGCACTCCCCGCGGGATATCCCCGACTTGAGCATCTCCACGTCGCAGTAGATGACTCCTCCCCGCGAAAAAGCGGCGCGAGCCGCATTAATGCCGCCCTCGCTTGCCTCGATGAGGTTCGCCAGAGTAAAATCGGCGCCCGCGTGAACCACGCGAACCGCTATGTCCATAAGGGATGGCTCCACGGCATAACTTTCCAGCGCGCTTCTTACGAGCTCAAAGCTGCGCCGCTCAATGCCCGAAGGGTCGTTCTCGTAACCGGCCCCCGCGATTCCCGTCAGATTTTTTTTCGCAGTGTTTTCAACCGCACCCGTCTGCATAACGCATAACCCGTCCTCCGGACGCCCGGCATCGGCGCGCGCCAGTGCCGGTATAAATACGGCGTCGATATGAAATTCAATAAAAATTATAACCTAATTGCCGTAATTAGACGTAACTAAAATAACGTATTCACTCTCGCCGGAAGAACAATTATTCAGCGATTTCATTCGTTAACCGGCGCCGGCATTATTAGTTCATCTCCCGCTTGCTAAGAAATTAATTTCATTTTATATCATCCATCCGAGGAATCGGATTTTTTTCCGAAAAAAGGTTGCGCCAAGGGGTTGTATTAGGCTTTTATCGCTTGATTTTTTTAATTTTGGAGTATATATTGGTATGGAATATTCCACAAAAATAATGTTAGCTGGCAAGATAGTCACTGTTATGAGAAGCCCCCGAGCAGAGTGAAAACGCTTCGGAGTATCCGCGGAAAAAGTGCAAGGGAGGTATTGTTGTGAAACTGAAGACAATTTTATCCGGGAGAGTCTACGAATTTCGCGATCTGAGGGATCTGTTCGCCAAGGCCAATGAGGAGAAATCCGGCGACACATTTCTCGGCATTGGGGCAGACAGCGTCTCAGAGCGAATCGCGGCGAGAATAACGCTCAGCGAAATTACTCTCGGCGAGATAAGGGCAAATCCTCTTATTTCGGACAATGTGACGGCTGTGATAGAAGCCGGAATCAACGAGCGCATCTTCGGCGAGATGAGCGGATGGACGGTCGGGGAACTGAGGGACTGGCTGCTGGATCACGGCACCACGCCGCGTATGGCGCGCAGGGCGAGCCAAGGGCTCAGTTCCGAGATGATCGCCGCAGTTACCAAACTGATGACCGCGATGGACCTCGTGTACGCCGCACGGAAACTCAGGGTATGGGCTACGTGCGCCACCTGCGTCGGACTGCCCGGCACTCTCTCGTTCAGGATACAGCCGAATCACCCCGCCGACGACATCCCCGGAATACTCGCCTCGACCGCGGAGGGACTCTCATATGCGTCGGGGGACGCCTGTATAGGGATCAACCCGGTCGAGGACAACGTCTACAATACCAAAACCCTCTTGGAGGCGACATGGGGTTTTATACAGAAATGGGATATTCCGACGCAGAATGTCGTGCTGTCCCACATCACAACCCAGATGGAAGCCGTGAGGGAGGGAGCCCCGGCCTGCATGTTATTCCAAAGCGTCGCGGGGACCGAGTCGACCAACGAGGCGTTCGGAGTGACGGAAAAAATCCTTGACGAGGCATACGAGCTCATATCCAAGTACGGCGTGGCGAAGGGACCGAACCTGATGTACTTCGAGACCGGACAGGGCTCGGAGCAGTCCCTCGAACTCAACGAAGGCATCGACATGCTGACGTTGGAGGCCCGTACCTACGGATTCGCAAAAAAATACAGCCCTTTCATGGTAAACAACGTCTCCGGCTTCATTGGGCCGGAGACGTTGTATGACGGCCGCCAGATAATCAGGGCAAGCCTGGAGGACCACTTCATGGGCAAACTCACCGGGCTCCCGATGGGCATGGCCCCATGCTACACGAACCATACCAAGATAGAGCAGGACGATCAGGAGATGGCGACGATGCTTCTCACGATGAGCGGCGCGAATTACTTCATGGGCGTTCCGGCAGGAGACGACGTTATGCTCGCGTATCAGGACACCAGCTACCACGACGACGCGACGCTGAGAGAACTGATGAGCCTCAAACCAGCGCCCGAATTCTTCAGATGGGCGGTTGATATGGGCGTCCTCGATGAAAACGGCAGGCTCACTGAGAGGGCCGGCGACGCGTCAATGTTCGCCTGACGCGATCAATAAATTATTAATAGCCAACGGAACGAGGTGCAATGAAACTATGATCGCTGAGGCTGATATCAAAAAAATCGTCGAACAGGTTCTGGGCGAAGTTACTAACCATGCAGGCGCAAGCGCGCCTGAAGCGATGCCGGACGACGGATGCCTGCCGGACATTACGCGGGCTGACACCGGAAATCTAGTGTCGGTCCCTAACCCGGCCAATCCCGGCGTCCTTGCCGAGATGAAGAAGGCCACGCCGGCCCGGATCGGGGTATGGCGAGCCGGACCCAAGTACAGAACAAAGACGCTGCTGCGTTTCCGGGCGGATCACGCCGCAGCGATGGACGCGGTATTCAGCGAAATGTCGGAGGACGGCCTGCTCAGGAGAATGAACCTCAGGGTCATTCAGACGCTCTGCGCGGATAAGGACAGTTTCCTGACGCGCCCCGACCTCGGAAGGCAATTCAGCGACGAGGCCAAGGCCGAAATAAGGGAGATAACGGGGACAAATCCGAGGGTGCTGATATACGTCACGGACGGTCTCAGCACGACCGCGGTCGAGACATGCGCGGAGGACACCTATAAGGCTATCGCTCAGGGACTCGACCATCGTGGGATTAAGTCAGCGCCCCCGTTCTTCGTAAAATACGGCAGGGTGCCCTCGCAGGACGCAGTCGGCGAGGCAACCGGGGCCGAGGTGGTGGCTACGCTGATCGGGGAGCGCCCGGGCCTCGTGACCGCGGAGAGCATGTCAGCCTACATATCCTACAAACCTGCCGTCGGCATGCCGGAGGCGCGCCGAACGGTCGTCTCAAATATACACAGGGGGGGCACTTCTCCCGTGGAGGCCGGAGCGTACATCGCGGAAATAATAGGGTTAATGCTCGAAAAACGCGCGAGCGGCCTGGATCTTAAACTTTAAAGGGAGGGATGCCGCAGATAAAGGGATAATAAGCACGAACAGGCAACTTGCGCGGTTATAGCATACTATATGAGTACCATAAAAACAGGAGGTTGCAAAAATGATCAATAGTCCATTGAAAAGCAAAGTTCTCTCAATGAAGATCATCCCCAACGTGAACGCAGATCTGATCAAAGAACTCAATCTTCCGGCCGGCCACCGCAGCATCGGTCTATTCACGACCGACTGCGACGACGTGGCATACACGGCGCTGGACGAGGCGACGAAGAAGGCGGACGTCAAGGTCGTCTACGGAAAATCGTTCTACGGCGGCGCGGCGAACGCCAACACCAAGCTGGCCGGCGAGGTCATAGGCATCATTTCGGGCCCCAACCCGGCGGAAGTGAGAAGCGGCCTCGACGCGATATGCGACGTCATCGAGAACGAAGCGTACTTCATCAGCGCCAACGACGACGACACCGTGGTCTACTACGCGCACTGCATTTCGAGGACGGGTTCCTATCTCTCGGAAATGGCCGGCATCAAAGAGGGAGATTCCATAGCGTACCTGATAGCGCCCCCGCAGGAAGCAATCTACGCGCTCGACGCCGCGCTCAAGGCGGCTGACGTGCGCCTGGCCTCTTTCTTCGGACCGCCCTCGGAGACGAACTTCGGCGGCGGGCTTCTCACCGGCTCGCAGAGCGCCTGCAAAGCCGCGTGCGACGCGTTCGCGGAAGCGGTGAAATACATCGCGGCGAATCCGACGGAATATTAATACGGTAACTGGATATGCAAGCTATAGGAATGGTTGAGACGAGAGGGCTCGTGGCCTCCATAGAGGCCTCGGACGCGATGCTCAAGTCCGCTAACGTGAGCCTGCTGCTGAAGGAACACGTCGGCTCGGGTCTGGTCACGACCATTGTAACCGGCGACGTCGGTTCGGTAAAAGCTTCCGTGGATGCCGGAGCGGCCGCCGCCGAGAGAATCGGGGAGCTGGTCTCCGCTCACGTTATACCCCGCCCCGCGCCCGAGGTCGGAAGGATGCTTGAGGGCACGCCCCTGAGCGAAGCGCCGGCAAAACGCGAGGTACCCGCCGCAAGCGGGAAGGAATCGTTCGCGCCGGGCGAGCTTAAGCAAATGACTGCCTCAAGACTTAGAGCAATCCTGAAGGAGAGGAACGACTCGGGATTGCTCCCGGAGGAGATACGGGGATTGAGCAAAGGAAAACTGCTTAATATTCTCGAAAAACTTTACGAATCTGAAATCCAAGGAGGAGAGAGATGATGAACGACAACGCTCTCGGAATGATCGAGACGAAAGGGCTTGTGTCCGCGATAGAAGCGGCCGATGCCATGGTCAAGGCGGCCAACGTCTCGCTGATAGGCAAAGTGCACGTCGGCGGAGGACTCGTCACTGTGATGGTACGAGGCGACGTCGGAGCGGTCAAGGCTGCTACCGACGCGGGAGCGGCCGCTGCCGAGCGTATCGGCGAGCTGATCTCCGTACATGTCATACCTCGCCCGCACGGTGACGTGGAGTTCATTCTGCCCAAACTGAAAGAGGAGTAGCGAGTGGGTCCGTCGGACAACCTGCTTGAACGCGCCGCGGAGGCTTTCACTACTACCGCCGCGATAAGGAAGGGAGAAGACCTTTACTGCGGGGTGGATCTGGGAACGGCCTCAATAATTATGGTCGTCCTGAACAGCGGCGGGGAACCGGTGGCGTGTGAGATGGAACTGTGTCAAGTAGCCCGCGACGGACTGGTTGTCGACTACATGGGAGCAATCGCCATTACCAAAAGACTAAAGGAACGCCTTGAAAGCCGCCTCGGGGCGAGTATCAGGACGGCGGCGATAGCGGTCCCCCCCGGAACGGCCAAGGCCAACTCCGGCACGCACCGCAACATCGTGGAGGCCTCCGATATGGAGGTCGCGGGAGTATTCGACGAGCCCACCGCGGCAAATTCGGTGCTCCGCATAATGGACGGCGTGGTCGTGGACATAGGGGGCGGGACCACCGGACTGTCGGTTTTTAAGGACGGCCGCGTCACGCACACAGCCGACGAGGCCACAGGAGGGCATCACATGTCACTCGTCCTGATGGGACGTTACAAGATTAGCTACGAGGAGGCCGAGGCATTTAAGCAGAACCCTGAAAAAGCGAGCGAGGTTCGCGCGGCCGTGTTCCCTGTGGCGGAGAAGATGGCGAGCATCGTGTCCCGCCAAATATCGGGTCATGACGTGAATGAAGTGTGGCTGGTCGGAGGGACTGCCTGCCTGCCGGGGATAGAGGACGTATTCTCCGGGAGCATCGGAAAGAGGACGCTAAAACCGTCCCGCCCGATGATGGTCACGCCGCTCGGAATAGCGATGAGCATCCTGCCCGGAGAGGCGCTACGGTCGACAAGGTCGAACTGCCTGAATCAGCAGGATAAGGCCTGCATAGAAAACTGAAAGGAGACATAACACAATGTCTATTAACGACATAATATTGTATATAATGCTCATCTTTATGGTTGTCGGTATCGTGGACAAGATATTCCTCGGCAATAAATACGGCTACGGAACGAAATTCGAGGAAGGCATGCAGGCAATGGGAACCCTGGCGCTGGCAATGGCAGGCATCATATGCATGGCGCCCGTACTGGGGCAGTTGCTAAGCGGGCCGGTAGGCGCGATTTACGGGCTCTTCGGCGCCGATCCCGCCATGTTCGCGGGCACTCTGCTCGCCAACGACATGGGAGGCTGGGCGCTGTCGAGAAACATGACGGACAATCCGCAGATAATCCAACTGTCCGGCCTCTACTTAGGATCGATGATGGGACCCACGATCGTGTTTTCCATTCCGGTGGCGCTGGGCTTGATCGAAAAGAAAGAATTGCCGTATCTGGCGAAAGGGATGCTCGCCGGTTTCGTCGCGATACCCTTTGGGGCGTTCGTCTCGGGTATTGTAGGCGGCTTACCGGTGGGGATGGTATTCGTCAACCTCATTCCGAGCATCATAGTGGCGATCCTGTTCGCGTTGGGACTCGCGCTCATTCCGGAAAAAATGATGAGAGGGTTCAACGTGTTCGCCATATTCATAACGGCATTCATAACGATCTCTCTGGGTCTCGCTATTATCCGTTATCTCGGCGGGATCGAGATTCCGCTGCTCGGCGGCATGGACTCGATAGTTTCCGTGTATTCCGACGGGGAAGTTTTGATGGGGCCCCTTGAAGTCTGCGGAACTATCGCGATAACGCTGGCCGGGGCTTTCCCATTCGTCCACTTCATAACGACCACGTTCGGAAAACAGCTTGCCTCGGCAGGCAAACTGATCGGCATCGGCGACGTGGCGGCGGCGGGCATCGTAGCGTGCCTCGCCAACAACATCCCCATGTTCGGCATGATGAAGGATATGGACGAGAGGGGAAAGGTATTAGCCGTGGCGTTTTCCGTCTGCGCGTCGTTCGCTTTGGGCGACCACCTCGGCTTCACGGCCGGAGTGGACCCGACGGCCATATTCCCGATGATCTGCGGCAAAATATTCGGCGGCATCGTGGGTATCGTGATGGCGATGCTGCTCGTAGTCCGCTCGCCTAAGAAGGCTGCCGCATAAGGAGCTTTGGGATGGAACTGGACAGGCAAACCCTATCCGACATGATCCGCGACGTCATTCGCGAGGAACTCGGCAACGTGAAGACGTGTCCCGGCCGGCAAATCGACCCCTCGGGCGTCATCGGAGTGGACGCGCGCAAGGTCGAGCTGGAGAATTTCCCCTTCCCGATCGAGTCGAAGCGGGTGAAACTCAAGGATCTCTTCTCCGTTGAGGAAAGCCCGAGGCTCGGCGCGGGAATCATGGAGATGGAGAACACCACCCTCGACTGGACTCTCACCTACGATGAGATGGACTACATAATATCCGGCGCGCTCGAAATAATAATAGACGGCAGGAAGGTCCGCGCGGAGGCGGGAGAGGTGATTTACATCCCCAGGAACACTAAGATAACGTTCTCGGCCCCGGAGTACGCGAAATTTTTCTACGTAGTGTATCCGGCGAACTGGTCGGAGACGTCGTAACACCTGAGGAGAGTGAACATGGAAGATCAGTCCCCGCATTTGGGGAGAAAGGCTCGGATCGTTCAGGAATATGTGCCGGGGAAGCAGATAACCCTCGCGCACCTGATCGCCAATCCCGTGCGCGATCTCTCCAAAAAGCTCGGACTGGCGGACGAGGGCGTGAACGCCATAGGGATACTCACCATCACCCCGAGCGAGGCGTCCATAATCGCTGCCGACATCGCCACCAAGAGCGCGTTTGTGAGAATCGGGTTTGTTGACAGGTTCTCCGGCTCGCTCGTTATAGTGGGAGACGTCGCGGCGGTGGAGGCGGCTCTGAGGTCAATAATCGACCTGCTGGCGGGCAAGATGCAGTTCACGCCCACGGAAATAACCAGAAGCTAGATAGCGGAACCGAACACGAGGAGCCATGATATGAAGCGCGCGATACTCATCGGAAAACAGGGCAGCGGAAAAACGGCGCTCGTCCAGCGCATCGAGCGAAGGCTTATAACGGGAGAAAAGACTCAGATGGTCTCCTACCACAACGCCTTCATTGATACGCCAGGCGAGTACATGGAGATGCGAGGCATGTACAGGGCGCTGATCGTTACCGCCGCCGACGCGGACGTAGTGGCGCTGATCCACCCCTGCCCCGATGACGAGCCGAGATTTCCTCCGCAGTTCGCTTCGATCTTTCCGAAAGAGGTCATCGGCATCGTTACCAAGATCGACCTCGCGCGGGAGAAAAGCGGCGATATCGAAAGGGCCGAGGATATACTCGAACACGCCGGCGTGAGCATGATATTTAGAATATCCGCGCTCCGTGACATAGGTATCGACGAGCTTGCGACATTCCTCAGCGGGGAAGATACTTCGGGAGGTGCGGTCGATTGCGCGATGAATTGCTGAGCGTCGGCATTGACATAGGGACCTCCACAACGCAGGTCATTTTCTCGAAAATATCAATCGAGGACATGTCCTCCGGGTTTTCGGTTCCCCGCATAGAGATAACCGGCAAGGAGGTGCTCTACCGCGGGAACATACGCTTCACCCCCTTGAAATCTCCGACGGAGATAGACATGGAGGACGTGCGCGGCATCGTACAGTCGGAGTACGGAACCTTCGGCGCGAAGCCCGAGGATGTCCGGACCGGCGCGGTCGTGATAACCGGAGAGACCGCGCGCAAGAGAAACGCCAATGAGGTCGTAAAACACCTGAGCGAGTTCGCCGGCGATTTCGTCGTGGCGACGGCGGGGCCCGACCTGGAGGCCATAATAGCGGCGCGCGGCGCGGGGGCTGACGTCTATTCGCTGAAGCACTCGACTACCGCCGCGAACTATGACATAGGCGGCGGTACCTCGAATTTCGCCATGTTCAGGGGCGGGTCGCCCGTCTGCACGGGATGCCTCGACGTGGGAGGCAGGCTCGTGCGTGTGGATAGTGGCCGGGTGACGTACATCGCGGACAATATAGCAGCGTTGTGCGGTGACTCCGGTATTCGCCTGTCCGTCGGGGACAGGGCCTACGAGACTGCCTTATCTGCCCTCACCCGCGCGATGACGGAAATATTGGAGATGAGCCTCGGCCTGCGCGAAAAGTCGAAATTCTATCCGCGTATGCTCACCGGAGGACGCGATTTCGCGATCCCATCCCCCATCTTGAACATCTGTTACTCCGGGGGAGTTGCGGATCACATTTACAACGACGACGCCGACAGGACGCCCTTCCTCCACGGGGATATAGGGGCGCTTCTCGGGCGGTCGATACGCGAATCGCGAGCGTTGAAAGGGCTGAACCGGTTCGTCCCGAACGAAACGATCCGGGCAACGGTGGTTGGAGCCGGTACTCACATAACCGAGATCAGCGGCAGCACGATAGACTACGACGCGGAACTCCTGCCGCTCAAAAATCTCCCGATCCTGAAACTCGCCCCGGAGGACGAAAAGAATCCGGAGTCGATAAGGGACGCTATATCGAGAAAGCTGGAATGGTTCAGCCTCGAAGGAGAGACCCAAGGAGCGGCGATATCGATAGCCGGGAAAAAATCGCCCCGATTCCGCGATGTTCAGGAGATCGCGCGGGCGATACTGTCCGGCGCGTCGAAGATGCTTGAAGCCGGCCATCCTTTGGTGGTGGTGAGCGAGAACGACATGGCGAAGGTCCTTGGCAACACATTGCGGGCCTGCATGACGCGGAGAGTTCCGCTAGTGTCGATCGACTCGGTATGGGTGAGCAATGGCGACTATATCGACATAGGGAGGCCCGTGGCCTCGGGAAATGTGCTCCCGGTAATAGTGAAAACACTGCTGTTTGTCTGAGAACTGCAATGGATAAATAAGTAGAACGAAGGAGTGGTATTCGTTGAAACTCAAAACAGTGCTTTTCGGCAAAACGTACGAATTTAAAAACATCAAGGAATTGATGGGGAAGGCCAACGAGGAGAAGACCGGCGACGTCCTGGCGGGGGTCGGGGCCGAGAGCGCCCAGGAGCGGGTTGCGGCCAAGACCGTGCTGGCGAACGCCCTCGTAAGCGATATTCGCAATAATCCAGTCGTGCCGTACGAGGACGACGAGGTGACTCGAATCATCCAGGACGACATCAACGAAAAAATTTACGGCGAGTTCAAGAACTACACGATTGCGGAACTCAGGGAATATATCCTGAGCGAGAAGACGACAGGATCCGATCTGTCGAGGCTGTCGCGGGGGCTCTCCTCCGAGGTAGTGTCCGCGGTCACGAAACTCATGAGCAACCTGGATCTGGTCTATGGAGCGAGCAGGATCGAGGTCAGGGCAAACTGCAACACCACGATAGGCGATAAGAACGTGTTCGCGGTCCGTCTCCAGCCCAACCACCCGACGGACGACCCCGACGGAGTGCTCGCGTCAACGATGGAGGGACTCTCCTACGGAGCTGGCGACGCCGTTATAGGACTGAACCCCGTCGACGATTCGCTCGCCAGCGTGACCCGCATACTGGAATTGTTCCACTCGTTCAAGGAGAAGTGGGCCATCCCGACCCAGTGCTGCGTGCTTGCCCACGTCACCACACAGATCGAGGCCGTGCGAAACGGCGCTCCGACCGACCTAATCTTCCAGTCGATAGCCGGATCGGAGAAGGGCAACGAGGCGTTCGGCCTATCCGGAGCCACCCTGCAGGAAGCGGTAGACATCATGAAGACGATGGGATGCTCCGTCGGGCCGAACTATATGTACTTCGAGACCGGACAGGGCTCCGAACTTTCGAGCGACGCCCACCACGGCGCCGACCAGCTCACGATGGAAGCTCGCTGCTACGGGTTCGCCAAGCGCTTCAAGCCGTTCCTGGTGAACACGGTTGTCGGGTTCATCGGCCCCGAGTACCTGTACGACTCCAAGCAGGTCATAAGGGCCGGGCTGGAGGACCACTTCATGGGCAAGCTCACCGGCATTTCGATGGGATGCGACGCCTGCTACACCAACCACATGAAGGCCGACCAGAACGACATCGAAAACCTGGCCGCCCTGCTTGTCGCCGCCGGATGCAATTACGTGATGGGCATACCGCACGGGGACGACGTAATGCTGAATTACCAGTGCACAGGCTATCACGAGGCCCAGACCCTCCGCGCCATATTTAACAAGAGGGCAATCCCGGAGTTTGACGCGTGGATGATCAACATGGGGATCATCACCCCGGACGGAGTTCCAACCGACCGCTTCGGCGACGCGTCGATCTTTCTGAAGTGACCCCGGGCTTGGGAAAAGGAGGTAATTCTAAATGTATCAGGAAAACGATATTAAGCAGATGGTAAGAGACGTTCTGCGCGACGTGCTGTCAGGGCAAAAAGGCGCCGGCAGCCCCGCGAGCCCGGCCTCCGCGCCGCCCGTATTCGACGACGGATTCTGCCCCGACATCACGGCTACGACCACGAAGGAGCAGTTTTTCGTGCCAAACCCGGCGGACCGCGAGGGATACCTTCGCATTAAGGAGTACACCCCGGCGCGCGTCGGCGTATGGCGCGCAGGCCCCAGATACAACACGTTCAGCATGCTGCGCTTCCGCGCCGACCACGCAACCGCGCAGGACGCCGTGTTCACAGATGTTCCGGAGGAATGTTTGAAGAACAACAACCTGCTCGTCGGCCAGAGCGCCTGCGAGAGCCGCGACGAGTTCATCACGAGGCCGGATCTCGGGCGCAAGCTCTCCGAGGAGACGAAAGCCCTGTTTAAAAAGGAGCTTCCGCAGAACGCGAAGGTCATCCTGATGGCCGGTGACGGACTGTCGAGCGCCGCGATCGAGGCCAACATCGCGGATATTGTCCCATCCATCAAGCAGGGTCTCAAGCAACACGGCATTGAGATCGGCGCGGTACCGTTCGTCAAGTTCTGCCGCGTGGGCGCGATGGACGACATGGGGCCGCTCACGGGCGCGGAGGTCGTCTGCCTGCTGATAGGCGAGCGTCCCGGCCTCGTGACATCCGAGTCGATGAGCGCGTACATGGCCTACAAGCCAAGCCCTGACAGGCCCGAGTCGTGGCGCACGGTAGTCTCGAACATACACCAGGGCGGCACGCCGTCGGTTGAGGCGGGAGCGCATATAGCCGGAATAATCAAGAAGATCCTGGACGCGAAAATGTCCGGAGTGGATCTCAAACTATAGGAGGATAGCCAATGGAACTGGCGGACAGGGATCTTATTTCCATACAGGAGGCGCGTAATCTTATAAACGCCGCCCATACCGCACAGAAACAACTAGCCAAGTTGTCGCAGGCGGAGATAGACCGCATATGCGAAGCGATGGCGAAAGCCGGATTCGATAACGCCGTCAGGTTGGCCGCGATGGCCCATGAAGAGACGGGTTTCGGACGCGTCGACGACAAGATAATGAAAAATGTTTTCGGTTCAAAGACCGTGTACGAATCGGTTAAGGACTTGAAAACCGTCGGCATGATAAAAGAGGACAAGGAGAACAAAACGGCTGAGATCGCGGTGCCGATGGGCGTAATAGCCGCGTTGATACCCTCGACCAATCCGACCTCCACAGTGTTTTTCAAGACGATTATTTCCATCAAATCCGCGAACACGATCGTCATGTCACCGCATCCCGGCGCGCGCAAGTGCACAATCGAGGCGGCAAGACTGATGGCTGAAACGGCGGAAGCCGCGGGCTGCCCGAAGGGCGCGATATCCTGTCTCGAAACGGTAACCATACAGGCGACCGAGGAACTGATGAAGCACGAGAAGGTGGCGCTCATCCTGGCGACCGGAGGCGCGGCGATGGTGAAAGCCGCCTACTCGTCCGGTAACCCGGCGATAGGCGTCGGCCCCGGCAACGGTCCGGCGTACATTGAGCGCACCGCGGACATACCTCTCACCGTGAAGCGGATCGTCGATTCGAAGACGTTCGACTACAGCACATTATGCACGTCCGAGCAGGCGATTGTAACGGAGGAGTGCATACGCGACGGGGTTATAGCCGAATTCAAGCGTCAGGGCGCGTACTTCCTCACCGAACAGGAGAAGGAGAAAGTAGCCTCTATCCTCATGCGGGCAAACGGCACGATGAACCCGGCAATCGTCGGCAAGCCGCCGAAGTACATTGCGTCGCTCGCGGGCATCTCCATCCCTGAAGACGCGCGGGTTCTCATAGGCTTCGAGACGGAGGTCGGGATGGACGTTCCGTTCTCCAGGGAAAAACTCTGCCCCGTGCTCGCCTTCTACACTGAGCGCGACTGGGAGAGCGCGTGCGAGCTCTGCATCCGTATACTCTTTAACGAGGGCGCCGGACATACGATGGCTATTCACTCTAAAAACGAGGACATCATTCGCGAGTTCGCTCTCAAAAAACCCGTGCACCGGCTTGTCGTCAACTCGCCGAGTACTCTCGGCGCCACGGGTGGCACGACGAACCTGACTCCTTCGTTTACGCTTGGATGCGGCGCTATAGGAGGCAGTTCGTCGTCGGACAACATCGGCCCGCTGCACCTGATAAACATCAGGCGGATGGCCTACGGCATCAGGGATTTCGACGAAGTCCGCGCGGGAATGCCCACGCAGAGCAAACCTCAGGCGACTATGGACGAGGACAGGATTCTCGAACTCGTTCTGCGGCGTCTGCTTGAGAAAGTGAAATAAAAGGATCTATAAAAAATTTAACTCAAAGGAGAAAATAAAATGCCTGAAGTGAATATTGCTCTTGGAATGATAGAAACCAAAGGATTGGTATCCGCGATCGAGGCGGCGGACGCGATGGTGAAAGCTGCGAACGTGACGCTGACAGGTAAGGTACTCGTCGGCGGCGGACTCGTAACCGTCATGGTTCGCGGTGACGTCGGAGCTGTGAAAGCCGCGACTGACGCGGGAGCCGCGGCGGCGGAGCGTATCGGCGAACTTGTGTCGGTACACGTCATACCGCGCCCGCACGCGGAGGTTGAGTTCATTTTGCCCGTGCTTAAGGGAGACGCGTAGTCAGTCAAAAAACGCTTGAATGGGAGTGATGCCGGTGAGCGTTTTGACAGAAGCTGCTCTGCGCATTTTACTTAAAGACGAGAACTTAGCCGCGCTCAAGGAATACCGGGTAGCGGAGGGCGTGATAGTGACCCCGTCCGCCAGAGGTTATCTGACGGATCACAAGATTGACCTGATTATCGGCGACAAGAGGGTCATCAAAAATCCATCCGGCAAGGATGGTACGCAAAGCGACGAACCGGTTAAAAAACAGCAGATGATCCTGACCGGGGACAAACCGGAGTACATGACGTCTCTGAGAGCCGGTGAACTCGTATACAAAGACCACAAGACAGTCAAGCTTCGCGGGAAGATAGACTCCTTCGAGGCAAAAACTCTGGAGACGCAGCTTGCGTTCCGCAAAGCGGGATACGGCGAATTGGAGAGCTGTCTTGCGGAGGTGCTGGATTACGCGAGAGCAATAATGAGAGCCGAGGTAAGAGGCGAAGAACTCCCCCCTTTGCAGTTATTCGGCATGGATGAGAAAGATATTCGTGACAGCTCTCACCATCCTATGAAACATTTAGGCATTCAGCACTTCATGCCGGTCACGGTTGATGACGGCGAAGTTGTGCTTGCGCTCAACACGCTTCGAACGATAGTGCGCGAGGTTGAGATCGCGGCTTGCGAAGCGTTCCAAACCGAATCCGGAGCGCCGGATCGCGAGGATATCATCATGGGGTTGAACCGCCTCTCGTCCGCGCTGTACGTTTTGATGCTCAAAGCCAGGATAGGGAAAACTCACGACCCCGCGTTTGAAACGGACGCCGGATGCGAGGAAAAAGCGAGGAACGAGTCATGACACCGCACGAAGAAATGATAAACCGGGTAATAGAGCGCGTCGCCCGAACGCTCTCGAAACCGCGGATTCCGCTTGAGGCGTCGGGACGCCACATGCATATCACTAAGACCGATCTCGAAGCGCTCTTCGGCCCGGGTCACCATCTCACAAAGAGGGGAAACCTCAGTCAGCCGGGACAGTTTTCCTGCGTGGAGCGCGTCCGTATCATCGGACCGAGGGGCGAGTTCCCAAGCGTGGTAATCCTCGGGCCGGAGAGGCCCGAGACGCAGGTGGAAGTATCGCTGACAGACGCGAAGATACTGGGAATCGACGTGCCGATCAGGCTGAGCGGAGACACGGCGGGCACGCCGGGAATAAAAATCGTTGGATCGGCGGGTGAGATCGAGATTTCACGCGGCGTAATCGTCGCGAAGCGGCACGTCCATATGTCCGCTCAGGACGCCGCCTCATATGGATTAAAGGACGGACAGATTGTATCGATAAGATTTTACGGGGAGCGCGGAACCACGTTTCACGAGACACCGCTCCGAGTCTCCCCGGATTTCGCCACCGGCATGCACATCGACTACGATGAGGCCAACGCTATGGGCTTCCGAAGCGGCATGATCGGTTTTTTAGAGAATTAACCTGATTCTGATGGAGGTGAGCAAATGGATTTAGATGTCGATCGCCTCATTGATATGGTGACGAAGGAAATAGTAAGACGACTTGGCGAATCCGCCGAAAAGGACTGTGTGCTGGTTACGGACGGCTGTCCCGAGGATGCGGTATCGGAAAATTTTGACGCCGTCAGGGGAAATGATCCCGGCAGTTGCAAATATGTCCTGATCACGGAAGCCGCGTATAAGGCTCTCGTCGGCGGAAGCGCCGCCCCGGTATGCGGCGGGGATACTGCGGCATGCCGCCGCGACGGCTCGATCGATCTGCGCGGGAAACGCCTTTTGCACGAACGCGACCTTCGCGACCACAATGTACAGCGCGACGCCGTGGTCATCGTGTCGAAAAAAACGATCGTAACTGCCCTTGCGCACGACTACGCGAAGGGACTCGGCGCGAAAATCGTCAGAGAAAACTGACGCATGAACGACGCGATTTACATCGTCGAGTACCGCAGCATAAGCCGCGGTATCGCGACGCTGGATAAGATGCTGAAACGTTCTGACGTCATGGCGTTGTATGCCGCTCCCGTCTGCATCGGTAAATACGTGATAGCGGTCGGGGGCGGCGTAGGCGAAGTAAAGGAATCGAAAGACGTTGCCGAGACCTCGGACGGGATCATCGCCGGATATCTCATTACAGGCGCGCATCCCGGCGTGCTGGGTTATTTCCGGCGTGAGCGCCCGCCGGAACCGGGCTCGCCGGATGCCGTCGGCATTTTCGAGACGAGAAACATATCGTCCGGTTTCATGAGCCTAGACGCCGCCCTGAAAAATGGTCAAACGGAGGTAGCGCGGATTTGGATGGGGCATTTTATCGGCGGAAAATTCTGCTGGGTGATACGGGGCGAGACTAGCGAGTTGTCAT
>Ga0099364_10000902_pt1 | contig 50550 bp, 44 predicted proteins | sample TergutTh196P3_FD_73070 | JGI IMG/M metagenome (GOLD analysis project Ga0099364, IMG submission 73070) | Microcerotermes parvus P3 segment gut microbial communities from Pointe-Noire, Republic of the Congo - Th196 P3 | ecosystem: Host-associated > Arthropoda: Insects > Digestive system > Gut ... | reverse complement strand
GTGCTGTTGACGCATGCGCATGTGGACCATATGGGCGGAATTTTTATGGAGCTGACTGAAGGCATGAAACCCCGCTTCCCCAATGCCACCGTCTGGGTACACGAAACGGAATTGGCGTTTTGGACAAGCCCCGGCCTTATGGAAATGTGCCCGGAAGCGCAAAAAAACGAATGCGCTCAAATACAGCAAGGCGTGCAGCTCCTTCGCGCGCTTTTGGGTGACACACTCAAAACTTTCAGCTCAGGGCAAGAGCTGCTTCCGGGCATTCAAGCCTTGCATACGCCGGGGCATACGGCGGGGCATACGGCCTTCTTGTTGAGCTCTGAGGGCCAAAAAATGCTGTTTGTGGGGGATATGGTTTTGAATGTTCAGCTCCAAACAGCCTTCCCCAGAGTTTCTATTGCCTTTGATGCGGATGCGCCCATGGGCATAGAGACGCGCCTTGAGTGGATGGAAAAAGCCGCACATGAAAAGCTGTGGATTGCCGGCTCCCACTTCCCCTTCCCCGGCATCGGCCAGCTCGAAAAACAATCCACCGAGAAATATGCATTCATCCCCATTCAGCGAGAGGGGGAGCGTTCAGCTGGACAGTGAGGGGTTTTTTTCTCGCCTCCGGGGCAGAGTGGGCCATTCGGCCCAGTCTGCTTTCGCCTATGCCTCGAAATACGAAAATGCGAAGGCGCGTCTCAGCCACGCCTCACTGAAGTGCAAGCTCTCGTCGTCACGGATGTGGATTGGCAATATGTCCACCCCCAAGGTACCGCCGCTGCAGGTAGCATCGACATTCTGCGTTTGTTTGTCGAAAACCTTGCCACACCAAGCTTCTCTCAGCGCGTCTTTGAGTCAACGGTCACTCATAATGGCCCATTGGCCTTTCGTTGAACGCGGGGCTTTCCCCGCGTGCATAGGCCGGGAGAAAACCCAAGGCCCAAACCAGCAGCTCCAGCTATTTGGTGTCCGTCATTTTGGCCATGTTATGGATGTGGGATGCGGCGTCGATTTTGCCCTTGCGCAGCAGGGCTTCGACATTGGTTTCGATGGTGTCGGGGTTATATAAATAGTTAACCATCATACCATAGGATTGGTTGAAGCCTTTTTCGGAATGATCGCCCAAGTGGTTAAGGCGTTCAACGCGTGCGCCATTGCCTAAGTGAAAGCGGGCAACCGGATCCGCAGGACGCTCAACGGGAGCGTTTCCGGGTTGTTTGGCGTTGAGGAGATAGCGTGCGGCGAGGCGGGTGAGCGGTGCATAGAGAAGTGGTGCAAGACGTTTGTCATCCGTCCATCGTTTGTCGTCGAGCAATTGTCGGATGGCGGTGCGTGAATTTTCAATGGAGCCTGCTTTGCTGATGTTGTTAACGTCACTTGGGGTGAAGGCATGTTTCCACGCGTCGTCATTGTTTTGTGCCCAGCGGCGCAGCAAGGGCAGGGGCGACAAAGTGGCAAAGGTTGTCAGGCGGGGGAAGTGGTGTTTTAAGTCATCAATAACGCGCTTGAGCAGAAAATTTCCGAAGCTGACACCGCGAAGCCCCGTTTGCGTATTTGAAATAGAATAGAAGATGGCCGTGTCGGCGCGTTTTTCGTCAAGCAATGGTGCATGCTCGTCGAGAATGGTTTGAATGTTGTCGGCAAGGCGGTTGATGAGAGCAACTTCGACGAAAATTAAAGGCTCTTCAGGCATGCGCGGATGGAAGAAGGCATAGCAGCGCCGGTCAGAGTCCAGGCGGTTTTTGAGGTCTGCCCAGGAGCGTATTTCGTGGACAGCTTCATAGCGGATGAGCGTTTCCAGCAAGCTTGCCGGCGAGTGCCACGTAATCTGCTGCAACTCGAGAAAGCCCACATCAAACCAGGAGCCCAACTGGTATTCAAGCTCACGGTCCAGGGAGCGCAGTGCTGGATTGTCCTCCATATAGCGCATCAAGTCAGAGCGCAGGTTGACCAGAAATTTGACGCCCTGAGGCAAGGCGTTGAATTGCGTCAGAATGCGCAGGCGCGGCGAGCGCAATGCCATGCGCAAAGCCGCTTCTGCCTGCCATTGTTCATCGCTGCCCATGGCTTGTTGCCAAGTTTGATAGGCCGTGGCGATTTTTTTAGAGTCAGGGCCGAACTCATGCACAATGAGCCGCAAAAAGGCTTTGCGGTTTTCGTCGTCAAACTTGAGATAGGTTTCACTCAGTTTTGCGGCGCGCAGCTGCGTTGAAACTTCGCCACCCAGGTTTGCAGCGCAGTCACGCAACAATTCGTGGACGCGTTTCCATTCCTTCGGGGGCAAACTTTTGCCGGACCAAAGTTGTTTAACGCGATTGAAGCTGCGCTTGACGAGATTGCTTGCTGTCATGGTCTCCTTCAACTCCTTCAGCAATGAATGCTCGCATGCATGCACAACCCCCCCCCCAAAGCCCCGAGCGCTGCAGCAGACGCAGCCCATGTGCATGGCGGGCAAAGCACCAACACAAAGCACCAACACAAAGCACCAACACAGTGTTGGCATGGCATGACGAGTAACTTCAAGCGCAGTTTCTCATATTTTAAAAAGAGAGTATTGTGAAAATGAGCATGCACCTGCAAGCGTATCCCCAGAGCACTTCTAGCGAGAGGGTGTCGCTCCGAGCATTCTCATGCGCTGATTTTATTGAACATTGGGCAAAGTTCAATATTTGCCCAATATTAAACTCTGCCCAAAGGACTGTGTTCAGAGCTCCTCGTTGTTTTTGTGCGGTGAGCGACTTAGAGACGACACATTCCAAGGTGGCTCCATCCGCTTGAGCGCAAAGTTAGGCGTTGTCCTGTTTGCGAGCAGCCAACAGCTCGCAGACTTCCGCGAACACCGCCTTGGACGGGAGCATGGACGCCTGGATGATATCTGTGCCGCCAGAGTGCGTGACAAAAAGGAGGCGCTGGCCGCGGATGTTCAGCTCAGACAGTGCCTGAATGTCCCGGTATGCAATCTCCTTCTCATTCCGCGACCACGAGGACGTTGGCACGCGCATAGCCGTCGGGCCAAATAGCAGCCGCTGGTGGAAGGTGAGTCGGTGGTAGGCAAGGAAGGCGGTGATGACGACAGAGCCGGCGCCGAACGCAGTCAGCAGCCAATGAAACCTGATCGCCCAGTCCGGGCTGAGCTCGACGAGGTGGTTGATGACGAGGTCGCGGTTGTTGCCTGTGGCTTCGAAGCCGAGGACAACGGTGCACAGGCCGAAGAACGCGGCACAAAGGACAATTGTGGTCCACTTGTGCTGGTATTTATATTCCCGCTCCACACTGCCCACGGTTAGCTCCGGTCGCCCGTGGAGAATAAAGCTTGTGCCATGCCTACGGGGGCACGGCTCCAACCCAGTGGCGAAGGTTGAGCCGTGCTTGAGAGGATAGAAGCATGGGTTTTAGAGCATAGCTGCATATAGATAAACAGTCTTAAGGAAACCCGTGTTGTATAATTAATTTGCCAATGCTGAGAAATTTTTTGTTGGTAGCGGCGTTGTTTGCGGTGCAGTGCATGCTTACGCGTGGCCTCCTCGAAATGGCAAACACGGCTTGGAGTGGCCAAAAGCCGAGGCTCAACGCCCTTTTCAATTTTAAGGTAGGCCTCAAAGCAGCCGCAGCGGGTTTTCGCGTCACCCTCTCTATGTCCTGTGTCTGGCTTTTCGCCAGCATCCTTGGCGGCGGCCCGGTTTTGTTGCTCAGCAAGTTGAAAAATACAACAGGCGAAACTTCCCCCCTGGAGGCACTCTTCATGCTGTTGGCGACTGGCCTCGTCTTCTTGGCCTTCCTCTTCTTCCGCTATTCGCCTCAACTCTTGGTTCTTTTGCCCCTTGCCGAAAAACCGGAGCTTCGCGTCAAAGAGGCTTTTCGCCTATGCCAGGACAGAGGCCGCAGCTACCGCTGGAAAATTCTCCTCATGGGGGGACTGCTTGCCGCTTTCGTTTTTATTTCGGGGGTTTTTTTGGGTGGCTTTTTGGATACTCGAAAAAGCCCATGGGTATTTTGAGGAGGGAGAGTGCCATTGTGCTGAGGTATTTTGTTCTGAGGTACCTTTGTGCTGAGGTATTTTAGCTTGGTGGCGGCGGGCGTCGCCCCCGACGAAGGGTTTTTTGCCCATTTTTTTTAAGAGTTGGAAGACTTCAAAAGCTGCTCCAATTTTTCGAGTGCTGCCCAAAGGCGCGAAGCATCTGCCGCCCCTGCCTGGGCCAGCTCCGCTTTGCCTCCGCCTGTGCCTCCCATGGCCTCGGCCATGCCTTTGATGAGCTCCGCGGCCTTCACCCCTTTGGCGACGACGTCAGGGGTAGCGGCGAGGAGGACAACAGCCTTGTTGTCCGGCGTGGTACCCGTGAGGGCGACGAGGCCGGACTTCAACTCTTCGCGGTGTTTGTCGGCGAGTGCCCGCATGGTTTTGGGGGTGACGTTGCCCAAGTTTTGGACAAGCAGGCGGATGCCCGCAATTTCTCTTAAAGTGGTTGTGGCTTCCTGGGTGGAGACTTGCGAGGCCAGAAGAGACATTTCGAGGCGCTTTTCAAACTCCCGCATGCGTTTTTGAATGTGCAGCATGCGCGCGCCAAGCTCTCTGGGGGGGGCTTTGACAATTTCCGCAGCGCGTTTCAGCTCCTTCTCCGCGTCGCGAAGCCAGGCGAAGGCCTTGGCGCCCGTGAGGGCTTGAATGCGCCGCACGCCCGAGGCGATGGAGGACTCCGCGACAATTTTGAAAAGTCCAATGTCCCCTGTGCGCTGGGTGTGCGTGCCGCCGCACAACTCTTTGGACTTAGGGTGTACGCTGACGACGCGCACGGTTTCGCCATATTTTTCGCCGAAGAGGGCCACGGCGCCTTCTGCTTTGGCCTGTGCAAGCGACATGGTTTGGGTGTGCGTGGCCTCATTTTCGCAAATCCACTGGTTGACACAGTCTTCGACGGCTTCCAGCTGTGCACTTTCAGGCGCCGCAAAATGCGTATAGTCAAAGCGCAGGCCTTCGGGGCTGACGACGGAGCCGGCTTGTTTGACGTGGCTGCCGAGGACGGTTTTGAGGGCCTTATGCATGAGGTGCGTAGCCGAGTGGTTGGCTTGCGTCGCTTTGCGAAGTTGGGCATTCACCTGCAGCGTTAGTGTGTCGCCAAGCTTAACGCTTCCGCGGGAGAGGGAGGTGGGGTGCACCACCAGGGAGGGGAGGGGCCTTTGGGCCTGAGCAATATGCCCAAAGGCATGGGGGCTTTCCAGGTGGCCCATGTCGCCGACTTGGCCGCCGGACTCGCCATAGAAGGGGGTTTGTGCGAAGACGAGGCATATTTTGTCGGGGGCGCTTGCGCTTTGGACGGGCTGGTTGTCTTTGAGGATGGCAACTATTTGGGTTTCGCAAGAGAGGGCCTCATAGCCGACGAAAGCGGTGGGGGCCAAGGTTTTGGCAAGCTGCAAATAGGTTTCCTGCACAGCCGTTTCGCCGGAGCCTGAAAAGCCTGTGCGGCTGCGTTGCTTTTCCATTTCCTTTTCCCAGCCGGCGATGTCCACCTTAAAGCCGCGCTCCCTCGCAATGGTTTGCGTCAAGTCCCACGGAAAGCCATGCGTGTCATGCAGGAAGAAGAGGGTTTTTCCTGAGAGGGTGTTCTGGCCGTTTTTTTGGAGTACCTCCAACTCTTCGTCTATTTTGCGCAGGCCTTTTTCGAGGGTATTTCTGAAAGCGTCTTCTTCGTGCCGCGTCGCCTCCGTCAACAAGGTGCGGTTTTCTTGAAGTTCCGGATAGACTTCGCCCATAAGCTCAACGACTTTTTCAACCACCTGGTGGAAGACGAGGGTTTTGAGGCCCAGCCTTTCTGCATGGCGGATGGCGCGCCGCACAATGCGCCGAAGCACATAGCCTCGCCCTTCATTGGAAGGGAGCACGCCGTCGGCCATCAAAAAAGCCGTTGCGCGTGCATGGTCGGCGAGAATCCGCATGGAGGCGTCATCGGCTTCTGTCTCGCCATAGCGTTTTTGGGAAAGTTTTGAAATTTTTCCAAGCAAAGGCACAAACACGTCCGTGTCATAGTTGGATGCTTTTTTTTGTGCGACAGCGGCCAGGCGCTCTAAGCCTGCGCCTGTGTCAATGGAAGGTTTGGGCAGAAGCGTCAGTGGGCTGTCTTTGGTTTTGCGCTCAAACTGCATGAAGACGAGGTTCCAAATTTCAAGCCAGTTGTCGCTTTCGCCTGGCAAGTCTGTTGCTTTGGGCTGCGTACCTGGGACATAGAAATAAATTTCGGAGCAAGGCCCGCAAGGCCCCACGTCTCCCATGGCCCAGAAGTTGTCCCCAAGTCCAAGCCGGTGGATGCGGTTTCGAGGAACCCCCACGCTTGCCCACGCTTCGAAGGCCTCGTCGTCGGCCTCAATGCCCTCTTCGCCCTTGAAGACGGTGACGGCCAAAAGCTCAGGAGGAAGCCCAAGGCATTGGGTGACATATTCCCAGGCCCAGCGGATGGCATCTTTTTTAAAATAATCGCCGAAGGAGAAGTTGCCGAGCATTTCAAAAAAAGTATGGTGGCGCGCCGTATAGCCTACATTGTCCAAGTCATTGTGTTTGCCGCCGGCGCGAACACATTTCTGCACTGTGCATGCGCGTGGTGCCAGAGGGCGTTCCTGTCCCGTAAAAACGTCTTTAAATTGCACCATGCCCGCATTTGTAAAAAGCAAGCTGGGGTCGCCCTGGGGGACGAGGCTGGAAGAAGGAAGGCGCAGGTGGTTTTTGCTTTGAAAGAAAGAGAGGAAGGATTCGCGGATGTGTGGTGCACTCAACATGCCATCGGATTATGTCACGTATTCCACAGAAGCAACCCGCAAGTGAAAGCGACACAAGAAGGCGGGTTTTATGTGCTGAGGACTTTTCTGCAAGAGAACTTTGCTGCAAGAGGACTTTGCTGCAAGAGGACTTTGCTGCAAGAGGACTTTGCTGCAAGAGGGCTTTGCTGAAACAGCGGTTGAAGGCAAGTTTTGCTTGCCTCAACTCTGTCTCTTTGAAGGCTCAATTCAACCTGAAAGCGGTCTAGTCTATAGGGTTCCATCCCAGCAAGGCGTGCAAGGGGATGAGTACTTCATTTCCTGGAATACCCAGCAACAAGTCAAAGGGGCCTGTTGTCACCAAGGGCAATTCCAAGTTGATGCCATTTCTCAAGAAGAGGCTCAACGTTTTTCCTCGGTGGGCGAGAAAGGGGCGTGGATCTCCAACAGCTCGTTGTGTAGGCTGTCTGGGAACGGGACTGGGTTTTTGGGCAAGCTTTAAATCTCTCAAAAGCTGGAAGGTTATTTGCTCCCATGTTTTGGGCCTGGCGACGGCGACAATTTGTATTTTTTCGATGAGGCCTGTTTTTTCCAACTCAAGCTCAAGTGGAGCCAGGCCGCGGATTTTGTCTCTTAAGGTGCTTTCCGCGAAGACAAAAGAAAGCTCTTCTTGGTTTTCCATGAGGGTTTTGAACCAAGCATCAATTTCGATGCTGGAGACGCTGGCTCTGGCCACTCGCAATTCATCTTTCTTTTTGATGCGCGCCTTGCGTTTGGTGAATTCGTCTAAAGTCAAATTGCTTTGCAAAAGTCCAAAAGCATCATTCAAATTGAGGTGGGGGTGTTTATCTAATAGCTGATAGGCCCTTTCAAAGTGCTCTGCTTCTTTGGGGTGCAAGCGTTTCCAGATGCGGCACTTCATTTTGCCTTCAAGCTCTCCTTTGGCAATTCGAACGGGAACGCGCTCTTTTTTAGCCAGTGCCTCAATGCTGGCGGGTGTGAGGGGCATACGCATACGTCGCCCTGAGGAGGTTGGAGCGGTTTTGGATGAGGGGTGCGTCGACTCTTCTATTTTGGGCAATGAGGAGTTGGTTATTCTGGGCAAAACAGGGTCGGTTATTTTGGGCAAAGAAGGGCTGGATATTCTCGGCAGAGCAGAGCTTGTTATTCTCGGCAGCGCAGAGCTTGTTATTCTGGGCAGCGCAGAGCTTGTTATTCTGGGCAAAGCAGAGCTGGATTTTGTGAAAGGTTCAGGTTGAACGGGAGAGAGCTTTCCAACGCTTGGGCGCCGGATGACTTCGACTTGGACAGGGTTGCGAAGCTCTTTAAAGCGCTTATTCATCTGAAACTCCGTGGTTAAGAGCCAATTTCCATTGGCCAGCTTCTTTTTTCATGGTGAGCGAGGTACTTTTTTGGCTGGCGAGGACGCGCAGGCGAGCTGTTTTCTCGTCAGCTTCGACAAGCTCAACTTTTTCAAGGACAGGCACAGCTGATGTAGGCATAAATACAAGGTTTTCTGGGGTTGAAGGAATAAGCCCTGAAGCGTTTTCAGAAACGAGTTTTATTTTGTGCGTCAAAAATATTTGCGTATCTGCTGAAAGCATTTCCCAGGCCTTTCCCCTTTCTCCTTGAGATAATGCGTTGAAAAACTCTCGCAACGTGTTTTCAGGAGTTAATGCCTCCACAGGGGGAGAGCAAGCACAGAAGGCGATGAAAGCAAATATCCGACTTTTTATCGGGCTCATATTCCAAGAACCTCTTAGGGGAGAGAGTCCACTAATGCAGAGTTGCTGTCTTCGTCAACCCTGGGGTTTGAAGAGCTGTGCGCGATAAACGGGTTGACCTGTAATGAGATAACGCTGTTCTCTGGAAGAAGGGATATCATTTTCAGGGCGGGGATGAAAATGTCCTTCACCCAGAGGGTTTCGCAAACCCGTATTCTCGAGTGTCCGAAGCATAGAAGCGGCACGCTCTTCCACATCCGTTCTCAAGTCAAAAAAGCCCTTGGGAGCCAGCAAGGAGAAGAGCAGCTGGGCGAAAGAAGGGAGGAGGATGGCTCGTTTTTTGTGGGCTGTTTTCCACCATGGGTCTGGAAACTGGAGGTGGATGCCAGAGAGGCTTTGGGGGGAAAACAATTTTGGAATATAGAGGCGTGCGTCAAGCTCAAGGACTTTTAGGTTAAGGAGGTTGCGTTTTTGGGCGCGATAATATGTTTCTCGAGCATATTTCTTACGCCACTCAAAAGCAACATATCTAACATGAGGGTTGGCTTGGCAATAAGCGAGGGCGAACTCTCCCAAGCCGCAACCAATTTCCAACTCCAGCGGACCTGAAAATCCGAAAATGCGAGCCCAGTCCACAGGGGGTTGGATGTTAACAAACTCAAGGCCGGCTGGCTCTAAACGCAAAGGGATGCGGGACATGGTGAGATAAGGCAATAAAGGAAACTTCCGTGAAAAAAATATGGGAAATGGATAGAAAGGCCAAGCATAAGCGTATCGCTTTTTGGGTATGAAACTTTTTTCGTCAGCAGAGCAGCTTATTGCCCAGGGAGGGTGGCGTGGAGTTGTGTGCATAGGCAATTTTGACGGCGTCCATTTAGGGCATGTTGGGCTTTTGCACTGCGCCAAAGCGTTGGGGCCTGTGTTGGTGCTGACCTTTGAGCCGCACCCTGTGGTTATGCTGTTTCCCGAACGTGCGCCCAAGCGCATAGCAACGCCGGAGCGAAAACTGGCCTTGTTGGCGCAGCAGGGCGTTATGGCCGTTGTTAGCCAGAGCTTTGATGCCTCTTTTGCCTCCACCTCCGCTGCTCAGTTTGAGCGCTTGCTTTTTTCGGACTTAGGTGCCCACGCCATAGCCATAGGGGCCAATTTTACTTATGGTGCTGGGCGTTGTGGGAATGTCCAAACTTTGCAGGAGGCCAGCAGGCGACTGAAGGGGAAACTGTTCATATTTCCCGAGTTAAAAATAGAAGGGAAAGTGGTCTCCTCAAGCCAAATCCGCAGATGGGTTGCTTCAGGAAATATAGAGGAAGCCAAAGTATATTTAGGGCGGCCTTTCGAATTGGAAGGAGAGGTTGTTGAAGGCCAAAAGCGGGGGCGGGCAATGGGTTTTCCCACGGCCAATATATGTTGTGCGGATATGTTGACGCCAAAGCCTGGTGTTTATGCAGTGCAATTTTCCCTGGACTCCCAAAGGCTATGGCGGGGCGGCGTGGCCAATTTGGGCTATAAGCCCACCTTTGCTGCCGAGGCCAGTGGCCATGCCTCTGCTGCTGCCCCTCCGCCCTCCACCGCTCTCTCCTTGAGGGCCGAGCTTGAAGTCCACGTCCTGGAGGCTTCAGGTGAGTGGTATGGAGAAAAAGCCACCATCCGTTTTTTAAGTCGATTGCGCGACGAGCGCCGCTTTGCCTCTGTTGAAGCTCTAAAAGAGCAAATAAGAGCAGATATTATAGCGGCGAAGCCTTTTCTAAAGCCTTGAGCGCCTCTGCTGATTAATCATTGTAGGCTTTTACTTTTTAACTCATAGCCGAAAGAGGCCAAGCCTACATGTCAGCTCGTTTGGGAGAACTGCTGGTTAGAGAAAAGATGATCTCCTTGCAGCAGCTGCGTAAAGCCCAGGAAGAACAGCAGCGCAGCGGCACAAAAATGTCGGCAGCGCTGATCAAAACAGGAGCCATTGAAGCCAGGAAGCTGACGGATTTTTTATCCAAGCAATATGGCGTACCTGTGGTCGAGCTGCGGGAAATTGAAATTGAGCCCGAAATTATCAAATTAATTCCATATGAGATTGCCAAAAAGCACTTGCTGTTGCCCGTGGGACGCTCAGGCTCCTCTTTAATGGTGGCCATGAGCGACCCGTCCAATATTTATGCTGTGGATGAGCTTAAATTTTTAACGGGCTACAACGTCGAACCCGTTGTTGCTTCTGAGCTTTCCATTCGTGAAGCCCTGGAGCATTATTATGCAGAAAAGGGCCCCAGTTTTGATGACATTTTTGACGAAGTCATGGATGTGGCGACTTCCGACGACAAAACAGAGGCGGAGGAAAGCATTCGCTCTGCGGAAGAAGCGCCTGTCGTCAAACTGGTGAACCTGGTTTTAAAAGAAGCCATTGCCAAGCGGGCCTCGGACATTCATGTGGAGCCCTATGAGCATGATTTTCGCGTGAGGTTTCGCATTGACGGTGTGCTTTATGAGGTGATGAAGCCCCCCCTCCAGTTGCGCAATGCCATTATTTCTCGACTCAAAATTATGGCCCAGCTGGATATTTCCGAGCGGCGCTTGCCCCAGGATGGACGCATTAAGGTGCGGCTGGCACAAGGGAAGGAGATGGATTTTCGCGTCAGCGTTTGCCCTACGCTGTTTGGCGAAAAGGTTGTTTTGCGCCTGCTCGACAAAAGCAATCTGCAGTTGGATATGACCAAGCTTGGCTTCGAGCCTGAGCCTTTGAGTTGGTTTCGTGAGGCCATTGACAGGCCCTATGGCATGGTTTTGGTGACAGGCCCCACAGGCTCCGGGAAAACGACAACGCTTTATTCCGCTTTGTCCTCTTTAAACGAGGTGGGCTCCAATTTATGCACAGCGGAAGACCCTGTTGAGTTTAACTTTGCCGGAATTAACCAAGTCCAAATGCATGATGAAATTGGCCTTTCTTTCGCGGCAGCCCTGCGCTCATTTTTGAGGCAAGACCCCGATATTATTATGATCGGCGAAATAAGAGACTTTGAGACCGCTGAAATTGGCGTCAAAGCAGCGTTGACGGGACACTTGGTATTGTCCACCTTGCACACCAATGATGCACCCGGGACAGTGAGCAGATTGCTCAACATGGGCATAGAGCCTTTTCTGGTGACAGCTTCTCTCAACCTCATTTTAGCTCAGCGCCTTTGCAGGAAGTTGTGCACGGCTTGCAAGCGCCCTGCTGCCGTTGTGGACACAGAACGCTTGCTCCAGGCAGGGCTACCTCATGAAAAAATACAAAGCTTTCAACTCTATGAGCCCATAGGCTGCCGTGAATGCAATGAGCGGGGCTATAGGGGCCGAGTGGCCGTATATGAAGTGATGCCTTTTTGGGATGGCCTCAAAGACTTGGTCATTAACGGGGCTTCAGCAGCAGAACTCAAACAAGAAGCGATAAGGCTGGGAATGCAGACACTCAGGATGTCTGCTTTAAACAAGGTTATGGAGGGGGTTACCACTTTAGAAGAAGTTTTAGGCAACACAGCTCCTGATGTCTATCAATAAACGGCCCTTTTATGATCTCTTTGCAACAATTGCTTAAAACGATGGTCGTTCATAATGCGAGCGATCTGCATATAACAGTGAATGCCTCGCCGCAGTTAAGAATTGATGGAAAACTTGTTGCATTAAAAATGGAAAACTTAAGCCCAGAAGATGCAAAACAAATATGTTATTCAATCCTCAACGAGACTCAAAAGAAAAAATTCGAAGAAGAACACGAGCTTGATTTTTCATTTAGCCTCACAGGCTTATCTAGGTTTCGAGCCAATTTGTGTTGGCAAAGAGGTTTTGTTTCTGGCGCATTTAGGATGATCCCCCTGTTGATCAGACGTGCCGAAGAGCTGGGCTTGCCTCCCGTTGTTTTAGAGTTGGCCAAGAAACCTCAAGGATTGGTTTTGGTGACAGGACCTACGGGTTCTGGGAAGTCAACCACCTTAGCCTCCATTGTGGATGAGATTAATGAAAAACGAAAAGGGCATATTATAACCATAGAAGACCCCATAGAATACTTGCATCAAAATAAAAACAGCATCATCACTCAGCGAGAAGTAGGGGTTGACACAGAATCATTTAAAGATGCCCTCCGTTATATACTCAGGCAAGATCCAGATGTTATTTTAATTGGAGAAGTTCGAGATTTAGAAACCTTGGGCGCCGCTCTCACCGCAGCAGAGACGGGGCACCTGGTTTTAACCACATTGCACACCAACAGTGCCGTTCAAACAATAACCAGAATGGTGGACATGTTTCCTGCGGGCCAACGCTCTTATGTGCGTTCGCAACTTTCATTTGTTTTGGAAGGCATTATTTCACAAAGGCTCTTAGCGCGCTCAGATACGTCTGGCCGGGTTTTAGGCGTAGAGCTGCTTTTGCCCAATGCGGCCATCAGAAACCTCATCCGCGACGATAAAGTACACCAAATTTATTCATTGATGCAATCTGGGCAAGAAAGAAGCCACATGCAAACACTTAACCAGTCTCTCATCTCTTTAATCAAAAAAGGACTTATTAGTGAGGAGATGGGTTTGAGCATGAGTTCTGAAACAAGAGAATTACAGAGGATGTTAGGCAATTAAAACAGCAGAGCTATATTCAGGAGTACGACATGTTATCAGATTCAAGCTCTAAAAAAGATAACAGTGCGTCTATGTCCAAGACGTCTATTAAAACGTCTAAAAAACCAACCAAACCCAGCCTATGGAAATGGGAGGCCTTAAGCCGGGAGGGCGTGAAAAAGCGTGGAGAAATGGAAGGGATGGACGCAAAGTCTGTAGAGGCCAAGCTGAAATCCATTGGGTTTACACCTCAAAAAATACAGAAGAAGCCTCAAGGCATCCAATTATCCATCCCGGGTTTTTCAGGAATTTCCGGGAAAGATCTGCTGATATTTACAAGGCAGCTATCCACCATGATAGATGCAGGGCTGCCTTTGGTACAAGGTTTGGAAATATTGGCAGGCCAAATAGAAAACAAGCGTTTGCGAGCTGTTGTAACACAAGTAAAGGAAAAAATAGAATCTGGCTCAAGCTTTTCAGAAGCCCTCAAAGAGCACCCCAAAATATTTGATACACTCTTTGTTCAATTGTGCGCAGCAGGAGAAGTCGGTGGCATTTTGGACACCATTCTTGAGCGCCTGGCAAATTATAGAGAAAAAGCTGAAAAACTGGCAAGAAAAGTGCGCGGAGCCATGGTTTATCCTGTTGTTGTTTTGGTGATAGCCATAGCGGTGGTGATTGTTCTCTTATGGAAAGTGACACCTGTCTTTGCCAAAATGTTTTCAGATTTTGGCTCTGAATTGCCCTGGCCCACACAGTTTGTGGTCAGCTTGTCTGAGTGGATGCAAAAAAATATTTTTTATGTTTTTGGAATCATCTTCGCAACCGTCATCGGCTATATTCTATTTTCTCGCTGGCCCAAAGGCAGGATGATGATAGATACGGCTGTTTTGAAGTTACCTGTATTAAAACCACTGGTTACCAAAGTTGCTGTGGCCAGGTTTTCAAGGACTTTAGGAACGATGATCAGCGCAGGCGTTCCCATATTGAATGCTTTGGATGTGACTGCGAATACGGCAGGAAATAAAGTGATTGAAAAAGCAATTATGGATGTACGCAATGAAATTTCTGAAGGCAAAAGCATTGCTGGACCCTTGTCCAACAGAAAAGTTTTTCCTTCCATGGTTGTGCAGATGATAGGTGTTGGAGAAGCAACGGGGGCCCTGGACCAAATGCTTAGCAAAATAGCAGACTTTTATGACGATGAAGTCGATGCTGCCGTCGGTGGATTGACCGCTCTCATTGAACCTCTCATGATGGTGGTTGTTGGCGGAATTGTAGGAGGTTTTTTGATAGCCATGTATTTGCCCATCTTTTCTCTCGTGTCTGTCGTTCAGTGAGTTTCAAAATCCGTTCGCCAAAAAAGTTTTAACATTTATTCTCTCAAAAATTCTCTCAAAAAAAGACTAACATTCGTTCTCTTAAAAGAATGTTAATATTTGTTCTCTTCAACCCATTGCACCCTTGCAAAATATGGGGGGAGCTCAAAACTCCACTGTTTGAAGCGATGCAATAAAGAAGCTTGGTGCCTGAAAATACTCAGCTATCCCACTTTAGCTCCTTTGTTTGAAATGTATTTAGGTATATTAGAAAAACAAGAAAAATCTGCTATATGCTAAAGACGCCAAATAAAAGACAACTTAAGAAAAGGACATGAATTGAAGTTAATTTTATTTTTTAAAACACCTATTGACATGAATTTCTTCAGGTTTTTTCTAAGTATGTTCGTTTGAATTGATAGCAGAAAAAAGGGAGTTATATCCTTAGCAGTGTAGAGAGACGATGGATGTTTCTTGCATGCCTATGAAGACTACGTGCTGCTGTTTATAAGACAGTCATTCTTCACATGGCTAGCATTGATATTGTTGGATAGATAACTAAACAGCAATATTAATATGGTTTTTGTTTTACGAAAGGAAGTTGATACGAATGTTAAGAAAAAGGATGTCAAAAGGTTTTACGCTTATTGAATTGATGATTGTTGTCGCCATTATTGGTGTGCTTGCGGCAATAGCCATTCCCAACTTTATTAAATTTCAGGCACGCTCCAAGCAAAGCGAAGCCAAAGCAAACTTAAAAGCTATTTTTACGGCACAAAAGGCTTTCTTTGCTGAAAACGATAAATATTCTAATCAAACAGGCAAAATTGGTTTCGCGCCTGAGCGTGGAAACCGTTATGCCTATCGTTTGGACAGCACATGTACAGCGACAGAATCCAGAGTATCTGGCACCACTACCGCGGCACCCACAGCGAATTGCGTTGGCGTGGACCGTGCGCGATATGGTGGCACAGTAGATGTTCCAACAAGCACAGACACTCCTGGTGCCGTCACATTCACAAATGCACTTGCAGGCCTTAACTCTACAGCTGCCGCCGTTTCTGGAAGCACTGCAGGCATTGCTGATTTTGCGGCAGATGCTATTGGAAATATTGACAATGACACAGAGGTTGACTGGTGGTTTATTGCTTCGGCTCAATCCACCGTGGCCACAGGAAACTGCAACGAGGCTACAGACGCTGGCACTGAAAACCCGGCCGGCTCAGCCTATAACATCCTGAACGATGTGAATTGCTAATATTCTATTCTGCAAAACAAAAAAAAGGACAACTTCGAGTTGTCCTTTTTTTATGGGCTTATTATTTAACTTATATGAAAGTGCGGTGGTTTTATTTAACTCTGCTCATGTTGATGGCGTTTGTGGCGACTCTGGTTTTTGCAGAGAAACCCGTTGTGCACAGACAAATGTATGGCTTTGTTTTGCTTCCCAACGCAAAACTGATTCAATGGGTTGCACGCTCTCACATCTCTCTTGTTGCAGACATATATTGGTTAAAAGCCATTAATGTCGCCGGTGAGATAAAATCTCCAGAAGAAGCAAAGGAATTGTTTGCTTATGGGAATTTTATTGCGGATTTGGACCCGAAACTTCTGCAAAACTATTGGCTTTCAGGACTCAATCTTCCCTTTCAGACAGCCCATGGTTGGGAGAATGCAGAGCTGGCTTCTCAAATATATGAAAGAGGTCTGCATTCATTCCCAAACAACACAAAGCTGCTTATTTATTATGCAAGCAATGAATTGTTTTATCGGCAAAACCAATTTAAGGCAGCAGAATTATTGATGGATTTGTCGAAAAACAAAGACGCTCCCCCCTATGCCGGCATGTTGGCAAGTCGAATTTTGGCACAAAACAAAAATTTTGATTCTGCATTGGAGTTTATGGCCTTCATGCATGAAGCAGCGACGGATGATATGGAGCGAGAGGTTTTAGAAAAAAGAATAAAAGAAATACAGCTCGAACAAGTTTTAACTGTTTTGGACAATGGCATTGACGAGTTTCAAAATAGATATGGGCGACTTCCAAAAGCAGTTGATGAGCTGATAACCATGGGAGTGTTGTCTAGGTTGCCTAAAGAACCTTTTGAAAAGGAATTCTATATCAGTGCTGATGGAAAGGCACATTCCACTTCTATTTCCAGCCGTCTCAAAATGTTTTCTGAAGGATAAATGACATGTCTGCCATTTCAATGAAAGATATAACAAAAACATACAAAAGTGGTTTTTTGAAAAAAAAGACCCTTCAGGCCTTAAAGGGGTTTTCCATTAACGTAACCCCAGGACAAGTGTTTGGTGTCTTAGGCCCCAATGGCGCGGGAAAATCCACAGCCATCAAAATATTGCTGGGTTTAGTTTATCCAACCTCTGGAAATGCAAGTGTTTTTGGGAAGGATGTCCGAGACTGGACATCTCGCAAGTCCATAGGCTATGTCCCAGAACACCCCATGTTATATGGCTATTTGACGGGATGGGAGTTTCTGTCGCTTTCTTCAAGGTTGCATGCATTGCCTTCCAAAGAAAGAAAAAGAAAAATGGCCGATGTTTTAGAATGGGTCGGAATGTCTGAGTCCTCAAGAATGCTGATCAGACAATATTCCAAAGGAATGATGCAGCGCATTGTGTTGGCACAGGCTTTGCTGTCACAACCCAAGCTGCTCATTCTGGATGAGCCTACTTCTGGGTTGGACCCTGTTGGGCGCGTTAAAATTCGAGAGATTATTCAAAGAGAGAAAAAAAAGAACACCACCATTTTATTTTGTACTCATATCATATCAGATGCAGAAATGTTATGTGATGAGCTGGTGGTTTTAGCCAATGGCTCTGTGGTTTGTTCGGGAAATTTGAATGCTTTATTGTCAAGCTCTTCCCCCAAACAGAAAGTTTGTTTTTCTGGAGTTAAACCAGAGCAGCTTTTGCCTTCTCCCGTTTCCTTTGAGTTGCTTGCAGAAAAAAACAACACCATAGAAGTTTCTGTTGAGGAAGATAAAGCTTCTGAATTTTTGACTTTTTTGTTGTCAAAAAAGGCAGACATTAAAAAATTAGAATCATCTGCTCAAAACCTGGAAGAAGTGTTTTTTAAAGCAGTTTTGGGGGACAAGCCTATTTATGAAAACCAATGAAACATTAATGAAAATTTTGGCTATTGCATGGAATGGTTTTTCTGAAGCCAGAAGAAACCGCATTATGATTGTTCTTGTTGCATTTGCAGTGGTGTTGCTTCTTTCAACAACCCTGGTTATGCGAGTGACAGTTTTCACCTTAGATAGGGTATTGGTGGATGTTGCGATTGCCTCCATGAGTTTCGTGCTGATTTTAATGTCAATCTATTTAACGGCGGGAAGCTTTTCCAGAGAACTCAGAGAGCGCTCGGCTTGTCTTGTTCTTTCAGCACCCATTTCAAGAGCGAATTTTCTCATTGGCAGATATTTTGGAAATATTTTTACGTTGTTTGTTTTGCAGCTTTTGATGGTTTGTGTTTTTTTGTTTCAAATGCAATTGTTGAAAGTGGTTTTCACACAATCTCAAGTTGCAGCGCTCATAGGCATTAGCTCACAATTAATTATATTTTCAGCCATTGGCATTTTGCTGAGTTGTTTATGCAGCCAGGTTGTTGCAGGAACGCTGTTGATTTTGACTTATATGGTGAGCAACCAGACGGATGAGTTGTTTTTTATGGCAGAACGGGCTTCTGGAGGGGCAACTTATTTTTTAGGCAAGGGCCTGTATTATGTTCTGCCCAATTTGCACCGTTCAGATTTTAAGTCCCAGGCCTCTTATGGGGTGGATGTTCCCTGGGCAGAAGTATTTTCTTCATTAGGATATAGCGTTACTTATGCTGTTTTTGCTGTGTTGGCCGCTTGCCTTGTTTTCCAACGGCGCGATTTCCACTAATATGGATAACCATGGTCCAATTGCTTGATGGCGTCATGGGTTATAGTTGGCTCGCTGTTTTGGGGTTATGCATCGGCAGCTTTTTGAACGTGGTGATTGCCCGGCTGCCCGAAGGGCGCAGCCTTTGGAAGCCGCGCTCTGCGTGCATGGCGTGCCAGGCCCCCATCCGCTGGTTCGACAATATACCTGTTTTTTCCTGGCTTTTTCTTAAAGGACGGTGCCGACATTGCCGGCAAAATATATCCATTCAATATCCCCTTGTTGAGTTTTTAACTTCGGCTTTGTTTTTGTTATGCCTTTGGCGTTTTGCTTGGACATTTGAGTTATTTCAGGCGCTTATTCTGATTGTTTTTATTGTGCCGCTCACGTTCATTGATGCCAAGCATTGGATTTTGCCCTTTGAGCTCACCTTGCCTGGCATTGCTGCAGGTTTATTGTGTGGTTTATTTCAAGGTTGGCCTGCATTTGAGATGGCGCTGGTGGGGGCTTTGGTGGGTTTTTTGGCTTCTCGGCTGTTGGAATATTTGGGCTGGCTTATTTTCCGCAAAGAGGCACTGGGAGGAGGGGATAAATATTTGCTTGCGCTTTTGGGGGCATTTTTGGGCTGGAAGGCGCTCTTAAGTGTTTTGTTGTTTGCATCCCTCCAGGGGGCATTGTTTGGCGGCCTCAAGCTGTTGCTGACAGGTCGCGCGGGCCCCCGTGTGGAACCGAGCCCAGCGCCCAGCACGGAGCCCGCAGAGCCTTCTGTTGAAACAGAAGAGGCGCCGCAGCCCACTTTTCTGCCGGCTTCTTGTCGCCCAGGGCTGCGGTTTTGGCAGCGCTTGGCATTCATTCCTTATACGCTGTTTGTTCAGCCCATACCTGACGACGAGGTATATGAGGAAGCGGATTTTCCCGAAGAAGAGTGGCAGCCTGGAGCAACAAATATGCCATTTGGCCCATGGTTAGCGCTTGCCGGGCTCGAATACATGTTGCTGGCGCCAAGCCTAACCCGTTGGTTAGAAAATTCAAGCTTGGTGTGGCTTTTAATAAAATAGCACTCTTGGTTGACATTGCAGCGCTCGCTCTGCAGATGATCAATTACGATGGTTGTTAATCGAGAGCTGGATTTTTTAATATATACGCAATTGTTTTCAAAGGCACACAACAGCAGACTTGTGGGCATGTCTCGAGGTTGTGAGCATGTGTCCTGTCGTGGGTTTGGTGTTTGCTTTTACAATGTAAGAGAATGGAATGGAGGCTTCGCTTGGCAAGTGAAAAACTAGCCATAGGACTGGACATTGGCTCAACAAGCATAAAGCTTGTGGGTCTCAAAAAACAACGCAACCGTTATGTGTTGGAATATTTTGGAATAAAACACATTCCTCCGGAAAGCATCGTCGATGGTGCGTTGATGAATTCATCTGTTGTCATCAAGTCTATTCAAGAGCTTGTGAAAGAACTGCGTGTCCCCAGAAAAGAAGTTGCCATTGGAATCAATGGCAATTCTGTTATTATAAAAAAATTAACCATGCCGATGATGTCTCATTTTGAGCTGGATGAGACCATTGCCGCAGAAATGCAACAATACATTCCCTTTGATGCGAAAGATGTTTTTGTCGACACATTCATACTTCCGGAGGGCAAGGATGAGGACAGTGCTCAGATGGATGTTGTTCTTGTGGCGGCCAAGAAAGAAATTGTTAATGATTATATGTCGGTTGTGGGTGAGTCCGGGCTAAAGCCCGTTGTTGTTGATGTAGATGTTTTCGCGATTCAAAATTGTTTTCATGCCAATTATGGCATCAATGAAAAAGAGACTGTTGCGTTGATCAATATTGGTGCAGAAGTGATTAACATTAATATTATTCAAAAAGGGGTGTCTCAGTTTACTCGGGATGTTCACATTGGTGGTCAACAGTTTAGCGAAGAAATACAAAAACAATTCAATGTTTCATTTGATGAAGCTGAAATACTCAAATCTGCAAGCCATGAAGCTCAGTTAGCTCCAGAAACACAAAAACAAATTCAAAGCTCTTTAGAAAAAATAGCCGAACAAGTTGCGGGTGAAATTCAGCGTTCTTTAGATTTTTATTCAGGAACCAATGGCGATTCCCATCTCGCTAAAGTCTATGTCTCCGGAGGAGCAGCCAAGACGCCCAGGTTAATTCAGGCCATTCAAAACAGGACGCGGACACAGACAGAAGCCCTTCACCCTTTCAAGGAAATTCATGTGGACTCAAAGCGTTTTAGCTCTCATTTTATGGAAGAAATGGGAACGCTAGGCGCAGTTGCCGTGGGTCTTGCTTTGCGCAGAGCAGGCGATAAATTATATTAGGAGTGTTATGTATATATATATAAATTTATTGCCTGTCAGACAGGTGAAACGCAGAGAATATGGCATCCAGACACTGGTGTTATTGGGGTTGGTTCTTGTTGCTGCAATTGTTTTAAATTTTATTTGGCACAGAAATATATTGTCGACTCAAGAACGTGAAGCAAGACGGATTGCCTCCATGCAGTCTAAAATACAAGAGTTAGAGAAAACGGTTGTTGAAATTGGGATTGTCGAAAAGAGGCGGGATGAAATTATAGAGAGGCTAAAAGTCCTCGAGGAGTTGAAGGGAAACAGAAAAGGTGCTGCACTTGTTTTAAACACATTGGCATTGGCTGTGCCTTCAGGGGTTGTTTTAGATGAGGTGGATGAAAATGTTAGGCCGAGCTTTTTAAAAGGGAGGGCAAGCTCACATGATGATGTTGCAGAATTTATGCGGCAACTTCAGGCAATTGTGAGCACACCGCAAGGCATTGCCCGCATTGTTGATAAACCTAGAAATGGTTTTCAAGTTCGAGTCGAATTTTTGTCAATTCCGGGAAAGACAGAAAATGTTTTGGCAAACAGTGTCAAATATTTTTTTCAAAATATAGAATTAAAACGTGCTGAGCAAAAGGCGGATAATTTGCCAGGAACTCCTTCTGGGATGCGGGTGAATTTTGAGATTCAGCTGAGTGTCAATTATCTTGGCTAGGGTGGCATATGGAAAAATACCTTGAAAAACTTAATAATGCCAGCTGGGTTGCAAAAGTGCTTGGAACAATGGGTGTGGCTTTGCTGCTGACAGGTATGAACTATTATTTTATGATCATCCCCATTGAAACGAAAATAAAAAAACAAAATTCCCACAAGATACAGCTTGAGAAAACTTTGGCTGAAAAGCAAAAAGTCCCAGAAAACCTTCGCAAACTTCAAGAAGAGATGCTTCAACTTGAATCAGGTTTCAAATTAGCGCTTGAAGAGCTTCCTGATGAGAAAGATATAGATGAATTGTTATGGCAACTCAGCGAGGTGGCTAGAAAATCCGGTTTAGACATTGCTCAAATTGAACCCTTGCGTGAAGTGCCTGCTGGGTTTTTTTCAAAAATTCCTGTTAAAATGACCGTGAGAGGAAATTTTCAAGAGATATCTTTGTTTTTTCAAAAAATATCTCATATGCGCAGAATTGTTAATGTCAGCAATATTCGACTGAGCAAGGCTTCATTGACAAAGCCAGATGCAGCAGCTTCTTCTCCTGTTTTAAAAGCGGACTTTTTAGCAAATACTTTTCGGTTTTTGGGTGCTCAACCCACAAATGCGCAAAATACGGGAGGAGCAAAGCCATGAGACCTTTTTTTATTATGCTGGCATTTGTTCTATGGAGCTGCGGTGAGGATAAAGTGAATATAACACCTCAACCTGTGCAAAATTCTCCGGAGAAAAAAGTCCATGTGGATAGAGCGCCCGACAACAAAATTGATGAATTAGCTAAAACAATTGTCGAACTTGAGGATAACAACCATTCCTTAATCAATATACCCAGAGACCCTTTTGCCTTCATTCAAACTCGCCCCGCATTGTCGGATGCCGAGAATGAAGACAATTTATGTGAAGAGCTATTGTGTGGTCTTGAAATAGGCCAGCTTTCATTGGTAGCTATTATCAGCGGCGATGCAAACCCTGTCGCAATGCTGGAAGACACGCAAGGCACGGGTTATATTGTTAAGAAGAACAATCGAATTGGCAAACATGGTGGGCGGATTAGCCATATCTATCAAAATTGTCTGGTGGTTTCTGAACCCAGTGAAGAGCTTAAAAGTGGTGTGAGAGATACAACATTGTGTGTTAAATCTGAAGATATGAATTCAGCGTCTGTTGATTTGATGAGCAACAGACAAGTTCAGTGAGGCTTGTTGTGTGTTTTTTAGGGTTTATTCGTATTTCTGGTTTTCTAAAGTCCAAAAATATTTTGACGGCTATAGGAATAATAGCCATTCAAATATTTTTGTGGGTCCCTCAAACTGCTTTGGGGAAAGCGGACCCCCTTGCATTGAAAAGAAACATAAACATTCCATGGCTTCTTCAGGCTGCAACGCCTCAACAACCATTGGACATTGTTTCTAAAAAAACAGATGAGCAACCTGTTAAAAAGAAAGCTAAAAAACTTCAATCCGTCCGCATTCATAACAACAAACTCACTGTTTTGGCGGACGGAGAATTCAACAAATTTGATGTTTATGAGTTAAGAAACCCTCCACGTCTTGCCATCGATATTTTTGACGTCCACTCGGATGTCCGTTTGGCCTCCCCGCTTCGTCAGGGAAAACATGAAGACAAAATTCGTCTCGTTTGGGACTTGAATGAGCCCCCCCTTTCATGGACAACGGCCAGACTGAAGTCTGGATTGGTTTTAACATTGGTTGACAACCATCCAAACATAGCGTCTAAAAAAACCAAGCCTTCTGAATTGTCAAAGAAAACTCAGCGTGCCCAGCAGCCCACTCTTTTGAGAGATATTCGTTTTAAAGAAACACCCACCGGGGGAAACATAGAAATTATTTCGTCTCATATGCCCAAATGGAAAGTCAATAGACCCGACTCACAAAGTGCAATACTCACAGTTAGCCATGCACATTTGCCGGCTAAACTTGAGCGCAATTTGGATGTGAGCGGTTATGACACGCCTATTCATATGATCAACACCTTTAAGGCTGGAGCGGAGAATGAACATGTTCAAATTGTGGTGACAGGTGAAATGGAATTGAAAGAAGTGATTCAAAAGACAAAAAATGGCTTGTTATGGAAATTTATTGCACCCCAGGCGGTTATTCAAGAGAGCAAAGTGGATGTGATGGTGGCATCCAACAACAGCAAACTCTCGAAAGAAGTCATTTCTCAGGAGCCAGAGCCTTTTTCAAAAAATGTCTTTGTTGGAAAACGTGTTTCTTTTGAATTTAAAGACATTGGCATTCACAATTTGCTTCGGATGATAGCCGAAGTTGCTCAGAAGAACATTGTTGTCGCGGACGATGTGCAGGGGAAGGTGACCATTCGCCTCAAAAATGTTCCTTGGGATCAGGCTCTGGAGTTGGTTTTAAGGTCCAAAAGTTTAGGGAAAGAAACCCTGGGCAATAACATTATTCGCGTTGCTCCCTTAAGAGTTCTGGAAGAAGAAGCACGCTTGCGTGAAGAGAGAGCTCGAACAATGGTTCGCCAAGAGCCTTTGGTTATTCAATTAATTCCTGTGAGTTATGCCAATGCTGATCAGATGAAAGATCGCGTCAAAGAGTTGCTGACAGAACGTGGCACTGTTTCTGTGGATACGCGCACCAATACATTAATTGTTCGAGAAGTTGCCTCCAACATGGAACGAACGCGTTCGCTGGTGAGCAGTTTGGATACGCAGACACCTCAGGTTTTAATTGAGAGCCGAATTGTTGAAGCCAATACCAATTATACTAAAGAGTTTGGCATTCAATGGGGTGGAAATGCCTCCATGTCTCCGGCAACAGGCAATGCAACGGGCATTGCTTTCCCTAACACCATTTCTATTGGTGGCGCGGCGGGAGACACACCCAATGCGGGAACTTCATCAGCACCTCAATATGCTGTCAACCTTCCTGTGGCCGTGGGGGCAGGTTCCGGTGGTGGTTTAGGCTTTGTTTTTGGCTCCGCCGGGGGCGCATTCCAGCTCAACCTTCGCCTTTCCGCCTTGGAAACCCAAGGGCATGTCAAAACCATTTCGGCTCCCAAAGTCACGACGATGAACAACTCAACAGCCCGCATTAGCCAGGGTATTTCCTTGCCTTTTTCACAAGTTTCGGCTTCCGGGGTGAACACGGCCTTCGTTGAAGCTCGCCTCTCACTTGAAGTGACGCCGCACATTACGGCGGATGGGAGCGTGTTGATGAACATTCGCGCAGAAAACAACCAGCCAGATCCATCCAACACCGGAGCCAACGGCCAACCCGCCATCCAACGCAAAGAAGCCACGACGCAAGTCTTGGTTAAGGATGCAGAAACAACAGTTATTGGCGGCATTTATGTACGCAGTGGCTCATCCAACAGCGCATCGGTTCCTGGGCTGAGCCGAATTCCCATTTTGGGCCACCTTTTCAAAAATTATAGAGAGACAGAAAATCGCCAGGAGCTTCTCATTTTTATAACACCGCGCATTTTAAACAAAAAGCCGGTTATGCAAAGTCTATAGAAGGTTGAAGTCATGCGTTCATGGAAAATATATACATTGTTTTTGTTTGGTTTGGGGCTGCTTATGGGGGCTTGTCGGGCACCGGGCGTATCCATCATGGTGAGTGCCATTCGGCCTTTAGATGCAGATTGTAGGGTGGATAGGGAGCATTCCATTGCTCGAGGCGCTTTAAACATCAACGCCAGCTCTCAATATTTGCTTGCTGTTGAATTGGAGAACATTCTTGAAGGTGTAGACATAGAAGGCGCCGGGGGACAGCTTTTGGCCAGTGGAAAAGAGAACCGGGTTATTTTAACAGAATGGACGCGCCAATATTTTATTTATGGAGCCGAGGGGACTTCAAGGCTTATTTTGGAAGAAAGTGAGCCTTTTTCGGGAGTTTTGGAGCCAAATGCCGAAACGTTGCTGCGTGTCCCGCTCTCTATGGTTGGCCCCTTGGGTGCTGGTGAAATAAAGCGTGTATTGTTGCAGGCAGGCGCGGGGGCCTCCGTGGGGACAGACATGGTTGTACGCTTTAAAATTCGGGGGAAAATAATGAGTTCAGGAAAAAAACTGGAAACCCCCTCCATGGAATTTCCAATATTTGTATATTTGGGGGATGAGCTCCCCCTATGTGCTGAAGGTGAGCGTTTGGCACCTGTTGGGCCTTGTGCTTTGCATGGTGGGCAAGACGCCTTTGTTCCAATTTGTTGCGTTTTAGGTGCAACCGATGGAGAGTGTGTGAACTAACATCCACGTCGGGGTTGACATGCCGTTTGATAACATGGCGTTTGAAGCGCATTTGAAAGCTGTGGTTTCAGGTGTCGAAGGGGCTGTGGCTTGTAGTTTGATGGGGTTTGACGGCATTGCTGTTTCCACATATCCGCGGCAGGAGGAGCTGGACTTTTCTGTGGATTTGCTCAGTGCCTGGATAGAATATTCGAACGTTCTCTCGCAGATGAAGAATGCTGCTGAAATTTTGCGAACGGGCAATGTGGTTGAGCTTCATGTGGGGACGGAGAAACTTTTTACGCTCATGCGTTTGGTGAGCCATGACTATTTTGTTGTGCTGGGCATGCTTCCAGATGGCAACCTGGGAAAAGGGCGTTATTTGCTGCGGCTGGTTGTTCCACAACTCAAGTCTGAGCTTTGAAATTGAAGCTTGGGTGTCAAGAGCTCTTCGACGGGCTTGCTCTCCTTGCTTGAAGCGCCTAGAGAGGCAAGGGTACTTGTTTTCGAAAGGCAAATGATGGCTGGAGTGATTGATACATCAGAGTTCAGAAAAGGGTTGAAGATTGAGATGGACAATGAGCCCTTTGAGATTGTGGATTTTCAACATGTAAAACCGGGCAAGGGTTCGGCTTTTGTGCGCACGACGATAAAAAGCCTGATAACAGGTCGCGTCTTGCAGCCCACACTTAAAAGCGGGGAAAAAGTTGGAAAGCCCGACATTGAAGATAAGGAGATGCAGTTCCTCTATCAGCAGGGCGAAGAATTCTATTTTATGGACAACAGGAGCTATGAGCAGACTTTTGTTTTAGCTCCTGTGCTCGGAGATGCGCGCAATTTTTTGAAGGAGAACATCAACGTCTCCATCCTCTTTTATAATGGTGCAGCCATCGGTATTTCTTTGCCCAACTCGGTGGACTTGAAAGTGCTTCAGTGCGACCCCAGTGTACGCGGAGACACCGTGACGGGGGCCAGCAAACCTGCCAAGCTGGAAACGGGCTATACGGTGAATGTTCCCCTGTTTATTAATGAAGGAGATGTTTTGAAAATTGACACCCGAGATGGGAAATATTTAACCCGGGTATCAACAGGGAGCTGAAACCCATGCAACCAAAGACAAAGAAAGGCGTTGGCACAAAACCAGCCGCCAAAGCTGTTTCTGTCAAAGCCGCTCCCGGAAAAGCTGTTTCGGACAAAGCTGTTTTGGACAGGGCCACTCCTGACAGGGCCACGCCTGAAAAGGGGAGGGCCTTGGATGTTCATGCCGTGAAAGTTTTGATTGAAGCTGTAGAGAGGTCGAAACTCTCCCGCCTGGTTTGGCAACGTGCGGATGAGAAGCTTTGCATTGTACGCGAGCCTCAGGAAGCTGTGGCTGCTGCCTTGGCGCCGGCGCCTTCAGCATTGTTGGCTGCAGCCGACATTCCCCATGCAGGGGCAAGCGCCGCGCCCGCGGAGGCGGCAGAGCCACAGGGGCATGTCATTGCTTCACCTTTTGTGGGGACTTTTTATAGGGCGCCGGGGCCGGAGCAGCCGCCGTTTATAGAGTTGGGCAGCCATGTGCGCAAGGGGCAAGCTTTGTGCATTGTGGAAGCGATGAAATTGATGAACGAGATTGAGGCGGATGTTTCAGGGAAGGTGGTTGCCATTCTGGTTGACAACGCTCAGCCTGTGGAGTTTGGGCAAGCCTTGTTCCGCTTGGAGCCAAGTCCATAGCTTGCTTAGGAGAGGAAGGGCATTTGTTTAAGAAGGTTCTCATTGCCAACCGCGGAGAAATTGCCCTCCGTATTATTCGGGCTTGCCGTGAGTTGGGCATTCGCACCGTGGCGGTACACTCAACAGCGGATGCCAATGCCCTGCACGTGCGTTTTGCGGATGAGGCGGTTTGCATTGGCCCCCCCCCCTCCAGAGAAAGCTACCTCCATGTTCCCGCCCTGCTTTCGGCTGCGGAAATAACCCAGGCGGATGCCATCCACCCCGGCTATGGGTTTTTGTCCGAAAATGCAGAATTTGCGGAAATCTGCGAAACCTGCAAAATCCACTTTATAGGCCCCAAGCCTGAGGTTATTCGGCTGATGGGCAACAAAGTGCATGCTCGAGAAGCCGCAAAGGCGGCGGGGCTTCCTTTGTTGCCGGGCTCTCCAGGGGTTATTGAGGACATTGAGGAGGCCAAGCGTCTTGCCGAGCACATAGGGTTTCCTGTCATTTTGAAAGCATCCGCGGGTGGCGGGGGGCGCGGCATGAAAATTGTCAGGGCTCCAGAAGCGCTTGCCAAGGCATTTGCAACGGCTTCTGCGGAGGCTGTTGCCGCATTTGGCAATGGGGACATGTATTTGGAGCGCTATGTCGAGCGACCAAGGCATATAGAAATTCAAATTGTTGCCGATGAGCATGGCAACATCATCCACTTGGGGGAGCGCGAGTGCTCTGTGCAAAGGCGCCACCAAAAGCTGATAGAAGAATCGCCCTCTTGTGCCTTAACCCCCAGGTTGCGTGAAAAAATGGGGGAAGTATCCGTCAAGGCCATGAAGGAAATAGGCTATAACAGCCTGGGTACCATTGAATATTTATTGGATGAGAGGGGGGAGTTTTATTTCATGGAAATGAATACACGTGTCCAAGTAGAGCACCCTGTGACGGAGCAGGTGACGGGGGTAGATCTACTCAAAACCCAATTGCTCATGAGTTTTGGCCAGAAACTGAAGTTGACGCAGAAAGAAGTGCATTTTCGTGGCGCCGCGATGGAATGTCGCATCAACGCGGAAGATGCGGTTACTTTTGCACCTTCTCCTGGAAAAATAACCGCTTATAGTGCACCTGGCGGGCCGGGGGTGCGCGTGGACACGGCGGCTTATGAGAATTATACCGTATTGCCCTATTATGACTCATTGTTGGCCAAACTCATTGCTTATGGTGAAGATCGCCCTACAACCATTGCGCGGATGAAGCGGGCTTTGTCTGAATATGTTATTCGAGGTGTTCGAACGAACATTCCTTTTCATCGGGCGGCCCTTCAGGAAGAGGATTTTGTGCTTGGCGAATATGACACGCGTTTTGTGGAGAGGATGCAGGATTCTGAGTTGGGTGTACAGAGGCTTAAACGGGCCATTGAAGAAATGCCATAGGCTCAATCGAAAAACTTGGCCTCAGTGGCATTTCGTTGCTAGGCTGGGGCAGTTTCTCACTGTTCGCTTTCGTTGTTGACTACCTTGGACAAGAACAAAATTATCGAGGCTGCTGGCAAGCTGGTTGCTAAAGGAGCCTATGACAAAGCCATTAAGGAATACCAGCGTATTTTGGACGTTGATTCTCGGGATGTGCGTACCCTGCAAAAAATGGGGGAGCTCTACCAGAAGAAGAACGAGCCCAAGCAAGCATCGCTCTATTTTATGCGCGTAGCTGAAAGCTATGCGAGTGATGGTTTTTTTCTCAAAGCGGTGGCCTTATATAAACAAGTTTTGAAGTTGGATCCCTCCTTGGTGGAAGTCAACTTGAAGCTGGCAGAGTTGCACCAACAACTGCACCTCTTGGGTGAAGCACTGGGCTATTATCAGGCCACCATCGGCTATTTTGAGCAGCAGGGGAACTGGGCTTCTGCCATTGAAGTTTTAGAAAAAATGTCAAGCTTGGATTTGCAAAATGTCACCATTCGCGCCAAGCTTGCCGAGCTTTATGCACGCCAAAATAAACAGACAGAGTCTCTCAAAATGTTTGAAGAGGCGGCATTGGAATTTCGCGAGCAGGGGCGCTTAGATGAATATGCGCGAGTTGTAGAGCGGATTTTAACCCTCTCTCCAGAGCGCGTGGATTTGGCCAAGGAATTGGCACAAATTTATTTGTCAGAAGGAGAGCCCAAACGCGCTTTAAGCAAACTCCAACCTTGCTTTAAGGCCAATGCGAAAGACATAGAAACATTGCGCATGATGGGCATGGCTTTTGAGGAGCTGGGGCAATTGCCTAAAGTCCTCTCCGTATACAAAGAATTGGTGCGCGTTTATACGGAACAAAAAAATATGGCAGAGGCGGAGCAAGTGTGGGCTCATTTGGCGCAGCTGGCCCCGGGCGATGTAGATGTGCGACAGCATTATGCCTCAACCGCACATGCAAACTCTCCCGCTGTACATTTTCCGGCAGTGCCCCAGAGAACGACGAGTGGCCCCTGGGTGAAAGCCCCTACGCCTTCGCCGGAAGAAGAAATTTTTGGACGTGTTTTAACAGAGACAGACGTCTACATTAAATATGGGTTGTTTGAGAAGGCGCTCGATCATCTCAAGAAAATTTTTCAAGTGGAGCCTGAAAACATCGACGCTCATGAAAAGGCATACCACATTTATGCTGAATCCAACAGCCTGGGCTTAGCAGAAGAGCAACTGTTGAATGTGTTGCGTTTGCACACGCGGCTTGGGAAGTCAAATCGATCACGGTTTTTTCTGGCAAAAATTCTTGAAGAGAACCCAAACCACCCTGAGGTACCCACCTTTAAGGCCGTGTTGGGGGCCGGAGTGGAAGCTTCACCTGCCATATTTGAGGCAGAAGGGGACAGCACACCCGCCAAAGACTTGGCCTTTGCCGATGAGTTGAAGGTTGGCGCTCCTCTGCTTCCCACAGAAAGTGTAGCAGAAGCACTTGAAGCTGCCTTGCCCAATGTTGTGCAGCCCTCTTCCTTTCCTGTTGGAAAAGTTCCGGAGGTTTTCAAACCCGTTGCTGCTCCTGCAGAGGATACTTGGGCAAGCGGAAACAAAACGCCCGTTATTGGAAGCATTGAGACGGGCACAGAGGAGTGCAACGAGGCCGAGTTTTTTATCAACCAAGGCATTGCAGCCGAGGCCCGCGTCATTTTAAATGCGATGTTGTCCTCGCGCCCGGGCCATGCGCGAGCAACGGCCTTGCTTGCGAAGCTGGAGTCCCTCAAATCCTTAACCCCCTCGCAGCCCCTTTCCCCGGCTTCTTTGGCCCTCATGGAGGAGGAGGATGACTTTGTCATTATGGATGAGGAGCCCTCCCTCCCGGCTGATGAATTCCAATATTCCGTTGATGATGTTTTCTCGGAATTTAAAAAAGGCCTCAAGCAGGTTGTTCAAGGTGGGGATGTGGAGACTCATTATGATCTGGGCATCGCCTATAAAGAGATGGGGCTTATGGATGATGCGCTCTCCGAGTTTAGACAAGCGCTCCAAGGGTGCCAGGGGACAAAAAAAGAGTTGGATTGTTTGACGATGATGGCTTTGCTGTTTGCGGCAAAACAAGAATGGGCTGAAGCCATTCATGCCTATGAGTCGGCCATTGCACGCGTTGCCTTGGCTCCAGAAAGCGAGCTTTCGTTGCGTTATGAATTGGCCGTTCTGCTGGAGGCCATTGGGCGCAGAGAGGATGCGCGGGTCCACTATTCACGGCTCTTGGCAAAACAACCGGGCTTTAGAGATGTGGAGCAGCGCTTGGGAGGCGTGGGAGGGCCCGTGGGCTTTGGCACAGACACGCCGGGTGACAAACCCAAATCCACAGTTTCACGCAAAGTCGGTTACTTATAGGCGCTTATGACCTACCTTGATTTTTTCCAACTCAGGCAAGAGCCTTTTTCAAATGCCCCGCTCAGCCATTTTTATTTTCATTCGGCTCAGCACGAGCAGGCCTTAATGCGGCTGTTGCACGCGGTGCAAGGCATGAAGGGCTTGTCCCTTTTGGTGGGTGACATTGGCGCGGGAAAAACCATGTTGGCCCGGCGTTTGTTGGATACTTTGCCGGAAGAAGAATATGAAGCTGCGCTGCTGATTATTATCCACTCCGGCATTTCAGCCACGTGGCTGCTTCGGCGCATTGCCATGCAACTGGGCGTTGAGGATGCCGGCACGGAAAAGCTGACGTTGCTCTCACAGCTTTATCAGCGCTTGTTGGAAATTTATGACTCAGGGCGCAAGGCTGTGGTGTTGGTGGATGAAGCTCAAATGCTTCAAAGCCGCGAGCTGATGGAAGAGTTCCGCGGACTGCTCAACCTTGAAGTGCCGGGGGCAAAGCTCATTTCTTTCGTTTTCTTCGGCCTTCCTGAGCTTGAGCAAAACCTCAAGTTGGATCCGCCTTTGGCTCAGCGCGTTGCTTTGCGCTATAAGCTGCAGCCCTTCACTGCGGAATCCACCTCGGACTATATACACCACCGTTTGCGCCTTGTGGAATGCCCCCAGGTGCCTTTTTCTCAAGAAGCCATTGAAGCCATTCACCGCTATGTGAGGGGGGTTCCTCGACTCATCAACATTTTGTGTGACAATGCTTTATTCGAGGCTTTTTTGACGCGCCAGCACTATATCGACCCGGTATTAATCGGGCAAGTGGCGAGCAACATGGGTTTGGATTTTCCACGTCAAAATTCGCCCAAAGAAGAGACTTTGGAATCGCTCAATCCGCACCCTGGTGCTTCCAAAACCAACATCGACTTGGCGGAAATCGACCGGTATTTGGAAGGGCTTGGGAAAGCTAGTGGGTAATGCTTGGCTTATCCAAGACACAGACGAAGGTTTGTCTTCCTCGCATTGTTTCTGTCATTGGCTATAGCAGCCGTGGCCGTGGTGTGGAAGGGCATGGAGCGTGCTTCGCCTTTTTTGTGTGAGCAACTTAAGGCACAGCTTTCGGAGCAGACAAGAGGGGAAGTCCATTTTGAGGGTTGCGCTGTCAGCCTGTTGCAACGCAAGGCCTCTTTGCACACGTTGACAGTGGAGGCGGAGGGGTTTTCCTTAAGCTTGGAAGCACTCGAGATTAAACTTGGGGGCTTGCGTTGGCGCGGCTTGGAGTTGCAAGAGGTTATTATTGAAAGGCCGCATGTGCGTTTCAAAATGTCTCCTGAGTTTTTTGCTTTTCCTGCAAGGCAGGAGTGTTGGCTTAAACATTTAAACCGCTGGGTTGTCCAAAAGCTTGAGATAAGGGATGGGGGATTTCAACTGGAATTTCCTGAAGCTTTGGGAGCACAGCTTCAGGGGTTTTCTTTGCAATGGTCCCAAAAAGCTGGACAGGTGCAATTTCGCATGGGTGCGGAGGAAGGACAGCTTCAATGGGGGGAACGAAAAGAACATATAGGGCGGTTGCGCCTGGAAGCGGAGTTGGATGTTGGAGAAGAGCGGCTAAGGCTCAGCAGTGGAGAGTTTAACCTGGGGCAAATGTTTTGGCGTTCTTCGGGGGAGGTTGAAGATCTATGTGCTGCACAGCCTTATGTGGGCATGGTCTCCCAAGTTTATCTGCCGGCACATATGCTGACGCGCTGGTTGAATTTTTCTGAAGCAGAAGGCCATTTTCGGACCCGCATTTCACTGAATGGGCGAAGCCAGCACTTGACAGCTCGCGCAGAGCTGGATGCTGTGGGGTTGGTGTTGGATAGCATGCGGCCGGGTGATTTTCGTGCCAAGCTGGCTTTTGCTGGAAAGACATTGTTTATAGAAGAATTGCGCATTCCCATGGGCGAAGGGGATGCGCAGTTTCAAGGAGAGCTGGAGCTGGAAGACGCTTGGCCAGTCCGCTTTTCAGTGGTGACGCGAAATATTTCTCTGGCACAAGTGCTAGAGCGCTCTGGTGTGCCAGGCTCCTGGGTAGATTTTGAAGCCAATGTGAAGGGCAAGTTTGTTGGCCAGCTGTTTCCCAAGTTGAGCATTTGGGGCGACATAGACGCGAACACCGGGCCATTTATTTTGGCTTCGCGCTCCTTCCGTGCTCCAAAGCGCGAGGGAGTTGACATTTTGCAATTTCGCCAGAGCCGAATGAAGTTCCGCTTTGGAATTTTGGGAGACAGGGTTGAATTCCAAAACATACATGTGGAGGCAGGGCAAAACTGGCTCAGCCAGGCTGAAGGGGTGGTCGTTATTTTTTTCAAGGATGGAGGCGGCATTTCCGTAGAAGCGAGAGCCCCCAAACTCCACCTGTCAGACTTTGGGCACATTGCAAAAATTCCCTGGGCAGGCAACGGGAGCGGCCGTGTTAGCGTATTTGGGCAATTTAGGGAAGATGTGAAGGTGCGAGGAGAAGCCCGTTTTCAAGACTTTGTTTTTGGGAATTATGCCCTGGGCGCTGTCCAAGCTTCTCTGGCTTCAGAGAAGGGTGTGCTTTCATTCCCCAGTGTTGTGGGGCAAAAGCGCAAGACGTCTTTTTCTGGACGTGCTGAGTTGAATTTTAAAGGGGCTGCCTCAACGTTGATGGCCTTTGCCCAACTCCCCAATGGCCGTGTTGAAGACATACTGGAAATTTTATTGCCGCTCCACCCGGCATTTGAAGCGCTCCAGGGAAAATTTCACGGAAACGCTTCAGGCTCCTTGGCCTTTTCAAGCCCACTCGAAACATGGAGTGGAAGCATTCAGCTGGATGTGGATGAAGTGGAGTTGATGCAGTTGCCCTTGGGGAAAGGCAGCATAAAGCTTTCGCTGACAGATGGCCAAACGCTTCGCCTTTTGCCCACCTTGCTCACAAGCGAGTTTGGCCAACTTCAGGCTTCTGGCAGCTGGGATTTTAATGGCTCGATGGATTTTTTAGCCAACTATGAAACCAAAGCCCTTGGACAATGGCTTGGCGCCTCCTTCCCCGCAGCGCAGGAGCTTTCAGGCCCATTGGCCATAAAAGCCCACGTTTTTGGAGATGCGACGGTGCCTGAGCTACAGCTTTCCATTTCTTCCGCGCAGCTGCTTTGGCAAAACAAAAACCTTGGGCCTATGCGCGTTGAAGGAAGAGTGTTAGGCAGGGAGTTGACGCTTTTGGGCTCTCCGATGACAGGGATACATTTGAGTGCAGGCATGACGTTGAGAGAGCCTTATGCCTATTATGTGTCATCCGCCATAGAGTTGTCAGGCATTTCATTTGGGCTGCCGATGTTGGTTTCCACCACAGCACAGTTGCAAGCCAAAGGTGAGTTGAACAACCCGAGGAGGTTGATGGCAGAAGCAGACATTGAGTTGCTTCGTTTTTCCCGGGAAGGTTTTTCTGTTTCCAATAAAGCTCCTGTGCAATTGAGTTATGCGGACGAAAAACTCAAACTCCCCTTTTTGCAAATGGAAGGCCCCAACACCACGTTGTTGGCTCAGGGTGTTTTAGGGCTTAAGGACTCTAACTTCAGCATTTATGGAACGTTTGACTTAAGGCTTTTGGAGACTTTGTTGCCTGGCATTGGAGAGGGTGCCGGAGAAGTAGGAATTACGGCTGTTATAGGTGGAAGTTTGCTCAGCCCCTCCATTGCCGGTGTGGCCGAGCTGAACAAAGCTCAAGCCATGCTCAAAGCATGGCCACTGGCCTTAGAGCAGATTAATGCGCAAATTGAATTTTCCAACCAGAGGATGTGGATACATGATGCGCGGGCTTTGGCCAACGGAGGCCAAGTGCAGGCCCAAGGTGCATTGAGTTGGGGCTCATCCGGCCTGGAGGATGTGGCCATAGAGGGGCAGTTTCAAAAAATAAATGTAGAGTTTTTGCCGGGGATTCCAGGCGTGTTTTCCGGGAACCTTCAGCTTGAAGGCTCACAACGTTTATTAAACTTATCCGGGTTGATAGAGGTTGAGAAACTCCGTTATGAGAAGCCGCTGACTTTGCAAGACTTGCTCTGGCAAGTAGAAGCTCGAAGTTATGGAGATGCCAAGCCTCCAGAAGAATGGTTGAAATATGATCTAACCTTGAAAGCAGGCGATGTGCGCGTGGATAACAACCTCGCGCGTGTACACTTGCTGGGCCAGGCACGCCTTATGGGAAACAACGTGCAGCCCAACCTCTATGGAACCATAGAGACGGCTCCAGGAGGAGAGGCCTATTTTAGAGGGAATACCTTTGCGGTGCAGCGAGGGCTTTTGCAGTTTGCTGGAAAAACAACCTCGTTGCAGTTTATGGCGCAGTCTCAAATTCAAGAATACCTTGTGCTTATTCGAGCCTCTGGGGATTTAAGCCACCCCAAAGTTGTTTTAAGCAGCGAGCCGAGTTTGACGGAGACGGACATTCTCAGCGTGTTGACGATGGGCACAGCCTCCAATGAGCAGTTGTCCAGTGCAGGAGTGAGTTTGGTGGCACAGGCTTTTTTCAGTGTTTCGGGTTTGGAGCGTTGGCTTCAAAACTTGTTTTCAGGTAGCTCCTTATTGCGAGGCCAGCAGATGATGCAGTTTGCGACGACCTTGGATGAGGCTACAGGGCGTACAGAGCCTTCTGTGCGTTTAGAGTCGAAGCTGTTGTCAGAGCAGTTTAGGTTTGGAGTTGTTCAGCCATTGTTTACAGGGAGGGGAACCAAGGTCCAAGCGGAGTGGCGAATGAATGATAGGGTTTCGTTGCGTGCGCAGTGGGATAACTGGAACCAGGCTCTTTCCATTGGAAATCCGGGGTTTGACTTGAAGTTTCGTTTCGAATGGGAATAGTGGCTTTATTAACAACGCTGCTTTTGTGCACCTCACCCTCAAAAGAGGTGGAGAATGTGGAATTGCGCCTCATGGAAGGAGAGGTTTCCGAGCTGGAAGGCCTGGACGCTTTGGTTTCTGTGCGCAAAGGGCAACAACTCTCTCCCAAAGCGGTGCGGCAGAGTTTGCTTCGGCTTTTTGAAACAGGGCGGTTTGCGGATGTGGCCGTATTTTCAACTCCAGGCCAAGAAGGCTTGTTGTTGAGGTTTGATTTATGGGCCAAAAGAAAGCTGACTCGACTTGTTGTGGTGGGCAATACGCGTTTGTCAAACGCGGACATTGCGAGCGCTTCTGGGTTGATAGCGGGGAGTGAGTTAAGCAATGAGACCATTTTTTTGGCGCGAGAGCGGTTGAAAGAGCGCTACCAAAAACTGGGCTACCCCCAAGCACAAATATCCGTGTCTGCGAGTGTGCAGCCCGGAGGGACAGAAGCCATTATAGAGCTTAGCGAAGGCGCTCCGCTGTACATCCGCCAAATAACCTTTGAGGGCCAATTTCCTTTTGAAGAAAATTTTTTAAAACAGAAAATGGATTTGAGGGAAGGAAAGGTTTTTAACCTCGAGCAGGTTGCAGAAGACGAGCAAAAGCTTCGGGACTTTTTTGTTAAAGAAGGTTATTGGCAAGTCCAACTGACACGCCTGGAGAAAGCAGAAGAAGTCCTCTGTTTTTCCATTGTTTTAGGCCCCAAGTGGAGGCTTGTTTTTCGGGGGAACCAGCAAACATCAGACAGGTTGCTCGGAAAGCTCGTTCACTCTGGAAGCACACTGACTTTAAACCGCTGGGAGCTGGAACGCATCCAGCAGAAGTTGGCGGACTTTTATCGCTTTCGTGGTTATCCAGAAGTGAGAATTCGTCATGCGCAGTTTTTTTCAGCAGACAAAAGCCATGCCAGCCTGGCGTTCTTCATAGAGGAAGGACGTCAGCTGCTTGTACGCCACATTGTTTTTCGTGGAAATGAGCGGCTTGCGGATGATGAGTTGATCCACATTATTGTTGACATGATGAATGCGGCAGCTTCAACGACGAGTGTTTTGGATGACTCGATGGTCGATCCGCTCATGTTGCAAGGCTCAAGCCCAAAGGCGCAGAAATGGAGCCATGTGCCCAGGGCAGAGCAGGTGTTTGTTGAGGAAGTGTGGCCTCAAACGGCTGCTGGGATGACGAGTTTATATAGAGAGCGTGGCTTTCTCCATGCGAACGTCATTCTTTCCAAAACACAATGGGATGATGAAGGCATTGTTGTTTATTTTGACATTCATGAAGGCCCTCAATTCCGTTTTCGAAAACTGAGCATGGAAGGGTTTCCTGAAGGCAGGCGCCAGCAAAAACGCAGCCTAAAGCTCATGCCGGACATGGTTGTTTCTGAATCCCATATCGAATCTGAGCGGCAGAGGCTGTTGGCGGAGTTGATGGATGATGGATATTGGTTTGCAAGCATCCAATCCCAGTTGAAGAAAGATGAAGAGGGGAATGTGGATTTGGCGTTCAGCGCAACGCCTGGCCCACAAGTACGTCTGGGCAAGGTTGTTTTTCGCGGTTTGGAAAAAACCCAACTGACGACGGCCAACTCACAAGTTTTTTTGGTTGAGGAGCAGGTTGTCAACCCAAGAGCACTCCTGGCATTGCAACGTCGCCTTTCCGCGTTGGGCACATTCCGTTTTGTAGAGGTGCGGTTGATGGAACCGGATGTGCAGGCCGCACAGAAGGATGTTTTGGTAGAGTTGAAAGAGCGTCCCATGCTCTCATGGGAGTCCAGCTTTGGTTATTTTATGGCCGATGGCCCCCGGTTGGTTTTTGATTTTGCCTATCCCAACATAGGTGGGCTTGCGCTTGCGTTGGCGGGGCGGTTGGCCGTTAATTATTATGCGGCCAGTGCGCCTGCATTGCTTGGCCAAGTGGATATAGAAGACTTGTCTGGTTTTGAATTGCTGGGTGGACGCGTCAACCTGTCTTTGCAAAACCGCTCCCTGCTGCCCAACAACATTGGCTTCCGTGTGGATTTGGCTGCTGAGCGTGTATTTCGTCCCTCCTACCACTTTATGCGTGTGGCCCTGGGACCGGGTGTGGATTGGACACGCCACTTGCGCGTCCCTTGGGCTTTTGGAATTTGGCCGGAACTGACATTCCTTTTGCAATGGGAGACAGAATATTCCAGCGTCAAAAAATTGCCTTACCAAGGGCAGAACATTCAACATTTGCTTCGCTCAGATGTGGAGAGGCTGCGTTTTTTAGATGGAATTTTTGTGCTTTCGGTTTTGCGAGCCTCTACCATTTTAGATGCTCGAGACAACCCCATTTTTCCGAAGAAAGGTTTTTTGACTCAAGCTTCCTTGGACTGGGTGAGCGACCTATATGCAAAGGATGAAAAAGGAAGCCCTGTGGTTGTCCAATTTTTAAAGCTGTCCGGCAATTTAAGTTTTTATATTCCGGTGCAGAAAAACGTGCTGGCATTTTCTTTGCGAGGAGGAAAAATTTTTCCACTCAACAAAGGCATCAGCCCCCCGGTGAAGCGTTTTTATTTGGGGGGAGCCACCAGCTTGCGTGGTTTTTCAGAAGATGGGTTGTTGGCTGCGGATTTTCGGCAGAGCTACCGAGAAGAGGTATATAAATGCAAGGGGGTTATTTCTCAAACGGGGTGCAGTGATACGGCACGCAGTTTTCTGCGAGGAGAGAAATTTTTTTCCCAAGGGGGAGAATTCTTCTTGCTGCTTAAAGCAGAATTGAGGGTGCCTCTTTTTGAAAAGTTGGAGTTGGGTGTGTTTGCAGAAGCCGGAAACCTTTGGCTGGAGACGCCGAAGTTTCCTTTTGCCTTGCGTCCTGTTGCGGGCTTTGGACTGCGCTATGGAACGCCCGTCGGCCCCCTGGCTGTTGATTTAGGGTTTAATTTAAACCCTGACAGCCTGCTGAATGAGAGTTTGCTGAATTTCTATTTTAGCATTGGTGTTTTCTAGGCCGTTTTCAGGTTAAATTGATTTGATTATCCAGACCGGTTTCAATTGAGGCAAGCTAAAGCTTGCCTGCACTACGCTCCATGAATGAAGAAAAAGCATGCTTTTTCTTCATTCCCTCCGCTCCGCTTGGACATGAGGTCGAGGCGGACGAGGCTTTTGTGAGGAGCAAGCTCCGGTGGAGCTTGCTGACGGAAGGGAGGTGGTAGGGAGTGCACTTAAGTGCATGACCCGAACAAAAACGAGCCCAACGAAGAGATCATGTCAAAGTGGAAGCGGTCTAGGCCGCCCGGCGAGCGTGTCCATGTGCGGGCACGCTGTTGCCTATGTGTCGCGCCTATACAAGCATGTTAGAGAGGTGTTTTGTCTTCCCTGTCTTTTTTTTCTTCTGTGGGGTTGGCTGCAGAAGGCTTGGCTGTGGTGTTTTTGGTAGAGCGGCAACTGCGGCACCAGGGTTGGTTCCGCACGGTGCCGTTGGACATTTTTCTCAGCCCAAAGGAAGCCAGCGGCTTTATTCCCTTGCAGCACAGGCATGTCAGCCGAATGTGGACGGGGTTTCCCTCGGCGTCAAACAACTCTGCGCTGCGGCGCATGCGCTTTTTCACAGGAGGCGGGTGCAGCTCAGGGGGGGGGAGCAGAGTTTCCTGCGGCATGCTATCCCGCACATGGTTTGGGGCAAGGGGTGAAGGCGCTTTCGCGGAAGGAGGCGAGGGTTTGTTTGAGCGCATAACTGCTCCTTGGAAAAATTCAACCACCATTGTGGCAAGAGTTTAGCATACCCTCCCATAAAATTTTTGGTTTATGAGGTGCAAGCAAAGCTTGCTTCCTTTGTTGCCAAAAGTGCAGCACCTCTTCTCTGAAGTCCTTTTTCAGTGTTGTCTGTCGAGGCCCTGTGTCCAACACTCCCTCGAGGCCACCTCCGCCTTGTGCCAAAAACTCGGGCATGGCTACCCAATAGAAGGCCTTGTCCTCTATTTCCCTCTTTTTCCCCTCCGCTGAAACCAGCTGCGTCTTCACCCGCCTGCGCCCTGAGGGAAAGCAGCTTAGCCTTAACTCCACACCTGCAACATCAAAGCGAAAACGGGTCTGCCCCAGTGCCGCTTGCATGAGGCGCCGAAGCTCCTCCCCTGAAAAGCGCACCAAGGCCAAACGGCTGCCATAAGGCATGCTCTCATATAGCTTGCCTGCCGAAAGCATGCCCGCCTCCAAATCCGCACGGAAAACCTCCCGGCTGAGCAAAGCAACATCCGCCTTGCTCGCCAACAACACACTTTCTGCCCACATGCCACCCAATGCGGAGGCCTCCTCTCCATGCATGGAAAGCCGCTCCCCCACTTCCACACCCAGGCTTTCTGCTCTCCTCTCTCTGGCATTCCCCTCAAAAGGCCTCAGCAGAGCCTCAAGCTTGGCATCCACGCGCCCTGCCTTCCCTAAAAACATGCTGGGCACGGCCACCTCCCCCTCCTTGGGGGGGCCCTTGCAGTTTTGGCTGCTGGGCCATATTTTTTCGCAAATGGGCACCTCCACCTCTATGCGCGTCCTCTCGCGCAAAAGCCGGCGTGCCTTGGGCTCCCAATAGAGGTGGACAAGCGCAAAGCTTTTGCCCATGCCTCGTGTTTGCACCACCGGAACTCCCTTATAAAAATGCCCCAGAGGCTGAAGCGTATGCCCGGTTATGGCCACATCCACAAGCCCCTCAGGCAAGGCCTCCAACAACGGCCATATTTCCCCTTCCTCCAGGTTGCAGGGGGGCAATGCCTCAGTGGGCAGCGCCTCGGTGGGCAGCGCCTCGGTGGGCAGCGCCTCAGCGGGCAATGCCTCAGGCTTGTCCCCATGCGCGCACGTTCCAGGCGCGTGTATGGCCAATATAACCAACTCCGCCCCTTTCTCTCTCAAGGCCAATGCTCCCTGCTCTGCCGCCCATGCCATGTCGCCAAAATAGAGGCCTCTCAGGTTGGAGGCATGGCTATATTGAGGGGTATTCGGCGTGGTTAAGCCTATAAACCCCAGGTGCACGCCTTGCCTCTCCAGCATGTGCAGGCCCGTACCCAACCAGGCCGGGTGGTTACCGGTTGCCTTCAAATAAACATTGGCGGAGCTCCACGGAAATTTCGCCCGCAGGAGGTGGGCTTTTAGTGCCCCCTGGGCCTCTTCCTCGAGGGGCCCCAAATCAAACTCGCCGTTGCCCAGGGTTGCAAACTCCAGGCCCAAGAGGGAAAAAGCGTCCACCAGCAATTGCCCTTGTTGTGGGGAGGCCCACTCCTCTCCCAGCATATTCCCCGCGTCTACCCATATTGTCCTCTCGGGGAAGGCCTCCCGCAGGGCTGACAGCATGGAGGAGAAGGCCAGCACTCCCCCTTGAGGCAAGGCCCCTTCCTCGGGCTTTGTGGCAAACAGCTGGCCATGCCAGTCATTCGTCGCCAGCAGCACAAAATGGATGGCCTCTGCTTGGGCTACCTCTCGTTTGGGCACCGTGTCATGCAGGGGCGCTGTGGCGCAAGAAAAGCCCACAAGCCCCAAAACCGCTGCTATAAAACGCATACGCATGCCTCAAGCCTATACCAAGCACGTGGCGCCCACCATGGAGGAAGAGGGGGCCTCAAAAATGCAGCGGCCTCCACGGGTGGACGAGGTTTTGGGGGAGGCAGGAGGGGAAATGCGCCTTGTGGAGTTTGTGGTAGAGGCCAACTATGCGGGGTGGCGGTTGGATTTTTATTTAAGGCAGAAACTCAGACGCCTCTCGCGTACGCGCATCCAAGCCCTCATCCGCCGGCAGTTGCCCCACCTTAAACCCTCCTCTCCCGTTAGGCCTGGCATGCGCCTGCAGCTTAAGCAAAAGCTTTGTGCAGAGCCCTCTGTCCCCGGGCCGGAGGCCCTCACTCCGCTTTTTGAGGATGAGGCCTTGTTGGTGCTTAACAAACCCCCGGGGCTTCCGGTGCACCCCTCTGCCCGTTATTTCCACAACACGGTGGTGGGGCAGTTGGCCAAGCGCTATGCCCGGTCGCCCTCTCCGGCACACCGTTTGGACAGGGAAACCAGCGGCCTTCTCGTTTGCACCAAAACCCTCAAAGCCGGCCAACATATGGCACGCGCCTTCGCCTCCTCAAGTGTATATAAGGAGTACCTTGCCATTGCTGAAGGGCACCCACAAAAAACGCGCTTTAACATAGAGGCCCCCATTGCTGAAGGCACCGCCTCCATCCGCATTGCGGTGCGCATTGCGCCCGAGGGGAGGCCCGCTGCCACGCAGGTGGAAGTCCTCCAGCGTTTTATTCGCCAGGGTGCTCCTTTTTGTCTGTTAAAATGCAGGCCGTTGACGGGCAGGCAGCACCAAATACGGGTACATTTGAAGCATGAGGGCTTCCCTTTGGTAGGGGACAAAATATATGGGCCTGATGAAATGTATTTCGACCGTTTTTCCAAGCACTGCCTGGAGGCAGAGGCCATGGCGCGCCTTCGGCTTTCGCGCCACGCCTTGCACGCAAGCCTCTTGTGTTTTGTGCACCCGCATACGCAAAAGCCCATGCGTTTTGAGTCCGCTTTGCCGGAGGATTTAAGGCTATTTATAGAGGGAGGTTGAGGGGGTTGTTTTTGTTTTTCCCTCTCCGAGGGGGGGAATGGGCCCCATGTTAAGCTCAAAAACGGGAATATTGAGCACAATAACGGCAAATTCCACGGCGCCCGAGGCAAAGTTAAGCTTAACCGAGGCAAAGTTAAGCTTAACCGAGGCAAAGTTAAACTCGCCCGAGGCAATGTTGTTATTGGGCGAAGGGTACAGCCCAGGTATGGGGGCTTTGTTTTATTTAAAGGGGGCATGCTTTGGGGAGGTGGGGCTGCTCAAAGGCCATTTTCTTTCTTTGTTGGCTATAGGCGCATAGGTTTGCGCCTATGAGACGAAGGAAGCCTGAGTTTTTGAGGGGCTCGCCTTTAAGGCATTCCGCGTGTGGCTTGCGGTTAATTGAAGGTGAGGGAAAAAAGGAGGCTGAAAAACTCAGCTCCAGGGATGCTGTGGCGCGTGTACTTATGGAAGCGGGTGCCAACTTGTTGCTTCGCCGCATCAGCATAGAGCGCGCAGAGCATATTGAGCGCTGTGTTAACCGTGCCCTTGCTTTGTTTGACTTGGCAGAAACCCAACCGGAGCAACTCTCCAAGCTGCAAGCGCAATTGGAGGAGCTTGAGTTGTTGGTGCAAGAGAGCCGCGAGCAAAAACGGCCGCTGCGCTATTTAAAGAAAAATAAAAACCGCCCCTTGTGAGGGCTGCTTCCTCTTTGAGCGGGAGGCAAGCTGAAGCTTGCCCCCACATGCAAACCCCCGCCTTCAGCGAAGACAGGGGTTTCTTTGTGCGTTGGTTTAAGGTTTTTTAAGGTTTGTCGGATTCTTAGCCCGTTTGGGAGTCTGTGGCGTGAAGCGCATTCCCATGAATGCGCAGCTGCCGTTGAGGCGGCCCGGTATTTCGTTCTATTCCGAATTTTCTTTCTATGTTTGCGTCAGCCATTTCTGGCCCTCCTTTGTATTTTTTGAATGGCGGTTCTCTTTTTGAGAGGTGACCGGGTGCTCAAAACCGTACAAAGAACGGCGGACTTCTTCCCCTTGCAGGTATTGTATCCGTCTCACACCCGGCCAAGCATGGCACAAAAAAACCACGTCTGTCGGGCGCGGAAAGACCGCTTTGTAAAGTGTTTTGAGCACCAAGAGAGACTATAGTTGAATTTTTTGAGAAAGCAAGCGGAGAAAGTGGCCAGGTGGTGGAGCACTGCCTCAAGAGGAAGCGGCCTAGCATTTTTTTTCTACAATATAGCGGGGGCGGCGTTTCACCTCAGCATAAATTTTCGCGAGGTATTCTCCAATAAGGGTGAGGCAGAAAAGCTGAACGGAGCCTAAAAACAGCACAGTAATAATAAGAGAAGTCCACCCGGAAACGGTTTCGCCGCGTGCCCAGGCCAAAAGAGCCAGAAAGCTGAGCAGCAGGGCAAACAGCAAAGTGGCCAGGCTGCACACGCCGGCCAGACGCAAGGGCAGGCCGCTGAAAGAGCTAACCCCCTGCCAAGCGAAAGAGAGCATGCGTTTGAGGGGGTATTTGCTTTCTCCATGCTGCCGCTCTTTGCGCTCATAGGCCACAACGGCGCTGGGAAAGCCCATGGAGGGGAAAATGCCGCGCAGAAAAAGGTTCGTCTCTCCATATTGCGCAAGCGCGTTTAAGGCTGTTTGGCTCACCAGTCTATAATCCGCGTGCTGAGAGACAATGCGCACGCCTATTTTCCCCATCAGCTTATAAAAAAGCCCCGCCGTATAGCGCTTAAAAAAGCTGTCTGCAGCTCTGTTGTTCCGCACACCATAAACGACCTCACAACCTTCGGCATGGTGCTTCAGCATGCTGGGAATAACCGCTATATCATCCTGCAAATCCGCATCCATGCTGATCAGGCAATCCACCTCGTTGCGGAGTTCCATCATACCGGCCAGCAAAGCATTCTGGTGGCCCACGTTGCCCGCCAACTTCAGGCCTTTGCTATGCACATTCTGGAGGCTGTGCGCTTCAATTATCTGCCATGTATTGTCGCGGCTGCCATCATCCACATAAAGCACAAAGCTGTTGTTGTGGATCAGCCCTTCGCTTTTCAGCGTGGCAAGGAGTTTATCCAAAGTGTGGAGCAGGTGGGGCAGGGTGTCCTCTTCATTATAGCAGGGGATGAGCAAGGCAAGGCAGGGAGTGGCGCGCTTCATAGGAGGCTCTCCAAAATGGGTTCAGCTGTTTGTGTTGGTGCACCTTGTGTATTTTTCATTTCGGCTCAACAAGAAGTTTTTTTTCAACGCTAAAGCAGAGGCACAGGCGGGTGCTCCGCCTTCCATCAGCAAAAATCCACCATAAAGTTTTGCCGCCAAAAAATCCGCCGGCCTCCAGTCGCCTTCATCCACAAACAATGCGGCATGGTGGTTTTCCGGCTTTTGCCCAAGCTTGTGCATGGCCACATGCAGAGGGTTTGTTTGGGCAGAGTCCCTATAAATCCGCATCAGCGTATAAGCTTCGCCCATCAGGCCTGTGCCTAAAACACAAAAGAAGAAGGTTTTGGCAAGCCGCTTGTTTTTTGTTTCCATAAGGGTGCATGTCCGGTCCAAAAAAAGCCCCAGCAGCAAGGAGAGGAAAGGGAATGTCGGGTAGCTATACCAAAACAGTTTTGAGGCTGACAGGGAATAGAGGAGCAAGGGCAGCGTCACAGCAAGCACAAGCTTGCACAGCATGGGGGTATCCACCGCGGGGGGAGTTGTCTCCAGAGGCAGGGGAGCAGCAGGCAGGGCCGTATACCTTCGCAGGGCAAAAACAGCAGCGGCTGCGAGGAGCAGAGGCAAAATCCAAAACCGGTAGCTTTTGAGGGCAACAAACTCCACATAATAGAAGGGGCCCCCCTGGTGGCCCTCTATGGTTTGGGTTGCCCGGGTGAGCAGATCGTCAAAAACCATATGCTCAAAAAACAGGCTCCCATCCACCTGGAGCCTCGCTATGGCCCACAGCGCCACCGGCGCAAGCGCAAGCAGCAGGCACAACATACCCTGTTTGAGGGTTTGCTTGGAAAAGGGAAAATCCATCAGAAAAAAAACCAACACCAACAAAGCCATGGGGGCGGCATGGAAGCTTTTGCTCAAAAAAGCCAAGCCGGCAAGGAAGGCGGCCACAGCATAAGCCCCATAGCGCTTGGGCCAAGCCAGCACACTCAAAAGCCCTGCTGTGTTGAGCAAAAGGAAAAGAGCGTCCGGATCTGCCGTGCGGGCATGGTGCCGCTGAAAAAACACATTGAGAGAGAGGAAAACCAAACCGGAGAAGACGGCGGCGCGCACAGCCATTTTTTTATAACAAAACATCAGCGTCAAAAAAAACATGGAGCAGGCAAAGAGGGCAGAAAAAAAACGCAACCCCAGAGGGTTGGCGCCAAACAGCCTATAGCCCAAAGCTATGCTCCAAAAGCTCAAGGGAGGTTTGGCATTCCAATAATCCGGCATACCGCCATAGGTGTTGAGCAGGAAGTTGCCGCTCTGCAGCATCTCATAGGCGCTCACTCCGTGGCGGGCTTCATCCCAATCCTGCAAAGGGCCGGCAGAAAGCTTTAAAAAGCAGTTGAGCACAATGCCCAGGCAGATGAAGCCCAACCCCGCCATATAGGCGCGCCTGAGCGTGCGAGGCTTCACATTGTTGAGCATAGGGTCCATGTTGGGCAGAGCATAGGGTCCATGTTGGGCATAGCAGTCCGGTTGAGCATAGCAGCCAGGTTGAGCATAGCAGCCAGGTTGAGCGTGGGGGACAATTCATCAGCTATGCCTTAAAACCATAAAACAACTGGAAGCACTCATAAACCTTTGGGTAGGCTTCGCGCAGGCGTTTTGGCGCCACAAAAAAAGTTTCAGAGAGTACCGCGAAAAATTCCGACGGCTCTTCGGCGGCATAAGGGTCTATCCCCAAATCCTCTCCCGCGTCTGTGCGGCGGCAAAAATCCGCATAGGCCGCTCCCATTATTTGCTGCCAGCGCTTTGTTGGCAACTCCGGCGGCAGTGGCGGACAGCCATTGGCTTCACCATTTTTCATGTCCAGCTTGTGGACAAACTCGTGGATGACGGGGTTAATAGGTGGCTTCAGCGCCTCACGCTTTGGCTCATGCTTTCTGTCGGCATCCATTAAATCCGCCCAGGAGAGTACCACGGGCCCGCCCAGCATGGTTTCTCCCATGAGAGGCTCCTCCTCGCAATGGATAACCCCATCCTCATCCTCCCACTCGGCGTTGGTGATGAACTCATGGGAATATAATATAATGGTTTTGAAACCCTCATACCATTCAAGCCCAAGCTTCAACACGGGGATGCAGGCTTGGATGGCCACAACAACACGCTGAAAGGGCGTCACCACAAAACCCTGAGCGCCGATAATGTTTTTTTCACACAAAAACAGCACGCTCATTTCCCGCAAGGCATTCAGCTCGCTCCTGGGCCAATCTGCCAAAAACGGCAAGGCGGCCAAGGCTTCTTTCCACAACGCTTCAGGAATGGCGTTCCGTTGCAACATCCGCGCACGGCGCCAACGCGAGAAAAAACGCATAAAGGGTTGGCGCTAGGGCAGCACCGTGTGGTTTTGCTCCCCGCTGAGCTCTCTCAAAATGGGAAGGCCCTTGGAGCCCCATTGCCACACTGTGGAAAAATCCCAACCCAGGCCTCTCCAGAAGGTTTCTCTGTTATAGTCAGCGCTGGCCAGGCCATCCTTGGAGCTCAGGCTGTTGTGGGGGCTATAGCTGTTGCTGCCGTTGTTATAGCTCAGCACCATGTTGTGGCGTGCATGGTTGTTGCTGAGCGTGCTGCATGCTTCGTCTGGCTCATATATGTCACAGTTGCTCCCCAGCACGCGTCCTATATAGGCGCTCTCGTCGCTTGCTTGCCTAAGGCTTGGGTTTAAAGCCACGCAGCCTTGCACCCTGCTCTCCGGGCTATAGAGTATCTCGCTATGTCCAACAACGCCGCCAACATCCGAGCTGCCATGGACGCTGCCTGTGGCATAGCTGTTTTGCACCCAGCCGCCGTCATTCAGGGCTACCAGGCCGGCGGCAGCACTCTCTCTGCCCTCCACGTTGCCCGTGGCATAGCAGTTTTCCACACTGCTGGCATTGCCGTTGTTCCCCACCAGGCCGCCCACATTATAGCGACCGCTCACATTGCCCGTGGCATAGCTTTTTTCTACCCGGCCACCGCCATGGTTGTCCCCGAGCAGGCCGCCTACAAAACCCAAGCTGGCGCTGACGTTGGCCGTGGCATGGCTTTTTTCTATCCTGCCGCTGTTGCTCCCTACCAGGCCGCCCACCTCAGCGTAGCCGCTCACATTGCCCGTGGCATAACAGTTTTGCACCGTGCCCAAGTTGTTCCCCACCAGTCCGCCTATATATTCACCCCCAGCAACGTGGAGCTCTATCAACCCAAGGTTTTTTATTTCTCCGCTGCTCTGTCCAAAAAAACCTTGCTGCTCTTCTTCAGCTACCTCCATGACGAGGCCGGAAATGCTAAAGCCGTCACCATCAAAACTGCCCACAAATGGGGTGCTGATTGGATAGGCGTATACGCCTATGGGCGTCCAGTTGCTGGGCTCTCCCTGAGGCGGAGGCAATACAATGTTTTCAATCAGCTTATAGTGCTGGCTCAGGCCCTCTTGCGTGTTTGCATAGCTGTTGAAGGCTTTAATGTTGTCCTGGTTTAGGGGAATGGGGTGCTCTTTTTGGCCATTCCCCACAACAATGCGGATGCTTTGCGTCTGTGTTGCGGCAGGGCCATAGCCCTCTGGCATATGGCTCAGCCAAAGGTGGAGCATGGCCGGGGCCTCCATAAACCCCTGGCCAACATATTGAAGGCTGACACTAAAGGTTTTGCTGTTGTCTGCAACCTCGCTGAGGGCAGGCCCCAACAACAACCATGAGGGCGCCCCCTCAAGGACAAGCTCAAGCTGCACAGCGTCTGCCTCGGCGCGGTTGGCAAACCCGGAAGCCATAACTTTGAAGGTGGTAGTGTTTTCGCCCAGCGGCGAAAAGCCTATGGCACGGGGGCGCACCTCAAGCATGTTGTCCTTCTGCGCTTCTTCTTCCGAGGAAGAGCAGGCGCCCAATGCCGCACCCAGCAGCAGAAAGCACAGCCTCCTCAAACCCGGCTGCCGCGCAGCGAGGCGCTTTAGAAAGCGCATGGGCGCGTGGAAGTTGTGCGTGCTTCCCCCGGGTGCTTCCGCTTCTCTTCTCCACGCCTGCAGCATGCTTATGCCCCTGTGTTTAAAATGTTTGAGAGAATGTTTGAGAGAATGTTTGAGAGAAAAAATGCCCCGTTTTAGTTTCCTGGGCCACCCTAACACAAAGTATTGGAAAAACGCAGAGTACCCGAGGAAAGCCTAGGCGGTGTTCGGCGAGGCAGGGAATATGCGGTGCTCAAGCAAAACATGGAGCAGATGGCAGGGGTGAGTTCTGCGCGTTTGGTTTTGGAGCAAGCTCAAGGATAAGGGGGCAAACTCACACCGCCCATTTGGAATTTTGTGCATACAAATTCAAAATAGGTGTCTTGTTTCATAGCGTTGCCTGTCAATTCCAATGTATATTTGAGGCACGCGCCGGTTGCTTTATCAATGGAATATGTATGTGTTTCTTGAAGGTTTATATCGTCGATGGCGCTGAATAGAGTATATGTATATTTTTCGCAATCCCTTCCAGTGACTTGTTCGGAACCGGCGCTTTTCAGTTGAGATCTATATTCAGTATACCATGACATATACAGAGATGCCGCAAAGGTATCCATATTAGATTCAGCTTCTTCCTCTGTTAGCTGACCAGGGTATTGGAAATATCCACCCTCTGGGTTTTTGATATACCAGTCATAGTTGCCTGCATTTTTTATATAAAACCCCCCTGACTCCGGCGGTTCTCCCCTGGGATAGTCCCAATAGAAACCTTCTGGTGTACGCCGCTGCTCAATGAAAGTTGTGTCTGTTATGGCTCCATCCTTCCATTCTGTGGCCTCATAAATAATCCAATAGTTGTCCCCTAATTTATTCTTAATTTCGTTTTCATCGTATTTGAAAGCGACATTATGAGAGTCATCGCCAGGGGTGTTGCCAGGGCCTGTGTCGGTATTGTTAGGGTTATCGCCAGGGCTGTTGTCGGTGTCTGTATCCGAGTCACTACCGCAGGCTGCTATGGAATACAAAACCAACGCCAGAGTAATGCTCCCCAAAAGTTTGTAAAAATTCTTCATAGAGAACCTCTTTTTTCACAAAATCATCTCTCTCCTAACACGCTCCCTCCTCTGCTTTCACTGGACGCCGCCTCCAAGAGAGCAGAATACACGCATATACAAAATAAAACAAAGCTAAGGGGCTGCAAGGAGGGTTGTTGTGCATGAAAACCCCCGCCTTCAGCGAAGACAGGGGTTTCTTTGTGCTGTGGTTTATGCCGGTTTGTTAGCTCGTTTGGCGGCCCAAGGCGGGAAGCGCATTTCCATGCATGCGCAGCTTCACCCGAGGCGGCCCGGTGTTGCTCTCTTTTCCGACTTTGCTTTTCATGTTGGTGTCAGCCATTTCTGGCCCTCCTGTTTGTTTTTTGAGTGAGGGCACCTTTTTGAAGGGTGACCGGGTGCTCAAAACCGCAAACAGAACGGTGGACTTCTTCCCCTTTCGGGTATTGTATCCGTCCACACCCAGCCAAAAATGGCGCAAAAAAACCACGTCTGTCGGGCGCGAGAAATCCGCTGTTTGGTGTTTTGAACACCTAGAAGGAACCATAGTTGAATTTTTTGGGAAAGCAAGCGGAGAAAGTCTCCCGGAAGTTTCTGGGAAGGTTTCAGAATGGTTTTTTCGCCTGGCGGCGGGCAATTTAAATAGGGTTTTTTTGTCGCCTCCGGCGAAGGGTTTTTGGCAGGGTTGTTTTTCAGAGGGGGCCTGCGGCCCGGCTCTTTTCAAAGGAAAAAGTTTTTTTGTGGGGGGGTTTTTGTTTTTTTCCCTCCGGGGAGGGGGAGTCGCCTCCGGCGAAGGGTTTTTCGCTGTTGGTTTTGTTTTTTCCCATCCGGGGGGGGAGTGGGCCTGCGGCCCGGCTTTTTTCGCCCTGCAGGCGCAGCTTGCCTTCGGCAAGTCACTTTTTTTGTCTGAACAAAAAAAGTAACCAAAAAAAATCACCCTGCCGGGGGCTTACGGATGGCCCCAGGAAGGTTTTAATACGAGCAACCGCTGGCGACTTAAAC
>Ga0099364_10000901_pt1 | contig 50558 bp, 47 predicted proteins | sample TergutTh196P3_FD_73070 | JGI IMG/M metagenome (GOLD analysis project Ga0099364, IMG submission 73070) | Microcerotermes parvus P3 segment gut microbial communities from Pointe-Noire, Republic of the Congo - Th196 P3 | ecosystem: Host-associated > Arthropoda: Insects > Digestive system > Gut ... | reverse complement strand
CAAAACATTCTTAACAATTGCCTGAACTTACACTTCGAAAAGTGCGTTCCGTTTGCGTACTTGTTTTTCATAGATAAATCATACCCTTATGGGCAAATTTATCTATCTAATCTAGGCATGACCCAAATAATGATTGTTCTAATAAACGCATATCTCTATTGGTATTCATGAAATTTTCATAATTAATTTCAGCCTTACGGGTCTGAGGAAGCTTTATTGATTCTTTTATTTCCGGATCCATAAATCCAGTCATGCGTCTTTTTTGAAATGCTTCATTAAGAACGCTTGATTGTTGTGCTATATTTTCATTCCCAGCTTGAACAGAATTTATCAAAGTTTTAGTTTTGTTATTATCAGCCAGCCCGGAAATCAGATTTCTGTTGACAATTCCGTCGGTCTGTGGAACAATAGAACCATCAGCGGGCTGACGTGCAGAAAATCGCATACTGCGAAAGTTCTCTTGGGTGGTTGATGGGGGAAGATTGCGTCCTCCCAGTCCGCTGGAATTTCTTTCTATTCTATTCGCTAACTGGTTTGCGTTTTTGGTACGTATTACATTATCAACTTGATTAATACCGGTGTTATTAGCATTTGGTAGAAGTATACTATACCCCGTAGGATTTTCCGGATATGACATCATGGCACTATATGGATTCCCGCCGCCGCTTATCCGCGAGCGTCCATGCATTGTATTTTGCAATAAATTCACAACTTCATCGGACGATAGGCCATCTCTATTAATACGGTTATTATAAATATGTTTTACATTTTCTGCCGGTATTACCAATCGTCCATCTCTCATTATTGCGTTTTCAGCAAGACCGGGGATTCTATTAATTTCATCCATCTGCTGTCTGGTCACGTGACCAAAATCCACATCTCTTACGGCACGCCCGGCGGCTGCGTCTTCCAATGCCTCACGCAATGCGCCACGTCCTATAAAATTCCGCGCCGCGCCGACACCAAAACGATTAACTGCTCCGGCTATTCCCGCTCCGCCAAGACCACCTACTATACCCGTGGCAATCTGCCGTGATTCTGATGTAATATTACTGCCATCAGCATCCAATTTGTTTGCTTCCAGCTTTTTAACTTCTGATTCTGCTGCATCAGCCCCAGATTTAAGTATTCCGAAATTGCCATTCAAACGTGGTGCCAGCACAACCCGGTTTTCCAGTTGCGAATCCAGCGATATGATTTCAATCAGTGACATTGTATGACCTTATCCTTGACTTTTACTACTTCTTGCCTTATAATAAGGGCATGTGGAAAAGAACTTGTGATTTTATTTTAGATTTCATAGGCAGTTGCTTACGAGACTTACCATTCTTATTTTTTAAGTAATCTGCTACCTAAACCTATTGTTGCGCCTTTTCCAATATTTTTAATAATCCACTTTTCCAGTTGGGTTTCCGGTTGTAAATAACTTGATGCGCCACCGCCTATCGCAGCCCCCGTGACTTCAAGCGGTATTGCTGCTGGGGCTAACAAAGAACCAATCCCCCGTCCTATTCTATTGTTTGAAAGTACGGCCGAGACTCGCGGAACTTTCAACATACTGCTAACTGCTTTTGCTTTTAAACCAGCAGGTGTGGCAAATTCCGCAGCACCACTAACGACGCGCTCTAAACCTGTTTCCGGCTGTATGGCCATCCGTCTTTCTTTCTCTAACGCTGGAATTGCCAGACTTCCCAACTGTACAAATGGATTTCCGCTATTCATGCCCTGCAAAGTGGCGGTTACGGCTCTTCCCGTCGGATTTCCCCCGAAAAATTCCCCCATGTCCGCCACTGGTCTAAATTCTTTCTTTTGATCATTTCTCAAAGATTGCAAGATATCTTCAACATGATTCATATTACTTCCATACAGTCAGGGAATCACTTACTGCGATGCTTTTTAGCTCTATCGAATTTATACCGCAATTTTGTCCGTCTGCACCATGAACACGGATTTGTAGAACACGAAACTTTGGTATTCTCTGTTCGATCAAATATGCTTTTTCAGAGAACTCATCTTTTTCCGCCAGAACGCCACCAGACAGGTCATTCTCATCGTCAACTAAAAATCCGCCAGACAAGTCATCGGCATCAGCTACTGCCCGCAGACTGTTTTGATTCGACTGATATTGAAATCTTGCGGAAATTACTTTTTCATAACCCAATCGGTTTTCTTTGTGTCACTTTTTGTGTAAATTTTGTGCAAAACTGTGTCACTTTGTACATTTTTATGACGATTTATAGCATTTTTTATACATCTAAAAAATAGCTTGTAAAACACTGAAAGCTATGTATAATAAGGCTTACATTCGTTTGCGCCGGTTTAGCTCAGCTGGTAGAGCAACTGATTTGTAATCAGTAGGTCGTTGGTTCAAGTCCGACAACCGGCACCATCTTTCGATATTTCATATCTACGGATAGCAAGCTGTTGTTTGCCCTTTGGGATTCAGATGATACGCAAATTCAAGACTGATATTCAGATTATCGCTTCAATGACTAATTATACAACCCTTGATACAAACCTTGGCACGATGACATTTATTGAACGGGATGGGGCAATTATTGCATTAAATATCGGAACACCGCCGCCGGACGCAAAGTATGCCGACACCCCTTTGCTTTGTGCCGCAACTATACAGATGAAAGAATATTTGACGGGGTACAGAAAAAAGTTTGATTTGCCAATCGCCCCCGTTGGAACCGAATTCCAAATGAATATCTGGAACGCATTGACGCAAATACCTTATGGTAAGACCATAAGTTATGCCAAACTTGCGGAAAATATTGGACATCCACGCGCAGTACGCGCCGCCGGAAATGCCAATGGCAGAAATCCGATCCCTATCATAATTCCTTGTCACCGGGTAATAGCGTCAAATGGCAACATTGGCGGATTTTCATTGGGATTGGATTTAAAGCGTAAATTATTGGCAATTGAGTCGGATTAAAAACTGTGTCCTTATGATCACAAGGTCTGAACTAATCCCTTGTTCCTAATATTATTTTTAAATTCTGGATAATTCGGCCGATAAATACAACTTTGCCAACCTTTTCTTTTGCGACAAGCGGCGCACGTGCAATTTCCTGGCCATCCAGCTGTGCTATAATTTCACCAAGTTCATCACCGGGGCGCACGGGTGCCACCGCTGGATATTTATATCGTGCCAAAATCCGCAGACCAGATGTATCTTGTCCTTTGGATAATGTCACTGCAAAAGTCCTGTTGACTGTCACGGGCACAACTTTGCTACGCCCATACCACATCGGAATTTCCACAATTATATCCCCAGGTTGATAAAATACTCTGGTTGATGTATTATTGAATCCGTGCTCCAACAAACGCTTTGCCTCTACCGCCAAAGCATTATGGTTTTTCGCCGACAAACCGTTTATGACGGCAATCAAACGTCGTCCACCGCGCGTCGCTGTTGCAACCATTCCGTATCCACCCTCTGACGTATGTCCGGTTTTCATACCTTCGGCCCCGGGCATCATGAATAACAGCCTGTTATAGCTTCTGGTTTTCAGCCGCCCCCATTCTCTGCACCAATCGTCTTCATATCCGCCGAATTCGAAAACACGGGTCGCAAACAATGGATAAAAATCAGGATGGGTTTCTATCAAATACAAAGCCAAAATAGCCAATTCGCGACTGGTCATAAGGTTGTCGGGATGCGAAAGACCGGATACATTTCCAAAGGTTGATTGCGACATTCCGATATCTCTTGCGCGGCGTGTCATTAATTCCGCCATGGCAGATTCGGATCCCGTTAAATGTTCCGCCAATACTACACCCGCATCACCACCGGACATTACGATAAGCCCCATAATGGCATCGTTCACGGAAAGGGTCTGACCGCGGGTAAGACAAATTTTGCTGGCCATCGCCCATATTCTATTCTTATGATCGGCGTTTGCAGATACCGGCAACTGATCTTCCATCTTTAAACGGCCATCTTTTATAGCATCAAATGCTATTGCAAGCGTCATAAGTTTTAACATACTGGACGGCGGCATCAACGTGTCCCCGGCCTTGTTCACGATACCCGCACCAGACACAGGATCCAAAAGGAATGCAGAGCGTGCAGATGTTGAAAAATCTGCCCGTGACGCACAAAATGCAAAATTGAAAATAAAAAATACAGATAACAGTTTTTTCATGATGGAATTATAACCAACAAAATCCGTAAAATCAAATCATAAACAAATCCGGCAAAAGCCGGATGTTTATTTTTTCCAGAATGCCCAGCCCTTTTTATCACCATCATCCCGATCGCGGCGCGGCCCACGTGACCCACGATCCCCGCCACGGTTACCACCATCACGATCACGAAACGATGCGCGACGTTCTTGGAACCGGCGTGCTGATTCTTCATCACGCGAAATCAGCTTTATTGTTGTCGCGGACAATTTGCCATTGCGCATTTCTTCTTCAAATTCTATTTTGTCGCCTTCATTCAAAAAACGGATGCCCGCAGTCTGCAACGAAGATGAATGGACGAAAACATCTTCTTTGTCACCGGCTTCGTTCGGAGCGTCGGGGGCGACGAATCCATAGCACTTTTTACCGTTATACCATTTTACTGTACCTGTACGCATATTAATATCCTTTTCTATGCTTGTGATAGCGCGGCGCAACCGCACCGAACCTGTCGCATTGTTGCGTAATTACATGCCAATTGCAAGGGGAAAATGGAAATTTTTCAATCCATATTCGCAAAATTTGGTAAAAGGAAAGTATGCAAGCCTTTAACCCCGAAATCAACCATAAAACCGAAGCGATGTACCGTTCTTGTGATACCGATGCAATTCGGCCATAACGAAATTAAACAGCTTGGTTTCCACATCATCACCATCTAACTTCCAATCCTTTATAGTATACGGCAATGCAGCGGACAATATGAATTTCGCCATATATTCGAATATTTCAAGTTGTTCTGACGGGCTAAGCTTTCTGGGTGCATCCTCTATCTTGAATATTTCATTCTTTACGTTCTTTTGCAATTTCCGGATTATGCTTTCTATAATTTCCGATGGATAGAACTTTACATTTATCCTTGGGAATCCGTCAAAAAGGGTTTCATTTACCCCATCCGTGCGGCTGTAAAGAATGTTCCAACCTATACGGTCAAACAACTGGCGCAAACAATCACGTACCATCTGGTTATATTCCTTTATTCCCGATTCATGAAGCTCTACGATACCGGAATCCTTGCGACCGGTGTTTTTGGAACGAACCGATTCATACATTTCATGTGATTTGCGTTCGAAATCAAAAAAGGTTCGAACCTGGCAAATTATTTCCAATGGGACAATATCCCCCTCGCCGCCAATATTCAGCATTACTTTGGAATCTCGATGGTTACGGGCGTTTCCGGTATCATAGAATTTGTCCCGTACTGCTATAATTTTTTCGGCGGCGATCCCATCTATGAACGTGCGTATCTGCGGAACCATATCGAACAGACATTTCATGCGGTACACATCGCGAAGCCTGTGCTGCGGGCGGGTAACTTTATCCAGTTCACGCACCAATTCCACGGCTATGCATTCATGCCCGCGACCAATTATGCCCAGCACTTCCCTGGCGGCATTGGTTATGTATTTTTCTGCAAACAATTTTCGGATTTTTTCAGTGATGGCGCGCGCGCTGGCATCATTGGCGCGTAATGAAAGAACACGCTGAACCGTGGCTATGATTTCTTCCGTGTATGCGGCATAATACTGCCCGGTTATTTTTTCAATCGCACGGTTTACGTTTTTCTGTGCAACGACCATAACTGTGACGATACTGGATACTGCAAGCTCTACATCATGACTAGCATTGAATTGAAAGAACTGATTCCGCATCGGATCAACGTCCAAACGATGCTGAACCATATAGTTTCCACCGGGATTTATGTCATTGATGCTTATTGGTTGTCCTTCGGTTTGTCCGGTGGCGGCATCGAATTTAAAAATGGCGGTTTTTGGTGCCCCCAGATGTTTACCCAACATATAAAACATCTCGCGGAACCAGTGCATTCCATTGCTGTACAACGATTCAAGATAGGTATGCGTATCAGAATCGATATTGCCCTCGTCAAATGCGCGTTTGATAATGGCCAGGTTTTTTGAATCTTTGCCATGCCATGCGGGACATATATGGGTCGATATACTTGAATCTTCTGAAAGATTATAATTTTGTTCCGGCATATTGAATCCTGATTTTCAGGCCAGAGTATGCATCATGGTAAAAACAATTTCAAGTTAAAATATGGGTCATGACCAGAAGTCAAAAGTTTCGTAACGGTAACAAAGTTGCCGTTAATATTACCCAAATCAAAATTCGAAACGCAGACCAAGTAAAGCCGATGTATAGATTACGTTCTGCGCGCTGAATATGCTTCTTTGTTTTTCCCCGGCGGCATCATAACCCAATTCATTGTTAAGCTTCCATTGAATACGCGGAATATATGTAAACCTTAGCCCCAAATCCAAATACATTCCCTGCATAAGGCCGTAAGAGAATCCCAGAGCTGCATTGCCCGCGACATTTCTGGATACATAGGTAGATGTATAAAATTCCAGCACAGGAACATCTTTGGGAACATCGGGACTAAATGGCAACATTGCCGCCTGGGAAGTCAAATCTCCGAACAAATCTGTCATTTCAAGAACAGTGGCAGAGCTTGCATACCCGACACCAAACCCGATATATGGAATCATTTGACCTATCGGCTTTACATTTCCCTGGAAAAAATCGTAATAAAACATTGCCGAAAACACATCGGTGGTCACAGTAGAATGCGCACCACCAGAACCAATAACTGCCAATCCTACGGGATTTTCATACAGATAATCACCCAGAATAAACGGGGTATCAAACAAAACATCCCCCATGAATAACGGGAACGCTTCATAAGTCGTTTCTGAAATGCGAAGCCAGTCGCCTTCAAGTCGCCACTGGGGACTTTGCGGAATCGTAAAACCAATCGATACCCCACCCGCCCAAGAAAATTCGCTATATTTTTTTGCAGCAGGCAAATCCCCAATATTCACATCACCCGCATGGGTATAATAATCGCCCCAATTAGAAAATGTGATATCACAAGCCGGATCTTGCACGCACAGGTCAATCGCCCTTCCTGTAAAAGGCACTGTGCCCCAGTCCCAAAATTCTAAACCGCCACTGCCATCATCAATGTAAATATTTTCCACCCAGTAACTTTCGGTCATATACCCAAAGTCATTCTTTATGTTGGCCCTGCCATGTGAAAGCCCGCCACGAAGGGTCATGGTCACGCGCGACCCATCATCGTGATACTGTTGATAATATTCCCAATTCGCTTTGGCCGCATCGGCACAGAACGCGGAAACCAATAAAGAAATGATGAAAATTCTACACTTCATGATATGTCATTATACCACAAAACATGTCTTTAAAAAAGATAATATTTCTCATTGATTTTTCAAATGCAACAAGAGTATAATCAAATTGTAGGAGAGAGAAATCCCGTGGCGACACGGGATTTACTCTTTTAAAATTATACCGACTAAATCTCTATCCCGCCCCATATTTTCCACGTCTGATGGGTCTGTATGAAAGGGCTTCTGCAACATCTGATTTTTCTATACCGGATGCACCGCGAAGATCCGCAATCGTCAACGCGATACGCTTTATCTTTTGATACCCGCGCGCAGACATCCCAAGTGTCGTCGCCGCATCGTTAAGAAATTCTGCAATATCATCATCCAACGCCGTTGCCGTGTCCAGTTCTTTTCCATCCAGATGTGCATTCAGAATTTCCCGCCCGAACATTTCGCGCGAACGTGAAAGTGCGCGATCGCGGGCTGCAATTACTCTGGCGCGCACTGTATCAGAAGTTTCGCCCGCCAAAACCCCGGAACCAGAATTATGGCGGGTCATTTCCCACGGGGTCACGGGATCTATATCCACATGAAGGTCTATGCGGTCAAGCAACGGGCCACTGATTTTATTCTGATACGCTTCGGCGCACCGCGGCGCGCGCGAACACGACATAGCCGCATTGCCCAGATGTCCACAGGGACACGGATTCATAGCGGCGATCAGTTGAAACCTGGCCGGATAGGTCGCCGTGCGTTTTGTGCGTGAAATTGTAATCTTGCCCTGTTCCATAGGTTGGCGCAATATTTCAAGCGTCTGTCTTTGAAATTCGGGAAGTTCGTCCAGAAACAAAATCCCATTATGAGCCAGCGAGATTTCGCCCGGTTTCGCATCTGTTCCACCACCCGACAGCGCAACCGCAGAAGCCGTATGATGCACGGCGCGGAATGGCCGCATCGATATCAGTGATCGTCCATCCAACTGACCCGCAACAGAATAAATCATACTGCAATCCAGAATTTCCCGTGGGGTTAACCCCGGCAGAATTCCGGGTAATCGTGATGCTATCATGGTTTTTCCCGATCCGGGTGGCCCGATCATAAGCATCGCATGTCCACCGGCGGCGGCTATCTCTATTGCGCGTTTTGCGGATTCTTGTCCATGTATCTCGGACATACATCCACATTTGGTAAAGCTTTCGTGTGGAAATCCGTTTGCGGGATCGGGCACTGGCAATATTTGCGTACCCTTGAAATGATTTATCAAATCCAGAATATGACCCGGGGCAAGTATGTTCGCATGCCCCGCCCAGCGGGCTTCTGCACCCTGTCCCGCGGGACATACTATACCCATATCCCGTGCCGCTGCCCAAACACTGGCCGGAAGAATTCCACTGGTTTTCTGCAAAGTCCCGTTTAATCCGATTTCACCAAGTATCACATATTTTGATAATTTGTCAGCCGGCAAAATTCCCATAACACAAAGTATTCCGCATAAAATAGGCAAATCAAAATGAGCACCCGATTTTTCCACATCTGCCGGTGCCAGGTTGACCGTAATCTTTTTCGGCGGCAAACAAAGATTCATGGCGGCAAGCGCATTGCGGACACGTTCTCTTGATTCATTTACCGCACGGTCAGCCAATCCAACTATGTTAAAATTTTGTTCTGAAAGTCCCCCGATTGCCTGAATCTGTACATCGATGGGTATTGCGTCAATTCCATTGAATATAAGGCTGTGAAGTGTCAGCATGCGCGGAGTATATGTTAAAATCCCCGTACACGCAATGATAAAATATGGCTAACCCACCCCAGCAAGATGTCACTCCGACGCGGGTCAGTAATTCGTGGACATATTTTTAACGGCAACGAAGTTGCCGTCATGCCTGCGGCGACAGGCATGACAGCGGTGTCGCGCTTTGCGCGACGCATTAATTATTCATTATTCACTATTCATTATTCATTATTCATTCAAAAAACGAAGAGAATGACGGCTCTCTGACGAGAGCCGTTTATGGTACAATTCCATCCGCGAAATCATTAACTTGCTTCCTGATCTTCATCATCAGACACTAAGAGAAACACTTCATTATTATTTTTATGTCCTAAACGTTCTTTGCAATCATCCGGCAACCCATCACGGAAATGACGTAACATCGATCCGGCATTTGATACCGAACATACAGTGTCGCCAGACAGTCTGCCCTTTACATTACGGCTGGTGCAAATTTTTGCAAATTCTTTCTGACACTTATCTTCATCATTACCCTGTCTGTTTCTGTTAAACGGATTAAGTCTGTTCAATGTATTGCCAATGTTTTGAATCAATGTATTATTTTCGGAGATATCAGGGATATCGAGAACATCACCAATATCACGAACTACACACGAGCGCGGGTTATCTGGATAATCAAGTTTACAAACTTTACCGTCTTCCAATAACACACCACAACATATAAATTCAGTATACATTTTCTCTTTTTTATTATAGAAAGTTTCAGAATCATATATATCCAATTTTTTTACTATATCTTGGTTAAACTTATTAGATATATCATTCTGACACATAGTCATAGCTTTGGATCTTGCTAAACTCTCCCTTTCACCTTTCTCTCTATACATTTCACAAAAATTTATCCTTGCTTCTTCAAAATTTTTCCTTTTGCTCAAATCCAGTCTAGTATGACCAACGTTAATAAATACAAATGACTCAAAGCACTCCGGAGTGCTTTCGGTACGACCTCTCCCAAAGGCTCGCATTTCATCTTGCGGGGTTAAATGTCCCCTTTGTGTATAAGTAAAGCTACAAACCAGGCCATTTTCAGACAAAGTCCCCTTTACAAAATTGCAGGAATCTATAAATGCTTGCCAACATGCTCTATCAAATTCTGCATCACCAGAAGATTCCGCGGGCGAAAGACTGGCCAAATATTTATCAATATCATACTCGCCACCTGATTCAGAATATTTATCTTCAGCTACCCGTTCCACAATCGGCGTAAGGTCAACTTTTTCGATAATATCCCATTCGTCTTGGCTTATATCTGGACAGCTGTTTTTGTGCTTTCCATACGCGTCCGGTGCCGTGAATATAATATTTGGATCCTGTTGCCTTTTGGCAGAAAAGTCTGCAATATCATTTTTTATTTCTGCACATAATTTATCTATACATATTTTTTGGTCATCCATAGGTATACCAGAACGTAATTCCCCCTTGTAAAATACACACATGTTTGTCAGATATTCTTCACCCGAAAACCAAGGTCCATAATCATCTAATCCTGTAATATGTCTGACTTCGTGTGTTTTATTTAGTATTTCGCATTCCCCAGCAGTTACAGTGACATTGTGCAAGATTCCATCTCGTCTTTCAGTAACTTTACACTTAAACATCTGACCCCAATCCAGAGTAGCCACAAGTGCTTCAACCATACCAGAAACAACATTGGGGCATTCTATAATAAAATTATCATCAAATCCGTACCTTTTTCTTAATACCCTTTCACATGAAGCAACAAATTGTCCGACCCCAGCTCTGTACGTTTCGAAATATTCTTCATTGACTGCAACAGGATTCCCCCCATCCGCATCTGTTGTGAAAATTATTCTGGAATTATCTGCCTTTATGTAATTTGCGCATTTGATACCGCCTTTATTCAACAATTCTTTGAATTGATTAAATGCGTTTTCAAAATCAGTACCGGATGGTATCGTGCATACAGTGTCATCACGTCCAATATTAGCACGGGTTATCTCAAAGCATGCAGCCCTGAACTTATCCTGGCATTTTTCATCATCTGTGGGTTGTACGGACGTAGTCGCATTATCAAATTCGTCGATTTTTATCTCGATGTTACTCTGCAATTCCTTTGCCAATCTGACTTGTCTTTCAACTTCTTCCCTGTGTTCTTCCGCGGTTGGTCTGTGTGATTCGGGACAAGATTGGGATGCTTTTGAAAAAGCATCATCCGTTAATCCCCTATGATTAGATATGGCTGCGGTAAGCCAATTAAATTCCCTGGTCAGATCTTCTTTTGAAGAATTAACACTGTCGTATATATTTCTTACTTCCTCAACTCTTGCATTCAATTGTCTCTCTGCAAGCTTCATGTCGTCAGAATATGATTCACACACAGGTAACGGCCGCCATCCGGCTTCAATTTCTTCGATTCCAGTATCCAAATTACTAATAAGCATACTTGCCAAATAAATAAGTCTATCAATTTTGGTTTTTGCTTCCTTATGACTTTCATAGCTTTCATTATAGCAAACTTCTTTCCCTTCAATACTTTCTTTGGCATTATTTATCGCTGTTTCTAAATCGCTTTTGGCTTTATTCCACACACCCAGTTCGTTACTATTTTTTGTCGCTGTACCTATTTGTTCTGTAATATTTCTCAGAGCATTTTCTATTTCTTTGATATCATCTGCGTATGAATCGCAACCAAGAATAGATACCACAGTATCTCCTTCTGGTTCTTGCACTGGTTGTACAACAACCGGTACCGGAACATTCTCTGATCTGGTAACGTAACAATTCCCATTGGAAGTAAAAAAGTAAGACCAGTCACTATCACCGTGTCTAGTCCATCCAGAAGCAGCTGTCGTACAGTCAAGTAGTCGTTCCAACGATGGATTTGGTGGACGACAAAGCATAACAAGATTTTGTGTTATCCCATTTACCCCATTTTTGTTTTGGGTACTGAGGATTGCATCCGTATACCCCATCAATACACATATATCCTTTGCATCATTAAGCGGCATATCAACACATTCACATTCTTCTGTTTCTTCGTTAAAAATGCAATTTCTAAATCTGTTTTCGGGTTGTTGCGAACGGGTATGACATTCATTTCTATTTTGCTGTAACGTCAATAATCGCTGTTCGTTGGCAACTATATCTCTTTCTTTTTCTTGCGCCAGCAACACTTCTGGCCTTGGCACATATATGTTTGTATCAGGGTCTATCATACAAGACTCTTCTCCTTCTTCAACATATTCGCCATACAATGCTTCACACTCTTCCCTGCTTCTTGCTACTCTGTCATTTTCAATCCGTCGTGATTCCAATTCCTTTTCTGTAACCGCATTTTGTGTCGGCCCCCAATTACCATTGGGCTTACTCTCACAATCGCCAAATTTACTCCATGCTTTTTCACATTCCAGCTTTTTATCAAGCGAAGCTTGCGTTTGCCCTATTTTTGTATTCAACTGGTTGCCTTGAACAGCCTGGTACACATTTACCCCCACACCGACGGCGGTAAGCCCCAAAAGAGATATACCAGCTATCTTAAAGCCTGTTACACCGCTTGCGCATTTTTCCAGCTGGGCATATTTTTCTTGTTTTTCAGTGGTAAGTTTTGCAATCTCATTTTCCAGTATCTGGATCTGCATTTCATAATTAGCAAACAGTATTTGCGGCACAATTGCAAAAAATAAAAAAGATATCAATCTTTTCATTCTGACCCGCCGTACAATTCTGTATTCAGGCCTTTCTGTATAACTTTCTTTTCTTCGTTTTTATTATGCTGGACTATCGCACCTGTGACGGTCGCGGCAACACCGATTCCGCCGACTATTGTCGCGGTTCGCCAATTCCTTTTCTGTCTTTCACAACGGGATTTTTCGATTGCTATTTGTTCCAAATCGGATCTTAAAACATCACGCATTGCGACCAATTCCGCCGCACGTTCGGCAAGGGCAATTTCATCCATCACGGCGGCCAAAGATGGCGATGAAACAACCACCGAAATCGATAAAGCAAAAAACAGCTTATTCACGATAATCTCCCCCTTGATTACATTATATTATAACAGAACAATACAATATTTGATATTGGAAATTTGGGATTTAATGAATTGTATTTCATGGACAGAATTATCCCCTAAACGGCTCTCGCAAGAAAGCCGTCATGCCTGCGGCGGCAACTGCGTTACCGTTAAAAATATGTCACTCCGGCGCAGGCCGGAGTGGGTCTATAAACCGCAAGCATAGCGAACCAGAAATGTGTCATAAAATTTCAGGTTTCAACTTCTGATAAGTCTTTCCACTCGGGATTCATTGTTTCTATCAATCTGAATTTCCAGGCACGTTTCCATTCTTTCAGTGCCTTTTCACGTGCAATCGCGACATTTATATCATTATATACTTCAAAATATGCCAGTTTATTTGTCTTTTTTCTTTTGCAATATCCCAAAGATTCCCCATTTTTATGTTGTGCAACCCGGCGGGACAAATCGTTGGTAACACCTATATACGTTGCTTTTGCACGTTCATTAAACATAATATAAACAAAGTATGTTTTATAGCAATAAAACAGTTTTGGATCATTTTTCATTGGCTCGCTATGCTCGCACTTTACAGACCCACTCCGGCCTGCGCCGGAGTGACATATATTTTATACTATATCATCGCTTTTCAAAATTATCAAATATCAATCGACATTGTCACCCCGGCACGGGTCAGGCACTGCGTTGCCGTGCACATGAATAGCACAAATCCGCAATCATAAATCAGAAATTTTATTATTGATTTTAATCTGTACGACGACTATCATGTCCGCGAAACAACGCATAATGAAAAGGAACCATTAAAATGAGAAAAAGACATACTTCCACAACCCGCGAATGGATTAATACTTTATTCTGGGCGGGACTTATTGCCATAATTTTCCGCAGCTTTTTGCTTGAACCCTTTAATATCCCATCTGGAAGCATGATCCCGACATTACAGGTCGGCGACCACCTATTTGTGACGAAATGGTCTTATGGGTACTCTCGCAATTCGTTTCCATTTGGATCCTGGAATATGTGGGATGGACGTTTCTTGGCCGATGAGCCCCAGACCGGCGATGTGATAGTATTCAGAAAACCAAATGATACTATCGATTATGTAAAACGCCTTGTCGGCCAGCCGGGCGATACAGTCCAAATGATCTCTGGCCGGCTTTATATCAACGGCGCACTGATAGAGCGTGAAAATCCCCGGCCATATATAATCGCGAACGTGTCGAAATCATTACGCCGCATCGGATTCCAGCGCGTTAACGCAGATGGCAAGGTCATGGTTATAAAGGGCAACCGGATTTATGTCGACAATCAACCGGCGGACTTTAATTACACAATAGAATACAGATCCAGCTCTCTTTGCCAACGCGCACCATGGGAATGCCAGATAATTGATGCAACCGAATGGACTGAAATCATGCCAAACGGAACACGCCATAGCATCGTTGAAATATCTGATAATGAAGATCATGATAATACCCGGTCATTTACAGTTCCCGCCGGACATTATTTCATGATGGGCGATAACCGTGATCAATCGCGCGATAGCCGCGTGGATGATGTGGGCTTTGTGCCACAAGACAACCTTGTGGGCAAGGTATGGTTTGTCTGGTATTCGCATAATTATTATGCCCCGTTGCCATTTATATGGACATGGCTGGATAAATTCCGGTGGAACAGACTGGGGATGGGAATACATTGATTGCTGATTTGGTTTTCAGCAATCAACAGTCCGCAATAATATGAATAACCTGAACTATAATTTCAAAAATCCAAAACTTCTTGAACTTGCTTTGACGCAATCGGGTGCCGATGCAGAAAATAACAATGAACGTTTGGAATTTCTGGGTGATCGCGTCTTGGGGCTTTCCATCGCCATGTTGCTTTATGAAATGTTTCCGAACGAACACGAAGGCGCGCTTGCCCAACGCCATGCGGTATTGGTATCCAGCGGAACATTATCCGAAGTGGCATCTGAACTGGGACTGGTTGGCAAAATCCGTCATGGCCACATGACCGCCGGTCGGTTAAAACACGTGATGGCTGATGCTGTGGAATCTATACTGGGGGCAATTTTTCTGGATGGCGGATTTGATGCCGCCCGGGAAACGGTATTTAAAATCTGGACACCTTTGGCAAAAAAAGATCTGACCCCGCCAAAAGATGCAAAAACCGCTCTGCAAGAACTTGTGCAACAATCCGGCATCGGCATGTTACCAGAATACGAATTTCTTGAACATTCTGGTCCTTCGCACAGCCCTGTGTTTAATGTGCGTGTATCTGCACTGGGCAAACAGGCAATCGGTAACGGAACTTCGAAAAAGACTGCGACCGCTGCCGCTGCTGCGGAATTACTTCGGATTTTAAAAGATAACTAATATTGTATGGATACTTTTCCCGGGAATTCCAGGTATCATATATCACTTATTCAAACTTCAAAATTATAATCATTGACTGCACGAACTATGGCAGTGACAAGTTTGTCCTGATGCGCGCCACTGGCCAACAGTTTTTCCTCTTCGCGATGCGACAGATGGCCAAGCTCTATAAGAGCACTGGGCACGGCACATCTTAATACAGCAAACGGAGCACTGCGCACCGATCCGCGTGGCTGTTCCGCGATACCAGATGACTTGAATGACTTTTGCGCGCCAATGGCAAATTCCACAGACAAAGCCGCCAAAGACGATTGTTGCAAGTCTGACAGGATTTTTTTCACATTCTTTTCAAATCCAGCGAAACCGTCCACATCTATCTTGTCGGCTGCATTTTCAGCATCGGCAAGCTTTTGTGCTTCCTCGTCAGATGCCTTTTTGGACAAAGTGTATATAGAAAACCCGCGCATGTTGCGTGAAGGATTCGCATTGGCATGCAGGGACAGGAACAAATCCGCATTCCTTTTTTCTGCTATTCCGGCACGGGTATCCAGATTCAGGAACACATCACGATCACGCGTCAAATGCACGGTAAAACCCGAACTTTCCAATCTTGTACGAAGCTTTCTGGCAACTGCCAATACCACGTCTTTTTCGCGTGTTCCGCTGCGCCCTATTGCCCCGGGATCTCTTCCGCCATGGCCGGCATCGACCACAATAATCGGTTTACGTCTTGTGCCGCCGCCCTGTTTCGGCTGTGAAGCGGCGGCGGCCGCAGTACCCGCAGATGCACCGCTAGCACTGAAATCCAATACCAACCGGAATTTGGTATCGCCGGTCGGTTCAAGCACCATTATTTGATTCTTTGGAATATCATTTATCGGTCTATCCAAAGCGGCCACTATCTGCAACCGGTCGCCATCCTGATTCTGGGTCAATGATTTTATCAATGTATTCGATGCCAGTGCGGGCTTTACGCTTTGACGGCCAGCAGTATTGGATAATGTAACAATCAAACGCGCGGGATTCGTCGGATATGACAGGGAATATGTCGGACGATTGCTGGTTTCGACCACAAGACGGGTTCTGTTTCCGGGCTGGACACCCGTACGCAACGATTCCAGCGAATTTCGTGACGCAAATGCGATACGCGGGAAAAATGTTATGGCAAGTAAGCCGCCCCCGGCGATTTTTATCAACGACCGCCGTCCGATTTTCATCTTTGAAAATTCGGTTGGTTTAGACATACGCGAATTATAGCAGAAAACAATCCCGCAAGCAAACTTCTTTGCATTTTTATTCATTTGTGCATTATATTGGCCTGTCAAACATATAATTCCCAAAAATCGCTTGAAGCTGTTATGTATTCGGTTATAATGACGGCCAGCATGGCTTTAAAGAAAAATAAATCTTATAATTTCCCGGAACCTATGGCTAATTCCGAATTAACGGGGCATTCCGGTACAATCGCCGCATTTACAGATGCGTTTGCGCGCATTGCAGAATATCCGTTGCATCCGGTATGGATGTTGGCGGGGGTACGTGGGATAGGCAAAGCCACCCTGGCATATCATATTGCAAGATACGTATTCAAAAATACCGGATCCAAGAACCCAAACCCTGATGACTCATTGGCTTTATTCGAAAATACTGACCAAACAAACCAGCAGTCCGTAATCAGCAATATGCAACCTTTTTCTTTGCCCACAGATGACCCGGTCTTTCAAAAAATGATACAGGGCGGATTCGGAGATTTTTTTATAATAGACATGGCGCATAATACGGATAAGGACGGTCGGCCAAAAACCGATGGCAAATCTATAAGCGTACATACCGTACGCGCTATGATAGAAAAAATGCAAATGTCGTCGATGGAAGGTGCCTGGCGTGTTGTAATAATCGACAGTTTGGATGAACTTACTGTCGCCGCCGCCAATGCCATGTTAAAGCTTTTGGAAGAGCCACCGGCACAAACACTGTTTATTTTGGTATCACACAGTCTGGCAAATACCCTGCCCACTATACGATCACGCGCGCGGGTCGAAAAAATGCAGCCACTGTCTATATCCCAGCTTCGGGAATTGTTCTATAAATTTATCCCGGACGAAGATGCATCGCCCGCTTTGCTGAAACTTGCAAACGGGTCATTCGGGCGTATTGCGGAATTGAAAAAAAACGGTGGGGATGCGTTATACGAACGTCTTTTGCCACTGTGCGCGGATTCCCGCGCGAATGCCGCAGATGTCATGGCATTGGCCGCACAAATTGCAAAAGAACCCGCCCTGCATGGAATAATTCTTGATGCGGCCGCGCATTTCGGGTTGGCAGATTTATACCCGCTGGTCACGCGCGAAATAACAGCGATAAATGCACTGCACCTGGAACCCGAAATAGCCATATTCAAACTGATAATGGAAATCAGAAAAAACGTCATCTCATGTTCATAGATACTCATTGCCACTTGATGGATAATTATGTGCCAAAAAACGAAATATCTGGCATGATCAAACGTGCAAAAGATGCAGGTATCGGCGCGCTGATCAATTCTTGCGCCGACCCGGATGATCCAGCAAAAGCGATAAAATTGTGTGAACAATATGAAAACATGTTCTGCACAATTGGAATTCACCCGGAATATGCTGGAAAAGCAATTCCGAATTACAATCATCTTTTATCGCATCCAAAAACAGTTGGCGTTGGCGAAATAGGATTGGATTTTCATTATGGATCTGAAAATTGCGTTATGCAAATAGAACTGTTCCGCGCCCAGCTGGAAATTGCATCAACAGCCGGGTTGCCCGTGGCGGTACACAGCCGCAATGCCCGGCAAGAAACCATCGAAATTTTATGCGCGCCAGAATTTGCAAAATTGGGCGGCGATGGCGTTCCCGGTGTAATGCATTTTCATTGCATGCCATGGGAATTTACGAAAATATTGTTGGATCGCGGATTTTATTTTTCTGCTGCGGGATTGATTAGTTTTAAAAATGCAGATAAAGAGTGCGAAGTATTTCGCATGCTGCCGCTGGACAGAATCGTAATTGAAACCGATGCCCCTTGGTGCGCGCCCGTGCCATATCGCGGCAAAACTTGCGAACCGGCAATGATTATAGAAACCGCCCGCATCCTGGCAAATCTGCACGACGTTCCAATTGTGGAATTGGAACATGCTCTTTTCGAAAATACAAAACGGTTGTATCCAAAGATGAATCCATTTCTGATCTGATATAACCACGTATCACGTTTCATATTTCCCGAACCGGAAATAAAAATTTGCCACTGCATTTTTTTCTGTTATTATTTTCCATTATGCCACGTCAAATAATAAAATCAGGACAAGTTTCCGAAAACCGCAAGGCGCGGTTCAATTATTCTATTGAAGATACAATAGAGGCCGGTGTCGCGCTTACAGGTGCAGAAGTAAAGTCTTTACGGTATGGACTTGTCAATATAACCGATGGGTTTGTACAAAATCGCGGTGGAAACCTTCTTTTGTCGAATGTGGCGATTCAGCCACTGCCCACTGCGAACAAAGCAATAAGATTTGATGAACGTCGATACAGACAGCTGTTGCTGCACCGATCGCAAATAAACCGTCTGATTGGTAAATTGGCCGAAAAAAGCGCGACCATAGTACCACTGAAAATGTATTTTAATAATCGTGGACGGCTGAAAGTACTTTTGGGTATCGGACGTGGGAAACAGCAGACTGACAAGCGTGAAACTATAAAACGCCGGGAATGGGAGCGCGAAAAATCACGGATAACAAAGAAACATTGCTGATTTAGTCAGCAGTCAGTATTTACAACGACCCCCAACTTAAACCAGCAATTAAGTTATTTTTTCGCCGCTGGCTTTGCATCTTTTGCCGGCGCGGCACCTTTTGCCGGTGCTTTTGTATCTTTGGTAGCGGCGGCAGCCGTAGCCTTTACATCGGCTTCTTCAGCAACCTTGCCAGCAATCGTAACAAATGCCAACTCTTCTTGGCGCAATCCCAATGATACCCCGGCGGGTAATTTCAGATCCGACCCATGCACCCCATCACCGATATTAAGGTCAATAAGGTCTATGACTATTTTTTCGGGGATGGCATCTACTTTTGCTACAATCGAAACCTTGCGGACGGCAAAGTTTAATATACCACCCATTTTTATCCCTTTCGATGTTTCGGAATTGATAACTTCCACCGGAACTGTAACAGTGATTGGTTTTGAAACATCTATGCGCTTAAAGTCCACGTGTACCGGCGCATCGCTTACAGGATGATATTGAATCTCCATCAACATGGCTGATTCGATACCATTTGGGATTTCAATCTCGAATAACTTTGTCCGCAAACCCGGCGTTTTGATAAGCTGAATCCAGCTGTGGCCGTCCAGTTCAATAGCAACGGGGGGCTTTTTTTCACCATATATTATGGCCGGGACTTTTTTATTATTGCGAACTGCGCGTGCGGCCCCCTTGCCTGCGACGCTGCGAATTCCAGCTTTTAATTTAATACTCATTTTCATTTCCTTTTGTTATACATACGCGGCCTCCAAGGGTGCCACGGGTACCATTATCAAACAAATTTTACCAAAAATCAAGAAAAATCCCGCCAAAGCGGGATTTTTCATACAAAACACAGATAATTATTATATCCATTTCCATGGCTTTATAAATTTCATAAGCATCATGCCCGTGCGCTTATCCGCATACGTATGGCCGCAACGCGGACAGACAAGGAACGCCCGGGTAAGGTTCTTTACCTTGCCCATTATCATGAACCAGATAATCAGACCCGCCATCCATGCAGCGATTACAAGACCCCAAGCAACATATCCGAAATACTTGTTTACCAATGATGTCAATGACTGTATTATAGACAAGTTAGAGCTTTCCAAATCATTGTAAATTTTTGTAGTGATTGGCCACGTGCTGGGTTTCCAGGGCATTACATGCTTTATGCCATAATTGGTCAGCAATGTGGTGCCAAGCCCGGTCTGTTTGTCCAAAAACGCTTTCAACTGTTCATCAATAGCTTTGTCGATTTCAGCTTGCGCGACTTTTTCAAGGTCGACTTTTACTTTTTCAAGACGATCGTTTACCATTTTTGTTGTATCATCAACCTTTGCAACCGCGGCACCCGCACCAGCGACAGTGTTATCAACAGCTTTTGTATTAACGCCAAGCTTTCCTGCGGCGGCGGATAATTTGTTTACTTGTGTTGTGGTTCTTGTTGCCGTTGCAGTCGCCTTTTGCACTTCGGCGGTTCCCTTTTCTGCAATCTTTACTTTATCAACCGCATACGCAACCGGTTTTTTAAGGTCGATTGCCTTTGCCATGCCTTTCAACAATCTTTCATATTGTTCCTGCATATAGCGTTGCAGGTCAAAAAACATAGACACAACTATGGATTTTTTAATCGGTGTTGAATAGTGCTTTTTTACATACAGTGGCGACCATGCGACAAGTATAAGCCATATAATGGAAATAACAGCGAACGTGGTGTTAACACCCCATACCCAACCCTTTTTGCGCTTTACTGTTTTCGCGCCACCCATATCGATTACTTCGACTTCTTTTGTTTTTTTCTTGAACATGGCTTACTCCTTTTGGGACATTCTATTAGTTTCCGGAATACTTTTCAACAAATTCTTTTTTGAATTTTTGGAATTCCCCGTGCTTAATAGATTCGCGGATTTTGCGCATTAAATCCTGATAAAACCATAAATTATGCTGCGATAGCAATATCGCCCCCAGCATTTCATCACATTTTATCAGGTGGTGAATATATGCGCGACTTAACCTTTTACTATCATCACAAGCCGGACATCCGCATTCCACATCCAATGGTTCCGTATCGTCACGGAACTTTGCATTTCGCATGTTCAGTGTACCACGGCGGGTGAATGCCTGGGCAGTGCGACCAGCGCGTGTCGGCATCACGCAATCGAACATGTCTATTCCGCGTTCTACCGCGCCCAGTATATCCAAGGGGGTTCCAACACCCATTAAATACCGTGGCAGATGTACGGGCAAAAGCGGTGCTGTGGCAGAAATCATATCGAACATTACTTCTTGTGGCTCTCCCACGGCAAGGCCACCGATTGCATATCCGTCAAAGCCTATGTCCGTCAAAGCCGCGGCCGATCGCGCGCGCAGATCCGGGTAATCTGCACCCTGGACTATACCGAATATTCCATAACCGGGTCGATCGATAAAAGCGGTCTTTGAACGTGCCGCCCAGCGCGTTACCATATCGACATTTTTTTCAACCGCCGCGCGATCAGCGGGCAACTTTAAACATTCGTCCAAACACATGGTAATATTGGAATCCAGCTGATGTTGAATCTGTACGGATTTCTCGGGGGTCAGAAAATGCTTTTGTCCACCATCTATATGTGATGTGAATTGCACGCCATCTTCTGACATTTTGGTAAGACCGGACAAAGACATAACCTGGAACCCGCCGCTATCGGTCAATATCGGTCTTTGCCAACCACTGAATTTATGCAATCCGCCCATCTTTTCGATTAAATCGCCGCCTGGACGCAGCATCAGATGATAAGTATTCCCAAGTATGACTTCTGTTCCCGTAGCCTGAACCATATCCATGGAAAGGGCTTTCACGGTCGCCGCAGTACCAACGGCCATAAATGCCGGGGTTTGGAAAGTTCCGTGCGCTGTTTCGACACTGCCACGCCGCGCATTACCGTCTGTTGCCATAAGATTGAATTTTAACGCCATGCGTGGATTGTAAATCAGTACTGAATGAAATGCAACCTTGAGCCAAAAATAATATAGTCATAAAATTTTCTAATGACTAGCTACTACCGACTATCGACTACCAACTAACACTCACTTCATCATCGGGAACAGTATGGTATCACGCAATGTCGGCTGGTCGAATATTATACTGGCCAACCTGTCCACACCAACACCCACCCCGGAAATCGGTGGCATGCCATGTTCCATCGCGCGAACAAAATCATTGTCCGGATTGAACGCTTCTTCATCACCAGCCGCTATGTTTTTCGCCTGCTCTTCAAACGCGGCAAGCTGTTGCACAGGATTCACAAGCTCCGAATACCCCTTGCACATTTCGGCACCACATGCCAAAAGCTGGAACATATCTATACGGCGTTCATCATCGTCATTTCGGCGCGCCAAAGGCACCATATAGGCCGGGTAATTATATAAAAATGTCGGCTGGATTATACTGGGACGGATTTTCCGCTTGTACACATAATCCACAATCACTGGAATCGACTTCAAAGGTTCCAATTCTGATTCCGGAAACATTTTGCTATCAACCAACCGCCGCCGCAACGCATCTGCATCATCAAAATCCAAAATATTACAGCCGAATAATTCATTCATTTTTGCTGTATAATCGATTTTATCGTATTTGCTAAAATCCAGCTTTGTGCCCTGATATTCGATCTGCAAAGTTCCGCGCAGTGTTTGTATCAAATGCTGAACCAAAGACCAGGTAAAGTCTATATTATCATTAAAATCCCAATATGCTGCATACCATTCGACCATGGTAAATTCTTGCAGATGCATTGCTGACATGCCTTCATTGCGGAAATCCTTTGCAACTTCGAAAACCCGATCAAAACCGGCACCAATAGCCAATTTCAAAAATAATTCCGGCGAAATGCGCAACTGGAAATCGGCATCCAATGCTTCATGATGTGTGGTAAATGGTTTTGCCGCCGCGCCACTTGCAACATTCTGCAATATCGGCGTTTCAATTTCCATAAAGCCGTGTTGCCACATAAATTCGCGCCACAGCCGTGTCATCTGGAATCGTCCCAACAATGCATCGCGCGATTCTTTATTCGCAATCATATCCAGATAACGTTGGCGATAGCGGGTTTCAGTATCTATCAGGCCATGGAACTTTTCGGGCAACGGGCGCAAAGCTTTTGATAATACGATAACTTCCGTGCCTTTTATAGTAAGCTCTCCTGCAGTTGTTGTATACATAGTACCTGCAATACCGATAAAGTCGCCTAAATCAAGATTGGTTTTCAAAAATTTGAATTCTTCTTCGCCTATATCGGCAAGGGATAGTGAAAACTGAATCTCACCATCAACATCATAAATCCGACCGAACATAAGTTTTCCAAGCCAACGTAAAGCAGTAACGCGACCCGGCGTGCGGACGACCGACCCATCGGATAGTTCGCGCACAGCTGCAATTGTATGGGTGCGTTCGTATTTGTCTTTCCAAACAACGCCATCGCGCGCACGGACATTTTCGGCCTTTTGTAAACGAGCCTCTAATTCATTCGTTGATATAACGGTATTTTCTGACATGATGGTTCCTTTTTATTATTATCGCATTTTTCTTGCGCGTTCCAATGTTGTGTAACACAATCCCAAACAGCACCTGCACCTGCATCCGTATCTGCATTTTTTTGAATAATAAGCACTTAATCCCAACTGTCCAATTTTAAAATCATCAAACCAATAATTTCCGTTTTTCATCACGCCATAATGACGCTCACCAGATGCAGAAAAGGGTACACTTGCAATGCAATAAGACATTACAATAGTCAAAGATACGGCTTTTGATAACTTCCCGGGCTTCATTTTTTCTCTTTTATCTTAATAAAAAATGGACGCAAATCGCGCCCGTATATTTTTCCGTGGCGCGTGTATTAACTGAATTTTTTAGATTTCATGAACATCTTGTTTTTTCTTTAATCTTGCGAAAGCAACCCACAGCACAAAGTGCGAAAGGTGGTGCGGGATAGTGAGTGATTATCTAACTAATATCCACGCCACTAACTCTCACGACTGGATGATACTATCAAAGAAAATTCAAGAATACAAGCGAATTATAATGAAAAATCGTTCATAGTTTTGCGCCATGCTACCATCGTTGGATTTTCGCAATAATGACATCCTTTGGTATTATAATATCTGCATTTGGTTGGCATATCAAAAGTATTGCATGCGCCTGTAATAGGTTTCAAAAACAATGAATTTATTGTGTGTGGTTTACGACCGTCGTTTGTTACAATGAAATTTTTTTTAAGTCTAGAATCAAATTCTATCCAACTTGCATTGTTTTCCCGAAAAATAGCGTGGGGTTCGCCGGAATCTTTTTTTGTAAAATCTATACACGACAAATTATCCAATAATTTACTATCAATCAATTCTCTAAAATCACTTCGGTTTGATAAATCGTTCCACAAATAACCATAACGAGAATGGTCCGGGTATGTTACAAGTGTATCTAAAGTTGCCATAATTATACCTTTTTGTTCACTTCTCTCTTTGACGAATTATAAACATGAAATATCAAATTTCCACAAAATTATCGAACTGGGGCTGAATTGGGTGCGGGTCAAGGTAGTCATAGAATTAGTTCGAGCATTGGTGAAAATTTGGTATTTTTGAAGACCTATGGCTCGAACTCGGCGAATGGCATGGAAAACCAAAGCCCGGACTATTCCGGGCTTTTTTATTGTGTGTCACATTTTGTGCAAGAAACTATGTACATAAACAAAAAAATATTGGAAAATACTAAAAACTATTAAAATTTACGTTAATAAAAAACTCCCCGATTACTGCACTAAAAATCACAGAAATCAGGGAAAATCAGTGGTGCGAGCAAAGGGGCTCGAACCCTCGGCCTCGACCTTGGCAAGGTCGCGCTCTACCAACTGAGCTATACTCGCAACGTGCGTTATTCTGGCACAAATTTTTTCCAAAGGCAAGAAAAATTTGTCGCAGAATTTTACATATCACATGTTTTCCAGTCTTTTCACACGTTCTTTAACCGGTGGATGCGTTGCGTAAAGACCACCAATAAATTCTTTTTTCAAAGGATCCGCAATAAATACCGATGCCATGGATTTCCGGCTATCCAACGCCCGTACACAAGAATTGCCGCTGATTTTTCGTAATGCCGATGCCAAAGCACGTGGATTTCGCGTAATCAATGCCCCGGTCGCATCTGCGGCAAATTCTCGCCGCCTTGATACCGCCATGCGCAACAAAGGTGCAACAATCCAATTGAAAACCATAAACGCCAGCCATACAGCAAATAAAATTGCTACCAACTGCCCCCTGTCTTTACTGTTGCCACCATGATTGCTATGAAAGATTACTCTCATCACTATGTCAGCTACAAAAACAGTAACACCGACACCGGTAATAAGAATCATATCCAACCGTATGTCGCGGTTGCCTATATGCGCCATTTCATGGGCTATTACAGCTTCCAGTTCCAGTTTTTCCAATTTGTTTATAATGCCGCGGGTCAATGCGATACTGGCATCTTGCGGACTGCGACCAGTTGCAAAAGCGTTCAACCCATCATCTTCAATTATATAAACTTTCGGCGCCGGAATACCCGCGGCAATAGCCACATTTTCAACACTGCGGTACAATTGTTTATTTTCTGGCTGGTCGGGATAAACTTCGCGTGCGCCGACCGACGACAGCATCATCGAATCACCAAACGCCCACGAAATCAACAACCACACAAGAACCGCAACCGCAGTTGGAACCGCAACTGCCGCTGTGATTTCCAAAACAAATGGTAAAACTTCCGCGCCGGGTTCAGATGTCAGCGCAATCGCCGCCCAAACAAAAAAGAAAACAATGCCGATAAATACAACTGGAAATAATGCAACCAACGCCAAAGTCTTGCGATTGTTTTCTTTGATGTGATCGTAAACGGATTTTTGCACTTTATATAATCTCTATTGCTGATTTGACAGACACAATTCCCAAATCAACAATCTTAAAATTCTACCTTTGGTGCTTTTCTTGCAGCTTTCTTTTCAGCCTCGTCCAATTCAAAGAATTGTTCTTTTTGTATTTTAAACAAGACCGCAACCATGCTGCTGGGGAATTGTTCTATCGCGGTATTAAGTCCCATGACAACAGTATTATAGAATTGACGGGCAGCCTGAATCTTTGTTTCGGTATCCGATAATTCGCGTTGCAATTCCAAAAAATTTTCATTTGCCCGAAGTGTGGGATAATTTTCAGCCAAAGCAAAAATACTTTTCAACGACGAAGTCAGATGATTTTCAGCTTTGGATTTTTTATCGATGCCATCCGCTTTCATAGCAGCCGCACGTGCTTTGACTACTGCATCCAAGGTGCCTGATTCATGCTTTGCGGCACCTTTTACCGCCGACACCAAATTCGGAATCAAGTCATAACGACGCTTCAGCATGGTGTCGATTGTCGACCAAGCTTCGCGCGATTGAACCCGTCTTGCGACCAGACCGTTATAGACTGAAATCACGTACAGTGCCAATACCAGAACTATTATTAAAAATATCCACATAAGTATCTCCTTTGGTTTACTGTAAATGTAATAGAAACAAAGCTTGATTTCAAGTGTTTTCAAAGGCCTTGGAAAAAATATTCCACTTCCCCGCGCATTAACAATCGCTCGGCACATTTTATCGCACAATCAGACCAACAGCCGAACGATTGAGAACGGCCATCAAATATACTTATCCAATTGCCCGGAACATCGAAAGATACGGAATCATAAGAACCCAAAGAATCATTACCATCCGGCAGATACAGATGTATTATCCTGCACCAACAGCTCCAACCCCATGGGGTAGATTCGGGGGCATTGTCCCAGTCAAAACATTTGGTTTCAAGCAGGGCTGTCATTTCACTCTCAATACATTGGAAAATGACACGCTCTTCACTTTCATCATAATCTTTGCACTCTTGGGGCGTACCGGGACATGGCTCGTCAGAGCTATATCCCTTCCATGCAATCCACGCTATATCCTCGCAAACACCTATTTCGCACATATCAGCAACAGAAGTATTTGTTGTAATAATAGCTGTGCAAAACAGTGCGGTTAAAAAAACTTTTAATTTCATCCGCATCTCCTTTCTTTTATATTTACATTATATCATAAAAATCAGGAGATCAAAAATGAATTTACAAGCTATTAGTCTGACAAGTTTTTTATTGTCAATCTAAGCTCATAAACAGGATTACAATATGAACGGCTCTCGTAAGAGAGCCGCCATTCCCGTTGTTTGTCACATCATAGCGATAACAAGGGTAGGAATTCCTTGCAAAAAGGCATCGTGCATATAGCGCGCAACAAAAGTTTGTACTCACGGGCTTTGCCCCCGAATACGACGACCCGACTTTGTTCGATTATCTCTCGAAATAGTCAACCGATAGGATTTAACTGGGCCAAAGGGCAAAGAATTCCCCTTCTATATTCTTTGTCCTGGTTTCTATCTTAGTTTCGTCCCAAATATATTCGGCCCCGCTGTTTTTAGCTTTATCGTATTCGGATATTATCTCTTTAGTGATAGTCAGATCCCCGCAACGCCTGATATCGTTTCGAACGGAACTTCCCGCATCAATTTTTCTTGCAAGTTCATAATTGCTGACGGAAGAGTTTAGTCCGCCTTTTAATAAAGTCATATTTCCGATTGCATATATGGCCTCGCTCCGAATACTTTTGCGTTTTTGGAAATTATCTTCGCTTTCTCCCGGTAATTGGGTTAAGTTCCAATAATCTTCCCATGTCTGGGGCATAATATGTTCTAGTGTATAACCATAGTTTAAGCTTGTAATATCAAAGTTTTTATCTTGTCGGCGATACAGCTCTATCCAAAATAATACTAAAGCGGCTCTTTTATTCGAGATAGCTCTCAAACTCTGGCTTATTTGAGTATCGTCCGGGGAAGCCGGCAATGCATTATTAGACAATAAACCCTTACAAAGTTTATTATAACTTTTTGTTTCGTCCCCATTTATGAAACGACGCATAACATATATTTCCAACTCTTTGCATTTGTTTTCAAACTCGGTTTCGGCAGTCTTTTTATTTGCCTCTGGGGTATCTTCTAATACTTTTACCAAACGCAATAAATATGGATTGAAAACCGATATATCGGCTTTTTCTAAAATATGCCGCAGTCTTGAAAATGCATCATTATACCCAAGCGGATGTTTATCCCCAATAGGCATAAAGCGTTCACGATATAGCTTTGCATATTCGCAAATTTCCTTAATAAAATCTTTCGTAAGAGCATCACTCGTAAGACCTTTAATATACTCTTTATACAGCGACGACAACTGTTCTAATCTGTTAGAATCGGGATCGTAAAATCCTTTTATAACTGCAACGGAGTGCAATAATATTTCCATATTATCAAATTTTAAACGACCTATTTTTATCTCGTCTTCCCAATATGTTCTATCCCTGTCTTTATTATAAAAAGTCGCCCTGAAGGTTTCGTCATGCAACCTAGATACGGAAGTTATATCGTTCGTTTGATTTAATATATGGGCAAACAGAGCATTTTTGACGATATCGAAAACACTCAAGTGGACACCAGCGGTATTTATTGTATCAAATATCTTTTGCTCGTCATCATTTTCGTTCAGCTCGATAACAACTAGCATTTTATTATCATCATTTGTCAGCCATTTAAAAACAGTAGCCTTGTCATCATCGGATAGAGTGCTAAGCTTTTCCCGGAAATAGTTATAACATCCAATGATACCCTCTTTATTCTCGGCATTTACTTTCTCTCCGCGAATTACGGATTCATATCGCTGCCTATCCAATTCAGAGTGTTCTATTTTTATGCATTTTTCTTCGGATAACGAGTTAGGAGAGTAAAAAAGTATAGCGGTTACTTGTTCTTGGGCTTTATTTTGATGAGTATCCGGCAAGGAATCAGCAAGAGCCTTTAAAAAAATACTTAAAGTGGTAAGACGTTGTTGCCCATCAATTACCGTTGCCGTCTTTACCGCATTCCCGGTTGCACGTTCAAATTTCCAAATTATCGAACCAAAAAACTTATCACCAGCTGCAACAAGATCACAAAATATTTCTTCCCAATTATCTTCTTTCCAGACATATTGTCTTTGAAAGAATGGTATCTTTAATCGGATAACTTGACCCAAAAATCGAAACGATTGTTCTTGCGCTTTCATCTTTAATTCCCCCAAAATACTGATATGCTTCAGAGAATTCGAATCTCTGACCTGTTGCTTAAAAGGCTAATGCCACCGGTGGCAACTTTACTGGGCACGGCACAGATTTGCAAGCGATAAATTCCGGTCGAAAAATCTTATATGACGCATGATACAATCATCTTTTCCATTTACTCAACTATATCATGAAAAATCTCTGCGGGAAGTTTGCCGCCAGTTATCTCGCTCATCGGGGTAAAATTATCATTACCAACCCATACACCTATGGTCAGCTCCTCTGATATAGTTCCTGCGCCGGTCGCCCCGACAAACCATGCATCACGATAATCGCTGCTGGTACCGGTTTTGCCACCTATGACCCCATCCGTTTTGGCACGATGACCCGTGCCGCCTGGTTTTATGGCGGCTTCTAACATTTCAGTCATGTAATTAACTGATCGCATCGGCAGTACTCGCGAAGGTTCTGGTGCTGTACGTGAATATAGAATTCTTCCCGACGGGGTCAGAATTTTTTCTATCGCGTACGGCCTTGTCGCATAACCGCTATTCCAAATCACATTATAAACCGTCGTCAATTCAACCAATGTCATTTCCGATGCACCCAGAACGGTAGAGTATTCGCGTTTTAACCTTGCCCCGACCCCTAAACGTCCGGCCATCCTGAGCACACTGGAGATCCCAAATTTTTCTGTCAGTTTTAACGGTACCGAATTTACCGATTTTGCAAATGCGGCAGACAAAGTAATATCGCCGTAATATCTGTCGTTGAAATTCCGGGGGCTATAACTTCCTATTGAAAAAGGACTGTCATTTACTATCGTAGACGGCATCATCCCGTTTTCCAGCGCGACCAGATATACCACTGGCTTAAACGTAGAACCTGGCTGACGCATAGCCGTCGCACGATTGAACTGGCTTCCCTGATAATCCAGACCGCCGACCATGACCCGCATCGCCCCGCCGCGCGTTACGGCCACCACCGCGCTTTGTGTTACCGCCCTGTCCTTTTCATTCGTGACACGGCGACGCACAACCGCGGCAGCACGTTCCTGTAAATCTTGATCCATGGTAGTATATACCAACAAATCGCTATCAATTTCATTACCCAATTGTGAATACATTTCTTCTGTGACATAATCTGTCCAGTATCTGAATATATTCGTATCCGGCGGCGGTGTTACCGCATAAAGCTGTGTCGCCGCAATACGTGCTTCTTCAAGTGTTATGTATCTCTGGCGCACCATTTCGCGTAATATTACACGGGCACGCGCAATATTCCTTTCGGGGTTGCGAACGGGACTGTATGCCGTTGGTGCCTTTAACATGGCGGCAATTTGCGCAGCTTCTGCAATGGTTAAATCTTTTGCTGTCTTCTGAAACAGGTCACGGGCAGCAGCGTCAATCCCACGCATTCCACGGACAAGCGATACCCGATTCAGATACAAATCCAGAATCTGATTTTTTGAAAACCTGTTTTCAAGCCAATATGAAAGTATAAGTTCCTGAACCTTGCGTTTCATTGTGCGGCTTCCGGAAAGAAATATATTCTTTGCCGCCTGTTGTGTAAGGGAAGAACCACCCGCGGAAATACGCCCGGCGCGCAAGTTAGTAAGCATAGCGCGGAAAATCCCACGATAGTCTAAGGCACCATGATTGAAAAAACGCTTATCTTCAATCGCCACTATCGACTGCCACACATGTGTCGGAAGTGATTCAACCGACACCGGTGTCCCCATTATCCTATTCGCGCTGCGTATTTCGTACCCGTCTTTGTCTATGAAAGTGATCGCTGGCAGACGTGTTTCGCGCAACATGGAATCCAAACTTGGCATCTGCATGAACACGACAAGAACATACAGTGCCATAACCGACGCAGCGACCAATCCCATGGTCAGACTCAATCCGAACAATCTCCATCTCCATGATGGTTTTTTGGGACATTTATCGCAACCGCCACGTCGCTGTGGCTTTCCGCGATCGCCGCATATTTCGCATTTTGGGTATTTATGGAATATCATGCCGGGATTATAAGAAAAAAATTTGCATCTCGTCAAGGGTAGAGATTGCGGATTTAAATAATCGATAGAAATTCTGCAAACTCTCAACTAAATCAGCAATCACATTAATTTTTGCTTGAACGATATGCATTAATACCGTACTATCACATTATTCGAAAAGGAGGAAAATATGAAAAGATTTATTATCACAGCGGTATTCGCAACACTATCAACCGGCGCAATCGCTGTCAATCCAGACTATGACTTTATCAACGATATTATCGGAACATGTGAAAAAGTGTCATACCCCGGCCCAAGCGGTGATTATAATATTCGTTGTGAAGCAACAGCAGAACTGGTCGAAATATCAAGACGTATGCCGAATACCAAATTTCTATCTGAAACAGAAGATTTTGGAAGCGAACGTGGAACGCCAACAATTCTTATAAATGCCATTCCCAATGACCAGGGGGAACATACTTGCTATCGCGTTTTAGCCAATGGCATCGATATAACAAATCCCCCAGAAAATGAAATGTGGGCGATATCAGTATGTCCATAATAAAAAACGGCGACCAAAAGGTCGCCGTTTTTATTTTATAGCTTTTTCAAAATTTTCCTCGCCCCATATGGCAACCCCCAGTTTTCGCGCTTCGGAAAGTTTGCCGCCTGCATCGGCACCAGCAATCAGCATATCGGTTTTTGCGCTGACACTGCCCTGGACTTTCGCGCCCAAAGATTCCAGAATATCACGTGCTTCATCGCGAGTATATTTTGACAGCGTGCCGGTAAGGACAATTTTTTTTCCGGAAAATTCAGACTGTGGATTGCGAATTACAGATTGCGGATTTGTTATGACCAGGTGCGACAACAATTCGTCCAGTATTCTGGATGTATTATGATCTGCAAAGAATGCAATTATTTCTTTTGCCATAACTTCGCCGATACCGTCTATCGCGATCAGCTGTTCCAGCGTTGCCGCGCGGATATTTTCAATACTGCCAAATTCCCGCGCCAAAACCTTTGCCGTGGCATCGCCTATTTCTGGAATTCCAATCGCAAACAATAGCCGATGCAAATCAATTTTTTTTCGCGACTTTATAGCCGAATCCAGATTAATCACCGATTTTTCCCCAAATCCTTCCATTTGTCGCAACTGTGTGCCATATTTTGGAATCAGATTCCAAATATCCGCCGGGGATTTAAGCCAGCCTATTTCCACGAATTTTTCGATGTGCTTTGCGCCAAGACCCCCTATATCAAAACCTTTGCGCGACACAAAATGCTCTAATTCTCCCACAATCATGGCCGGACAAGAAAGGGTGTTTATGCATCGTCGCGCGACTTTATTCGAATCCTGCACAACATCCGTACCACAGACGGGGCATTGGGTTGGAAAATGATAAGGGTGCGAATCCGGCGCATGCCCCAAAGATTCCACAACCTGTGGGATTACGTCACCGGCGCGTTGAACCAAAACCTTGTCCCCTTTGCGAAAACCTTTGCGTTCTATTTCGTCCGCATTATGCAAAGTGGCACGAGATACCAAGACCCCACCGATGTTTATGGGTTCAAGCTCTGCAACCGGGGTCAGAACGCCGGTGCGGCCAACCTGTATAGTAATATCATTCAACCGGGTCACTGCCTGTTGAGCCGGAAATTTATACGCGACCTTCCAACGCGGGGAATTTGCGGTACTGCCCAACTTCTCTTGGACAGCGACATCGTTTACCTTGCAAACCAACCCATCTATGTCGAACGGAATATCACTGCGTATATCGGTTATATGATTGTAATGAGCCTGTATTTCATCCAACCCATGCGCCAACTTGCACCAACGACCAGTGGTTTTGAACCCCCACTTTTCAATACGGTCAATAAATTCACTTTGAGTTTTCCAGTCGCGATCGCTGACTTCCCCCCATGTATATGCAAATGCGCGCAACCGGCGGCGCGCGGTAACGGACGGATCAAGCTGGCGAAGACTGCCGGCCGCCGCATTACGTGGGTTCGCAAACGGCTTATTTCCGGCGGTTGCTGCCTCTTCATTCAACGCAAAGAAATCCGCCCGGGTAAGATAGACTTCCCCACGAATTTCTATTACGCCATGTACGGGAATATTATGCGGAATGTCCGCAATAGTCTTTATGTTTTCCGTGATATCTTCGCCAGTAACCCCATCACCACGGGTCAGCGCACGCACCAAGGTGCCGTTTTCGTATCGGGCGGCATACGACAACCCGTCTATTTTTGGTTCGACGAATATATCGCCCGCCTTTACACGATCCAGCCAATCTTTTATATCCTGTTCACTAAATACATCGCTGATGGAGATCATCGGCACGGAATGTGGAAAGGTCTTGAATTCGCGGCTTGGCGCGGCACCGACTGTTTGTGCCGCGCTATTTCTGCCAATTGCAAGCTCTGGATATTCTTTTTCCAACTCTTCCGCACGCCGTCTGGCCCTGTCATAAGTTGCATCATCAACCAACGGAGAGTTTAATGTATGGTAGGCCACATCCCATTCTTGTAACTGTTTTACAAGCGTATCATATTCGTGTCTTACAAAAAGATCGGCTGTTTTTGGCATGCCGGAATAATACAAAAATAACCCTGTTTTGTAAAGGAATAAACAAGCCGCATAAATTTTCTGTTGATTTAATTGCCCCAATCATCCACTTGACATCATACAGGTATAACCCTATTATTTTAAAAGCTGGGAGAATAGAGAAAACATAAAAAGGCAAAGATATGAGATATGTTATAGTCGGCTATGGAAAAATGGGACAGGAAATAGAAAAAATTCTTCAAAAGCAAAAGCTGGACAGCTATGAAACCATAGACCCCGATAGTATCGGCCCCATACATTTGCACCACTTATCATTAAAAGACTTTATCAATGGGGACGAATTCTTTAATGAATATTTTAAAGATACGGTTTTCATAGATTTTACCCAGCCTGACCAAGCTTTGCAGAATATACAATTGTATGCGAAAAACAAGGCCAATGCCGTTATCGGAACAACCGGCTGGTATAATCATTTGCCGAAAGTAAAAAAGCTTGTCAAAGATTCAGAAATCGGGCTGGTTTATGGAACAAATTTTTCCACTTCGGTTCAAAAAATGTTTTATTTGAATAATATACTGGCCAGATTGACGGCCGGCGATGATTACGATGTAACAATAAATGAAGTCCATCACAACGCGAAAAAAGATGTATCTGGAACCGCAAACACTTTGGCCAAAGACATTATCGCGGCACCAAATTCCATAAAAAGTGAAGCTATATATGGAATAAACGGTGCAAAAGGCAAACATCAGCTGACAATTTCATCCGACCGCCTTGTCGGCGTTTTCGGCGAACATACCGTCAGATATGCGAACGAATTTAATGGCGACACTATTGCGATTTCGCATCGTGCCGGTGGACGAACCGCATTCGCCCAGGGGGCAATTGATGCCGCAGGATTCATAAATGGCAAATCTGGTATTTTCGATTGGTCAAACGTTCTGCGGGACAGATTTAACAATCAATTGTCTAAATAGGATTGTCGTTCCTGTAAAAGTCAATTAATTCGCAGACAGAATTATTTGACTTTTACAGACGCATACGCTTACGCATCACTATTCAACAACACGTCTTTCAAGCTATTCGGTATCATGCCGGTGGTGGAATATCCGCAATCCACATGATGGATTTCGCCCGTGACCCCGGCAGAAAGGTTGCTGAACAAATACACTGCCGCGCCTGATACATCGTCCAAAGTCATATTCCGGCGAAGCGGGGTTAATTCTGCATTAAGCTTCAGCATAGATTTAAACCCGCCGACACCACTGCTGGCAAGTGTGGCTATCGGACCGGCAGAAATCGCATTCACACGGATTCCATCCGCGCCCAAATCCGCGGCAAGATAACGAACCGACGATTCCAACGCGCTTTTCGCAACCCCCATCACGTTATAATTTGGTATCGATTTTTCCCCGCCGTAATAGGTCAGGGTTATGATACTACCACCATTATTCATCAAACGTGCGCTGCGCCGGGTCAGGTCGACCAAAGAATATGCCGACACGTCCATTGTATTTTTAAAATTTTCGCGCGATGTGTCCGCATACCGGCCGGACAGTTCATTCCTGTCTGAAAACGCAATCGCATGCAATATGCCATCCAGATGCCCCCATTCTTTTTCGATCTCTACAAACAAAGCATCCATCTGTTCGTCATTCTGTACGTTGCATTCGCGGACAAATTTTGCACCTATTGATTCCGCCAATGGACGCACCCGCTTTTCCAGTGCCGGAATGGCATACGGCATCGCGATCTCCGCCCCCTCTTCCGCGGCATGTTTCGCTATGGCCCAGGCCATCGACATATCGTTCGCAACCCCACATATAAGAATTTTTTTACCTTTTAATAACATTTCAATCGCTCCTTTTACTTTCCAAACCAAATGACAATACCATCGCCGCCGGATATAATCAATACGATTTTTGATGCATATTTTTCTGATTTTTATTGAAAAACTATTTTTCACTTGCTATCTTTTTCGTCTCTTACAACCAAAGGATTCAACTTATGTCATATATTCTCGCACTGAATTGCGGTTCATCTTCCCTTAAATACCAGGTATTGGATGCAGATTCAAAGAACGTAGTGGTCAGCGGATACATGGAAAAAATCGGCCAGCCCGATTCGTTCGCAACCCAAAAATATCCCGACGGCGTAAAAAACCGAAAAGACACGGAAATCAAAGATCATAACGAAGCGATGAACCTGATGATGTATATGTTGCGCGATGCGTCCATAGACCTGACCGAAATAAAGGGTGTTGGACACCGCGTCGTACACGGCGGCGAAAAATTCGCGGCCAGTATCGAAATTACAGACGAAATCATCAAAACCGTCAAAGAATTGTCGGGCTTGGCACCGTTGCATAATCCTGCAAACCTTGTCGGCATAGTTGCGGCGCAACAGTTGTTGCCGAATGCGCGCCAGGTTGCGGTATTCGATACCGCATTTCATCAAACCATGCCGGACTATGCCTATCGTTATGCAATACCCAGTGCCTGGTACAAAGAATTGGGCGTGCGCAGATACGGATTTCATGGAACCAGCCATTTGTATGTGTCAAAGCGCGCTGCGCGAATGCTGGGAAAACCCGCAAATGAAATTAACCTTATTACCCTGCATATCGGTTCGGGTGCATCGGCCACAGCGATACGCGGTGGAAAGTCGGTCGACACTTCGCTGGGGATGACACCACTGTCCGGATTGACCATGGGTACCAGACCCGGCGATTTGGATCCGGGCGTGATTTTATACGTTATGGAGCGTCTTGGCACAACCCCCACGAATATGCAAACACACCTGAATCTGCAATCCGGGATTCTTGGGCTTTCGGAATGCTATATAGACCACAGGGATATTCACGGAAATCTTCCCAAAGACGACAATTGCCGGCTGGCCATAGATGTAGAAGTTAATAATATAAAAAAATACGTCGGCGGATATATGGCAACATTGGGTCATGTTGATGCGATAGTGTTTACCGCCGGGGTCGGCGAAAACGACGAAATCGTTCGCGATAGAGTATGTTCTGGATTGGAATCATTGGGCATAAAAATGGACGCGGAAGCGAACAAGGCGGCATTGGGATACAAAGGGGCCGGTGAGTCAGTAATCAGCACCCCGGATTCACGTGTAAAGATTTTGGTAATTCCGACCAATGAAGAACTTGTAATAGTCGAAGATACTCTTGCCATAATGAACGGAACATATAACCCGAATCATCTGGAAATGAATTATTCGTTTGTATAACCCACCCCGCTATTGCAAAGTGTCCAAACAACTCGTAGACAGAATTATAACCTGAACGGCTCTTTTAAAAGAGCCGTCATGCTTTCCGTTTTTTGAATGAATAATTAATGCGTCGCGCAAAGCGCGGCACCATCGTCATGCCATCTAGTACGTCACATAGCCGTTTTTCAACAGGTACTCTCTGAAAGTTGGAACGGAATAATTCCGGTTAAGCTTTACATGTTCAAATCCACCGACATTACAGAACACTGATGCACCCTCGGCAAACCAATATCCCAGCCCGGCAAGTGCACCAATACCTGTGCCAATCAACAAACCTCTACCAACAGCCTTTTGAAAAAACGGACGTTCTCTTCCAAAATCTTTTTGTACATCTCCAAAGCGTTCGAATGTATTAACAATTTTTTCAAGTTCTATAAATATGAAATCTATGGCAACCTTACTATCTCCCCAGGTAAAAAAATTCGGTTTGTTGCGATTATTATCTTCTAAAACATTAATAATTGCTTGTGCTTCAATTAGTATGCTCAAAGGATTTCCAGAAGCAAGATTACTGAATGGGTCTTCACATTTCTCATTTCCCCCTATTAGCTCTCTAAAGGGCACTTTACATTTTACAGTTAGTCCCGTCAGTGATATTGAATTATAAGTTTCTCTATGTCCGTCGTTAAATGTACAATTCGCATCAAATTTATTTGCGAGAGTATCAACTTCATCTTTATAAATATTTGAATAGGTTTTTAAAAGCTCCACTCTATGAATATCGGTTGCAGCATTCCTAGTAGTATCAGCCGATACATTACCATATCCATTACGATAATAACATCTCCCCTCCTTAATTCTATTAAAAGGATAATCAGCCTTATTATTATTATTTACACAATTAGGCCCTGTATTAACCCTACAATAACCACAAAAGGTGACGCCAACGTTATGATTTTTGTCACATTCATCTTCGCCCTCTGTAATCTTTATTCGCCCGAATTTTGGATCACCGGTAACGCTGGGCGTGACAAGCTCTTTAAACACTACGGCCGCACAGTCATGAACTTTTTTCTTAGCAGTGTTCAGGCTATCTTGAATACTTCGTACATTTTCAGCTGCGAAAGTAATGGCACTTTTCACATCTTCAACTAGCTTGGTTAAAGGAAAAGGATTCTCTTTAGTCCCATTCCCATCAACGGTTTCAGGAGAAATTATACCATTCTTGCCTTCGCTCGACAAATAATACCATTTATCTTTAAATGGGATAATTGTTTTATTTCCAAGATCATCATATTTATCGGCTTTTTTATTCTGTTTTGTGTCTATCAATGCACCAGTTAGTGCACCAATTCCTGCCCCACCAACAACCATAGTCGGCACAACCCATTGGGAAGAACGGCGCAACACGGACACTTCTTCAAACAGATCGGCGTTACATTTCATCATTTCCCCCATTGGAACCCATGCCACAAGATTATCCCCGTCCACACGTATAATACCACCCCAATTATGCGCAACCACGGGAATAAGGCATTCGTGAGTCTCTTCAACAAATATCCCCGGGTATCCGTCGGCTTGGATCCGATTGCACGCCGTGCGTGCTGTACGGACATTGACCCCCAGCATCGGTATTACATAATCATCCGGATCGACCGGTTGTGCCGCAAGATTCCCGTCCCGATCATAGACGAATCGTCCCTTGGTCGCGGGATCAATACAAACTATATTCCCATATGCATCCATAACATCACATTCCAGCATATTGCCGGTTATAGGATTAAGCGGAAGCGGATTTTTCCGTACTGCAGACTGTGATGCCAGTGTTTGGGTCTTTGCAGTTACCGCGCCGGTAACAGATCCGGGGCGCGTACTGCGTGTGGCACCATCCACTATACAAGTGGCAAATACTGAAATCAAAAGGAAACTTGTGAAAAATCTCATACTCTCTCCACGCATTTCTTAAATTATATCATAAATAGAAAAAAAGTGGAAATGGAAAATATCGCGCAATCAAATATATTATACCATCAATTAATAAATAAAAAATTCACTAAACATATTGTATAAATTATTTTCAATGCCTACCTGAATTCGCTTGTTGCCGCTTTATTTTACGTTGTAGCACATCATCTGCATAACGTCGCAAGCTCGCTAATTGGTATTCCTTTTCATTCTCATTCTCCAAAAATACTATGTATTCTGGGTTATCAACAAGCATTATCCTGATAGAACTATAAGCTCCGCCCCTGTAAAGCTTTATAATTCTCTCTTTCGCCGCTCTTTGCTCCGGAGTCAAGACCCCATCAACATTAACTATGCCATATTGATTACTATCGCTAGTCTGCGCATTAGCTTCCTTTCCACTCCCACCCAATGTCGAAAGCACAAGCATGGCACCAGTCATAAATTTCTTAATTTTTGACATATTATTATCCTTTGTTTAAGCTAATTATAAGGGGAAAATGCCAAAAATCAATATTTTTATACATAATTTGACTATACAAAAAGCTTATGGTAAAATAGCTTTATGAGAAAGCTTGTCATCTGTTCTTTATTATTCACTATTTGCGCTTTTGGTGCGGGTGCCGAATGGTTACCCAATTTCGAAGATGTACCCATGATGGAAAAGACATTTGTGGTCGAAGAAGAGGGGTTTGTATATTCCCGCCCAGATGGTAAAATTATCCAAGCCACGATAAAAAGCGATAAAGTATCCCGCCGCCAGTTCCAACGGTTTTACAGCGATGCATTAAAAGAACTGGGGTGGCGGCGCACCCGCGATACCAGAAATCTGCAAACTTTTGTCCGCGGCGATGACGAACTTAATATAGAAATTACCGAAGCCGAACCATTATCGGCACAATTTACATTAACACCAAGATAATACACCGTCATTCCTGTAAAAGTCATAAAACAAATCAATCCAATCTGGATTAATATCTATTACCAATCGAAGTTTCCAATCCCTTTTCCATCGCTTTATTCTGGTTTCAAATGCAATAGCTTCACGTATATCACCGAAACCCTGGTACCATACCAAAGTTCGCAAATTATATTTATTCGTGAAACAGTCGGGGTAAAATCCAGCACGATGTTCCAGAACCCTTTGGCGTAAATTACTGGTTACACCTATGTATATGGTTCCCATACGATGGTTGGCCATTATATAAACGTATCCGCCACTCCGGAACCTTTACCCCCCGATTATCTCTCTTAATCTTGCCGGGACATCGGTAACCGCGATTCTTTCTTGCGCCATGGTATCACGGTGGCGCAATGTGACCCTGCCATCTTCCAGACTTTGATGATCCACCGTTATGCATACTGGCGTTCCGATTTCGTCATGACGACGATAGTTTTTTCCTATGTTCCCGCTATTTTCCAACTCTACCCGACCCAACCCCAGTTTGCGTAAATCCGCAACTACACGATTTGCCATCTCAACCAATTCTGGAACATTACGTGCAAGCGGTATAACCGCCGCCTTTACCGGGGAAATCCGTGGCGGAAGTTTTAATACCATGCGCGATTTGCCATCGCCCAGGCATTCTTCTGTATATGCCTGAACCATCGCGGCAAACATCGCACGGTTTACACCTATCGCCGTTTCTATCACGTATGGCAAAAAACTTTCGCCGCTTTGCGGATCGCTGTATGCAAGTTTTGCTGTGCTGTCTTTGTTTTCCAGCACTTTCGACATGATTTTTAATTCGCCCTGCCCTTTTGTATGGCTTCCCAAATCATAATCTTGCCGGTTATGTATTCCTTCGACCTCGTCAAATCCGTCCGGGAATTCGTATTCTATGTCGACCGCTGCTTTGGCATAATGAGCCAATTTTTCATGCGGTGCAAAGCGCAACTTTTCCGCCGGAATACCCAATTCCATAATCCACCAATTCATGCGTGCGGATTTCCATTCTTCAAATTGGGCTTCGTCATCGCCGGGCTTTACAAAATATTGCAATTCTGCCTGTTCAAATTCGCGCATACGGAACACGAATCCACGTGGCGATATTTCGTTCCGAAATGCTTTTCCGATCTGTACTATACCGAACGGCAACTTATGCGGCACAGAATCCAAAACATTTTTGAAATTGGTAAATGTTGTAGTGGCTGTTTCCGGCCGCAAATAGGCATTAATTTCCCCATCCGCAACCGCGCCAAGCGAAAGCCCCATCATAAGCTGATAGTCGCGCGGCGGGGTCAAATCCGCAGTACCGCAAGTATCGCATTTTGTTTGGTCTTTCATTTTGTCTTGCCGCATGCGAAGACCACATTTTTTGCATTCCACCAAAGGATCGGAAAAACTGGCTTCGTGTCCGCTGTACTTCCACAACAACCGGGACGAAATCAATGCCGCTTCCATTCCTTCGACATCATCACGTTCATATACCATCGCGCGCCACCAAGCATCACGGATGTTTTTCATCATTTCGACACCGTATGGACCGTAATCGTAAATTCCCTGCATACCGCCATAGATTTCAGATCCCTGGTAAATAAACCCACGCCTTTTACAAAGCGCAATAATGTCGTTGATGTTTGTCGCCGGCATGATATAATCCTTTTTGTTCCGCGGGATTATAAATGCATTTCTTATAAAAAGCAAATCAGAGATTGGAAATTATACGAAAGCTTGACTATCTGAATTTTTTCACGCTCAGGCTGCTTGTGCCGGATTCGCCGGCGGGGTAATATCAACAACCTTTGTCGCGGGCACGTCCTCGACTATTGCACCCGCCGGGCAAAAGTTTACACATATTCCACAACCAGAACACACCGATGAATTAATCTGGTATTTTCCGCCTTCGGCAACAATCGCGCCAAACGGACATCCGGGCACACATGCCCCACAGGCTATGCATTTATCTGATTCTATTTTGTACTTCATAATAAACTCCATTTAACATTACTGATCCAGCCGGCAATCGGTATAATTTCTGAATGATAACTACTGTCGACTGACGACTGAAAACATTTATCTTCTATTCAAAAGGCTTAGTATATACTGAAACATAGCAATGAACGCTATGTAAAGGTGCAACGCCCCCAGAATCGCAAGCTGATTCCGCTGGGTTGTATCGCCGCCGGCTTTGTATACGTTCTTTAAAAACTGCATATCATACGCCGTGAACAATGCAAACACCAGAACACCGATCAGACTTACTATTGTCGCAAATCCGCTGCCTAATGGCCAAAAGATGGATGCGACACCAACCAGTATAAGGCCTATCATTCCCATAAACAGGAAACGGCCAAGAAAACTTAGATCTTTTGTGGTCTTGTATCCGAACAAAGCCATACAACCGAACATTGCCGCCGCAAGGAAGAATGCCTGCCAAAGCGATGCGGGGTTGATCATCAGCGCACCCGCCACCAGCGGGGTAATCACTATACCGATAAGAACCGAATATACCGCAAGCAACAATCCGCCGACTTCCGGTTTAAGGCTGAATATACGCGCCTGGGTCCAGATGGACAGGCCAAATCCGCCGAACATGGCAACATAAAATAATGCGGTAAACCCGTGTTGCCCCACCAATAGCGGCAAGCCATACATGATCGTCACGTACGAAGAAATCCCGGTCAATGCAACCGCCCCGAACATTATCGCAAACACACGTTGAAAAAACAGACCCATGTTATCGTTATTACGCGCCATGGGACTTGCGACTGGACGCTTTGAACTGGTTTTTTTTGCTGGCATGATTTTCTCCTTTGATTTTGTAACGGTAATATATAATATTGATGATAAATAGTCAAGAGAGAACAAAAGGATGAAAAAATGTCCAACGAATATGAAAAATCAGATGCCATGAAAATACAAGAATTGGAAAAAGAAATAAAACAGTGGAAAACCCTGTATAAAAACCTTCGCGTGGAATATATTAAATTAATCAACGAACGGTTTTATGGAAAATAAGGATTTTAAACATGGCGATTAACATACACCCAATATCCCCCGTTGCTGTCGACCTGTTCGGATTTGAAATACGGTGGTACGCGCTTTCCTATGTAGCGGCGTTTATTATAGGATACTATTTATTCAAAAAATTATCCCGGGAAAAAAATCAAGACTCCAAAGTCAGAAACCAGAAATATTTCGACGATCTTTTGACCTATGTGATACTTGGCACAATCATTGGCGGGCGGCTGGGTTATGTTTTGTTTTATAACCTGTCATTCTTTATTACCAATCCGATTGAAATATTTATGATCTGGCACGGCGGGATGAGCTTTCACGGCGGACTCTTGGGTGTACTTGCCGCAGTATTCCTGTTTGCAAAACGAAACATCGGCGATTATCTGCGTATTCTTGATATTATGGCGGTTGTCGCCCCAATTGGAGTATTTCTGGGGAGAATAGCGAATTTCATAAATATGGAAGTCATGGGTCGCGCCACAGACGGGTCGCTTGGCATAGTATTCATCGGTATAAAGGATCAGACACCACGTCACGCCAGCCCGCTTTACGAGGCAGCACTAGAAGGAGCATTGCTATTCGTGATAATGCTTTGCCTTTGGAAATTTACACGGCTGCGCGAACGCGCGGGCGCGTTGTCCGGTGTGGCCGCAGTTGGATATGCGATATTCCGAATATTCTGCGAACAATTCCGTGAACCAGATGCACAAATAGGATTCCTTACCAGCTGGGGTCTGACCATGGGTCAGCTGTTGTCTGGTGTGATGCTGGTCATCGGTGCTGTATTATTCGCGGTTGCAATGCGTAAAAAATAATATATAATGTCGCTGTTCCTTTGCATGACAGGCAGGGAATAATAAAAACGGAAGCGTGGCAGAGTGGTTGAATGCACTCGACTTGAAATCGAGCATCGGGGCAACTCGATCCGGGGTTCGAATCCCTGCGCTTCCGCCATCCTTCGCACTTCGTGCTTCGGATGGCTTACGCCAGTAAGGCAGCCGAAGATGATTAGGAGAAGGATGCCTTTCGTAGTCCGATAGGACGAAGAACGGGCTATCGCACTTCGTGCTTCGGATGGCTTACGCCAGTAAGATAGCCGAAGACGATTAGGAGAAGGATGTCCTTCGTAGTCCGATAGGACGAAGAACGGACTATTCAAGTTTTAAGCTGCCATATACTGTGGAATACTGCCCCGCCACCCGTCTTTGTTTACACCCCGGCGTAAACTCGCCGGAATGAATACGGACGGACATAGGATAGCTGTTTCAAGTATGATAAATCGGATAGCAGAACACAAAAGAAAGATATAATGTTCACGCTTGACCAGTTCCCATTGCACTTTGTGCGCGATTCCTTAGAGCCGTATATTTCCGCCACCGCAATTGATTATCATTATGACAAGCATCTGGGTGGGTATATAAGCAATTTGAACACGTTGATAAAGGGTACAGAGTTTGAAAATGCGTCGTTGGAGTATATTGTAAAGAATTCCGATGGAAAAATTTTTAACAATGCTGCGCAGATATTTAACCATGTTTTCTTTTTCAACGGATTGAAAAATTCTGGCGATGGAATCCCAACAGAAATAGAAAGCGCATTCAAAGACTTTAAATCGGAATTCAAGACCGCCGCCCTATCTGTGTTCGGCAGTGGTTGGGTATGGTTGATCGATGATGACGGCACGCTGAAAATCATCACTACTGCAAATGCAGATAGCCCCATAAAGCATGGACAAAAGCCCCTGATGACACTGGACGTATGGGAACATGCTTATTATCTGGACTATCAGAATCGTCGGGGGGATTTTTGCGACGCATTTCTGGATCATCTGGTAAATTGGGAATTCGTGACAGGCAATTCGAAAAAATAGACACTTTTATAAAAAATGGTGCACTTCAAATCATAATCCACATGCGCAAGCATGACGGTGGTGTGCGCTATGCGCGACGCATTAATTATTCATTATTCATTATTCATTCAAAAAACAGAAAGCATGACGGCTCTCTGACGAGAGCCGTTCAGATTATAAAATTACCCAGATATACGGTTGACCACGTCTATCCTTTATAATAAATCTGTCCATCACGAATCATCTTTGATTTATCTATCCACAGGCCGATATCGCTTTTATTCATTTCGCCTTCGATGTTCGGAATTATTTCCTTTGAATATATGGATTTATCTTCAAATTCTGCTTCGTAAACAAAAACTATTTCATGACAAGCATTACCTTCGTATTCAAAGGTATTTTCGTAAACCTCCAGCCTGTTTCCAATAATCACTGACAGACCATATTCTTCCATAAACTCGCGGCGCAAGGCATCAATCGCAAGTTCCCCAAAATTAACACCACCACCAGACCGACGATAGAATTTACGATTAGTTTTTTTCTCTGTAAACTCGTTCATGAACTCTCGCCCATCGGGATGTTTGATATCTGCAACCACCAATATTCTGATATGTTTTTCCATTGCTTTCCCCACTGGCTGATTTATTATATATTTTGGCTAAGTTGTACTATGATAAATTTCAAATTGCAATCTATATTCCCGACAAAAGCTTTGCATTATATCATAGAATCTCTGAAAACCAAAATCTTAAACGCAAATAAAAAAATTTCATGGTTTCTTGATAAGTATGATATAATGCATGTGAGTACAAACGGAGAAACCAGATGATTTTTTCCCAAACACAGAAACACAATATAAAAAAAACCGCACGACCTTTGGAATACTTCATCAGGGCAGTAGATAAACCCAAGACCCCGGAATCAAACGCGGAATTCTATGAATACCTGTGCGAAACTTTGACGGCTTCCCATGGTTTTAATGTTACAGAAGCCGTGTTTGAAGCATATAGACACTGGCAGCATTCTACACTTGTGCTGTCGGATGCAAAAAGCATCGAAAGTTTACCACCAGAAGTGCACAAGCAAATTGATGAAAGGGCTATAGCCCTTATCAAAATGATCGAAGTAAGCAAGAACACAAGGCGTATCCGTGCAGCGGCATGAAACATAATTTCTGATTAAATAAGCGATCAAAAAATCATACTTTCACACAACAATGTCACTCCGGCATAATTCAATAATTTCGTGGACAAACTTTTAACGGCAACTAAGTTGCCGTCATTCCCACGCAGGTGGGAATCCAATGTTTATATAAGTCATTCGGCATCTGATGCGATTTGCATTTTTACAATTACATCGGGATTGTCTACCGATCCGTTATTTTCCGAAGTTCCAGCCTTTATCTGATCTACAAATTCCATTCCAGACGTGACCTTACCAAATGCGGTATATTGGTTGTCCAGAAAGCGCGCATCGCCGAATACTATGAAAAATTGGCTATCCGCACTGTTTATATCTTGGGCACGTGCCATAGACACCACCCCACGGACATGCGGTGTGTTATTGAATTCAGCCGCCAATTTCTGGCCGGAACCGCCGGAACCGGTACCAGTCGGATCACCGGTCTGCGCCATAAATCCCGGAATAACACGATGGAATTTTATTCCATCATAAAATCCCTTGCGCGTTAATTCCTTTATTCTTTCCACATGTTTCGGCGCAACGGCAGAATCCAATTCGATTACCACACGCCCATATTTCAAATCCAAATATATTGTATTTTCCCTGTCCATTGCGTTCGCCCCTATTGTTGTTAAAAAAATTGCCACAGCAACAGCTATAATCCGTTTCATATTCACCCCCTATACATAACCAACCATAGCTGTTTTAAGCATGCCAACACAAGCAAAAAGTGTATATTCTCTGTACCATCATTGTCATTACAAAGCCATACACGACACGAATCCCGGAACGACAATATATTAATGATACTTGAACCTAAATATCTAACGAAGTATTTTTTCAACTATTCCATCAGCAACACCGCTGAACATATAAGAATCTTGCTCTACCAGATTACCGTAATAGAGAACACCATTTTTTGAATAAATCCCACTGGATGCTTCATAAAGTTGTTTGCCAAATACAGTTTTTCTTGGCGCAATATGCTGGACAGCGTGTTCAAATTCATGTGCGACTAATCCTATAAAACCCGCCGGATCTTTTGTTTCTTTGATATATATGTCTGAAATTTGTATCTTATTAGAATTTTTTACATACTGCGCTGCAAAGCTTCCCCCAAGTTCACTTTGAGGAACAATTTCCACTTTTACCCCCTGTATCCCATACTGCGGAGAAATGCCATCAACCATATTCTGTGCAAGCCTGATCTTGTCATCTGGTACCGCATTATGAAAGTTCCGTATTGTTTCCACAGAATTTGTGTTACCACGAATAATTCCGACGTATGTGTCTTGTACTGTATTAACTTGCAGCCTTGCGGCAGGCCTATCAAATCTGGGCATTATGACTTCAGATAGTCGACTCTTGTTTATATTTACATCCACCCCTTTCATGGTTAACAAGTCATCTAACTCCTGTACATAACGTCCCAATATAGGATCCATTTCTGCATTCGATATATTTTGTCGCGCCTTTATATAATTTGGCGATCCTGGTTGAAAATGCCTCCTACTGATATCGACAAAATCATTGTAGACTTGAAAAAAACGTCCATGTTCACTACCTGGTACCTGGGCAAGCACTTTCTCAACTATTTTATCCGCCTCTGTCCCCAGGGTATTATCTATTCGATTTAAATTCTCTAAATATTGTCTACGCATCGCATTAACTTCCAGACTGAATCCACTATATTTCTCGATAGGTCCATCTATAATCCTAATGACTGGCATTCCTCCATTCAGGTTAATTTCCTCTATCTTGTATCCGTTATTTTTTAAAGCATCTATAAGATTAACTTCTTTTTCAAGCGAACCCAGTATAGATTTTTTTACATAAATAGATCCATCGACAGTTACAAGAATGATATCATCGGCATCACTTATACCCAATGTCTGCTTTGTTATATTTTTTATATCCGTCGTAATTGCGCTATTTTGATTTTGCCTTGCTATCAATGCATAAAATACCTCATCGTCATTAATTGAATTCCGTAATCTTTCTAATCCATAACTCCCATGGTCTCCGCCAACTGCATCTGCCGCATTTGGTTGTACAATATTATCCGTTTGACGTGCTGTTGAACCCGCTGCATCTGCCACATCCGATGTTGTTGTCACGGTTCGCGTGCCGGTGGCGGTGGGGGTGCTGCTGATGCCCGCGGCGGCACGTTGTGTCCTTCCAATTCTTGCAAATGTAGCGGGCGTTACACCAAAACTATACGCTATATATCCGATAGTAAGTGCCATTTCTGTATAATTCCCAACCACATCATACCAACGCAACGTGGAATTCCACATCGCGCATTCCGCAATCGTTGCGGTTACTGTTTCACCACGGTCGTTCTTGCATTCGGTCATTTCATCGCCGGCAAGTTCTAATAAACGATCCAATGCGCTTTCCAAATCGTCTTTATCTTCCTGGATCAAATCGCCTTGGATTTCCATCAATCGTCTGTAATTATCATTCAAAACCTTTGCAACGCAATCCACGCTTTGGCATTTATTCGCATCTTCCAAAAACGACAGAAATCTGCGGGCGGACTTTGTATCTTCCAAACGATCGTTTACCGCCATGGCACCATAAAACACGGCATCACCCATCAACATCGCACCGCCATAAACCAAGACAGGCGATGTCATACCACCGCTGTAAACCGTAACTATCGTACCACCGATAATCACTACCACACCAACACCGATTTCTATTCCCCTGTTTATACGGTGAGCGGTTTGGGCATTTAATAAAACACATCCGCGTATACTGTCGTCATATCGTGCGCCTTGTAAGCCTTTGTCTTTCAGATATTGATCCAGAATACCGCATTGTTCTTTATTGATTCTGCAGGTCTTTCCACGAAATGAACCGCCGGCTTCTACTATACAATCCATTGCAACATCACCAGCCCTTACCTCATAATCAAAAGCCTCACCGAGATCTTTGAATAAAAATTCTATGGTTTTATCTCCCACACGACAAGTAAGAACATAATCACTTATGAAAGGTGTTCTTTCAAGGGTTGTTCTTATGTACGGTTCGCAGTATATGGGTGTACCAGTCGGCACTTCCGGGTGTCCGGCAAGCTGCATACGCAGATATTTTTCGGCCTGCTCTCTTGCATTTTCTGCACGAGTATTTATCCCAGCGTTGTAAAATACTTTCGGATCTATCCCAAATGCAGTTTTTAGGGAGTGTGTATAGACATCCCCTTGGAACTCCCGACTACTTTTTAATGCGCAGACTTCATCTTTCGAATAACTAACAAATTTTGCAGAATGCCAAATTGTTTTCGCAAAGTTATTAAGCTCTTCGCACCCTACCTTTGAAAGTCTGCAAGGAAAACCTGAATACATACCGCCCGTAAATCTCATAGGTTCTCCACCAAACAATTTGCACATTGCATTATTTACAGAGCTTTCTGCTAAGTGTCCCTGATCTTTATTCAAACTGTCAAATTCGAACTCATACGCCTTCCCACCGGCGGTACATTGAAGAAAATCCTGACTCCCCCGTGATTCAAATTCATTCTTGCAAGTCATATTAAACGGTGGTTTTTTCATGCGACCCCACTGATATACGAATTCTTTTCCTGTCAACACATTGGTAGAAAGATCTTTGAAATCACGGATACATCTGGTCCAATCCCCATCAGTTCGCTTGCAAGCATCGTAATACAAAAGCGCATGCCCATCCCTACCCAAACATTCGCCTTCATGGTAAATGCCCCCTTTCCGATGGCATTCATTCGCGGCGGATAATACACCATCCTGTGAAATAAAAGGAGCCAGTAACATATTAGCAAATTCCTTGCACATATATTCACCATGTCTGTCGGATACATCCCAACCAGCCGAAAGGCAAATAAAAATCAAATCACGGGGGGAAATTTTGCCATCAGAATCCATTACAAACAGATACATCTCTGCAACAAACGATTGTTCGTCTTCCGGAACCAGGGTTCTGATGGCGGTATCGACAATCGTAGCATTGAAGAAAAGATCTAAATAATTTGGAATGTAAGATTCAAGCAATGATAGTTCTTCTTCATTAAAACTTACAGAAAAAGGCAAATCTCCTTCTCTAAGCATATAGGGTCTAAGCAGATCTTTATAAAGCTGTTCTTTACGCTGTTCGTTTATCTGATCTGAATCCATACCCTGAAAATGAATCTCTTGAAAACGATCATTCTCCCATGCGGCCATTACGGGTATTGCGGTCGATATCATAATCATACAAAAGATCAGGATCAGCTTTTTCATTCAATCGCCCCCTGACACTTATCAGCCGCTTCAGATATCTTGTTAATAGCTGAAATCTGGGTCGCATTCAATACAGTAGCAACAAGGCTGGCGGCT
>Ga0099364_10000900_pt1 | contig 50582 bp, 42 predicted proteins | sample TergutTh196P3_FD_73070 | JGI IMG/M metagenome (GOLD analysis project Ga0099364, IMG submission 73070) | Microcerotermes parvus P3 segment gut microbial communities from Pointe-Noire, Republic of the Congo - Th196 P3 | ecosystem: Host-associated > Arthropoda: Insects > Digestive system > Gut ... | reverse complement strand
GCCTGCCCCGATTTCGTGCCCCCCACGGACCGGACCCCCATCCCGCCGGGGGGCCGGGGCCGCCCGGCCCGGCTGTTCCGGCCCGTCGGCGACCCGCTGGCGCCGCTGACGTCGCCGATCGCCCGTTCGGCGATGTGACGCCGCGCCCTGCCCGACACCGGTGCGGTCACGAGGTCGGGCGGGGCACAACCCTCAACGGTGGTCTTCGGGCACCGGCTCCGGGCGGAGGGGGTCGACCAGGCTCGTGCGGAGCCGGTCGAGGTCGCCGGGTGTCAGGCCGGCGTGCAGCACGCGGTCACCGACCCGTGCTCGGCGCGGATGCGGTCGATGACGCGTCCGATGAGCGCCGGGGTGGCCGCGATCTGCCGCTCCGCGTCGGGACCGACGACGATCCCGGCCGCCTCCAGCCGGGCGCGCACGGTGCGACCACTCACCGCGCAGGTTCTCCGGTATGGCTCTTGACTCCTCTCCCTCGCTAGACATACGGTGCAAACGCCGAGTAACGGACTCGGCTGCGCGGAGTCGTCAGGCCTTCGCGTTGTACGTCAACAAGCACACCGGAGGGGCATGACTCATGCGGAGACGGGCTCGGCTTGTTGCGACACCTGACACTGTGGTGAGGGTGCGTGGCGGGCGGCAGTCGGGCCAGGGCAGTGTCGAGTACGTCGGCATGGTACTTCTTCGCGTCGACGAACTTGAAAACCTACTCTGATTTCTATGGCGACCAGTGGGACGCTCAGCATCCATGCTTCCTCAGTTGGTGTTTTTGACGAGTTCGATACAATAGTCTAGGTTAGGTTCGGCCGTGAGCGAAAGGTCGTGGAGGAGATGATAGGACGAGTGACATGCCTGCTGGCCAGTGCGCTGCTGGCGCTGACGCTAGGCGGGTGCGACGCGGAAGGGTCTACCGCTGATCAGTCGGCGGGAACGACACATGTGGGGACGGATGTGCGGGAGAGACTGGCAACTGGGCTTGCTGCGGTGGGATCCGACGGTGAGATGGTCGCGGATGCAAGGACGACCTTGACCCCGGTCGAGGCGGCATGGCTGCACGAGTGGCAGGTGTTCGATATCCAGCTGGAGACGGAGTATCGTTTCGCGCGTTTTTACGCCGCTCTCAGCAACGACGGCGCTACCCTGGACCTCTCCGGAAGCCCGGAGTCGTTCGCCCAGATGGTTCGTAGTGCCCAGGTCGTGGTGAACGACGCTGCGGTCGCCATCGACGTTGGCAACGTCTACCTCGACGTAACCCGTACCTTCGACAAAGCATCCTACCGCATCGGCTCGATCTCCGAGGTCCACTGGCTGCCGAACCCTGTCCCAGCTGACGAGCAGCGGCGCGCCGATCTGGAGGCGCAATACGATGCGCTTGTCCAGCCGTCCGTGGCGGAACCGTCGGGCACCGGGTGGACTGTGACCGTGTGGATGGTCTACGACCGTACCCTAGTCCGTCACAACTTGGAGATTGCCGCCGACGGTGTCGTCCAGGACAATCCCGAGGTAGTCGAGACCGACCTGCCGGTACCCTACTCCCGCGGACAAGCATAGAACTGTGGCGTAGGGGGTCTACGAGGCGGTGTGGGGCCTGCGCATCGACCCGGGCAACTTCCAGCGCAAGCTGAGGGCCTGCACCGATTTCGTGGCCCCCACGGACCGGACCACCATCCCGCCGGGGGGCCGGGGCCGCCCGGCCCGGCTGTTCCGGCCCGTCGGCGACCCGCTGGCGCCGCTGACGTCGCCGATCGCCCGCTCGGCGATGTGATATGCCGCGCCCTGCCCGACACCGGTACGGTCACGAGGTCGGGCGGGGCACGACCCTCAACGGTGGTCTTCGGGCACCGGCTCCGGGCGGAGGGGGTCGACCAGGCTCGTGCGGAGCCGGTCGAGGTCGCCGGGTGTCAGGCCGGCGTGCAGCAGGTACGCGGTCACGGACCCGTGCTCGGCGCGGATGCGGTCGATGACGCGTCCGATGAGCGCCGGGGTGGCCGCGATCTGCCGCTCCGCGTCGGGACCGACGACGATCCCGGCTGCCTCCAGCCGGGCGCGCACGGTGCGACCCCACTCACCGCGCAAGTTCTCCTCGGTCGCGGTGTAGTCGGCGACGACATCGGCCCGCTCGACGCCCACCGCGAGCAGCGCGAGCGCCACGACCACGCCGGTGCGGTCCTTGCCCGCGGTGCAGTGCACGAGCACGGTCTGGTCGGGTTCGGCGACGGCGCGCAGCGCCCGGGCCAGGTTCCCGGCGTGCTGCTCGACCATCAGGTCGTACAGCTCTTCCAGGTTGGCCGACAGGGCCGCCAGCTGGCGCGGCGCAGTGGTCCCGAACACCGGCAGGTGGACCACGTCGACGTCCATCTCCTCGAGGCGGCTCGGGGCGTCGGCGACCTCCCACGGGTCGCGCAGGTCGACGACCCGCCGGACACCCAGGTCGACGAGCACCTGACGACCGTCCGGGCCGAGGCGGTGCAGGGCGTCGGAACGCAGCAGCCGGTTCCGGCGGACCCACCCGGTCGCGGCCCGGTAGCCGCCGACCTCACGCAGGTTGTAGGTGCCGCTCACCGGGAGCCGGCAAGGTACCTCGCCGGTCGGCCCGGTCTCGGGACTGCGGTAGACCGGACGGGGCAGGGACCGCGGACGGTCCAGCCGTCGCGCCCGGCGGCCCGCCGCGCTCGTCCAGGTGGAAGCGTGGGTATCGATTCGCATCGTTCAGCTTTCTCCCTCGGGGCATTACCTCTCCACCGTGCCCCACCAAGATGAACACCAGGCGCCTACCAGGCGAACCCGACCGGTGGGGCGCCAGAACACTCCGACCCTGACACGCTCGCAGCCGGGCCGTCCGCCCGAGAACGTTCCACCGACCTCGACACCTCGACACCTCGACACCTCAACAGATTCTGCACAGGCGGATACCTGTGCTGCGACCCCTTCTCCCGGTAGGGTTCTGTCCCGTGTCCAACGCGAGACAGAGCCGCCCGAGCAGAATCATTCCCGTAGCCCCCGCCGACCGGCGGGCTCCAGGTCGTGGGCGCTCCTCGCCGCGCCGCCTGGTCGTGACGCTCACCGCGGTTCTCGCCCTGGCGGGCGCGTCTGGGGTCACGGCCTGCGCCAGCGCCCAGGACGGAGTGGACCCGACCCAGACCGCCCCGACCTCGCCGGTCGCCACTGCCGCGCCGACGCCGTCCCCCACACCCACCGCGCCGCCCCTGCCGCCCTCGTCCGGGCAGATGGTCAAGGTCACCACCATCGCCGGGGAGATCTCCCCGAAGTCGGTGGTGGCCAGCGGGACGGGACTGTTCGTCGCGCAGAACATGATGTACCGCCACACGGTCACCGTGTACGACGCCGAGTTCGAGCTGGTGGCGACGGTCTCCGACTCGGTCGACCTGGCAGAGTTCGGCATCTCGGGGCACCCCGGAACCAGCAAGGGCGCCCCGGTGGAGGCCGCTTTCATGCCGGACGGGAAGCACGTCTACGTCTCGAACTACGCGATGTACGGCCAGGGTCACGGCGCCGAAGGGTCCGATACCTGCAGTGCGAACAACTCGTTGCAGCCCTCCTTCGTGTACCGCATAGACATGAAGACGTTCGCTATCGACCAGGTGATCCAGGTAGGCAAGACCCCGAAGTTCGTGGCAGTCACCCCCGACGGGAAACACCTGCTGGTGACCAACTGGTGCAGCTACGACATGTCGGTGGTCGACACCGCGACCCAGCAGGTGGTCCGCACCGTCCCGCTCGGCAAGTGGCCCCGCGGTATCGCCGTCAGCCCTGATTCGGCCACCGCCTACGTGGCGAACTTCGGCAGCAGCGACATCGCCGTCGTCGACCTCGCGACCGGTGACGTCGAGTGGATCAAGGACGTCGGACGGGCCACCCGCCACGTGAACGTCAGCCCGGACGGCCAGTTCCTGTACGTGACCTGCAACAGCTCCGGGTACGTCGCCAAGATCGACCTGGAGCACCCGGAAGGGCCCAAGGTCGTCGCGACCGTGGCCACCGGGACACAGCCGCGTTCGTCCGCGCTGGCCAGCGACGGCCTGCACCTGTACGTCGTGAACTACGAGTCGAACACCATGAGCGTCATCGAGACCACGACGATGACGGTGACCCAGACCCTGCCGACCGGCCACCACCCGATCGGCATCACCTACGACCCCCAGACCGCCAACGTCTGGCTGGCCAGCTACTCCGGCACCATCGTCGTCTACGAACCCGCGACGTAGCCGGTCCGTCCGCTCCCCGGCGCTGCTCTACCCCGGACCCTGGTACGCTCGTCATCCACGCGCCTGTAGCTCAGTGGATAGAGCGTCTGCCTCCGGAGCAGAAGGTCGCACGTTCGAATCGTGTCAGGCGCACGAGACCGAGGGCGACGTGTGCTTGCGGAACGCAAGCCGCGTCGCTCTCGTCATGTTGTGCGGGGCCCGGCCCCGCACCCGCACGGGGGCAAGCCCCCGTGGCCCCCGCGTGTGGCCGGGTGGACGACGACCGTGTACGTCGGTCATCCGCACGGGCAGACCGACCGCTACATCGAGGTGATCATGGCGACCAGACCACCACGGGAGGCGCTGGTCTTCCACGTCATGGAACTCAGCGATCTCTACCGGCACTTGGCGGACTAGGAAGAGGTGGATGATGAGCGATACCTACGACTGGAACGCGCTGGCCGAGAAGGCCGAGCGCGGAGAGCTGCGACCCATCGAGGGCACGGCTGTCAAGGGCGAGGAGGCTGCGGCCCGTGGCGCGGCCATGCTCCTGGCCGCTACCGGCACTGAGAGCGTCGAGGACGCCACGCACGTCGCCCTCGGTCGGTCCAGAGCCAATTCGTGACCGGCACCGACCCTTCCTTGCACCCCGTGAGAGTGGCGGTGTTTCAGTCTGAATCACCTGTGCCAGCCTGGGACAGGTGATTCAGAACTGTTGCACGAAAAGCGTCTCGGCGGGCGGGCGCGTCCGGTAGCATCGCTGCTGGCGGCCTAGCACGTCCGCCATCGTCCCTGATGAACGGGCCTCCAGCACGTCGAGGCCCCAGGTAGCACCCGGACTAGCCGGAACACGCTGGAGGGTAAGAGTGTCGGAAGCACGACCTTTTCAGGTAGACCTCAAGGGGATTGTCGACCTCCTGGGTCGTCATATCTACTCCAGTCCGCGCGTGTATATCCGCGAGCTGCTCCAGAACGGGGTCGACGCCATCACCGCGCGGCGGCTCTACTGCGAGGAGAAGGGCCTGCCCGCCCGGTCCGACTGGGGGGTCTCGATCTACCCGGCCACGGCGGCGTACCCGGAGTTCGTCCTGACCGATCAGGGGATCGGCCTGACGGCGGACGAGGTGACCGACCTGCTGGCCACCGTGGGGCGCAGCTCCAAGCGCGACATCCTGGACATGGCCCGGACCGACTACCTCGGCCAGTTCGGCATCGGGCTGCTGTCGTGCTTCATGGTCTCGGACCAGATCCGCATCCTGTCCCAGTCGGCCACCGGGGCTCCGGCGGTCGAGTGGGTCGGTTCTGGAGAGGGCACCTTCGAGGTCCGCGAGCTCGACCGCGGCCTGGCCCTGCCGGTGGGCACCCAGGTCCACCTCACCGGGTCCTTCGACAGCGCCGATATGCTGACCGGGCCGACGGTCAGAACCCTGGCCCGCGACTACGGCCAGTTCCTGCCGGTCCCGGTCACCGTGGTGACACGAGCCGAGACCCGGTCAGCCGGAGACACCGACCGGTCGCTGGTCCCCGGCGCGACGGGAACCACCGACCTGATCAACTCAGCTCCCGTCTTCGACGAGACCGACCACCAGCTGCTGGTCCGCTACGCCCAGGACGAGCTGGGTTTCGAACCGCTGGACATCGTCGACCTGGCAGCCCCCGGTACCGGCACCAAGGGGAAGGGTTTCGTCCTGCCCTTCTCCCCGCCGCCCAACGCGCACCAGTCGACGCGGGTCTACCTGTCGCGGATGCTGCTCAGCCAGCAGGTCGACGACATCCTCCCGGACTGGGCCTTCTTCATCCGGGCCGTGGTCGACTCCACGGGCCTGTCGCCCACGGCCAGCCGTGAGGGGATCGTCGACGACGGCAACCTGGAGTACACCCGCGAACAGCTGGGCAGCTGCGTCCGCGGCTGGCTGATGGACCTGGCCGTCCACCAGCCCCAGCGTTTCGCGGCTTTCCTGGCCGTCCACGAGCCCGCTATCAAGCAGCTGGTCCTGCACGACGAGCAGATGGCGAGCATCTTCCTCGGCTGGCTGTCGGTCGAGACCTCGGCGGGGCGGATGAGCCTGGAGCGCCTGGTCAAGACCAGCCCCACCGTGCGCTACACCTACACCCTGGACGAGTTCCGCCAGGTCGCCAGCCTGGCCCGCGCCGACTCCCCGCTGGTCAACGGCGGGTACGTCCACGACGCCGACCTGGTGCGGCTGCTCCCCCAGGTCTACCCCAGCGTGGTGGTGACCGCAGTGGACGTGCTGGCCGAGCTGGACCGTCTGGACCCGCCCGACCTGGCGGACCGCACGCTGGCCGTCGACCTGGAGGACCGCGCGACCAGGGTCCTGACCGGGCGGCAGTGCCAGGCCGTGGTGCGCCTGATCGTCAACCAGGACGTCCCTTCGCTGTTCGTGGCCGACCCGGAGGTCTTCCGCCACATCGACCGGGGACGGGCCAGCGAAGCGGTCCGCAGCGACGGGATCTGGGCCCAGATCCTGGCCCAGACCGATACCTTCGCCCTGTCCCGCAGCGCCTACGCCGAGACGGGTTTCACCACGCGGCTGTGCCTGAACTGGGCCAACCCCCTGGTGCGGTCCCTGGCCGGGTGCACCGACGAGGCGGTGTTCTCCCGCTGCGTCCAGCTGCTCTACGTGCAGTCCCAGCTGGCGGGCAGCTATCCGTTGACCCAGGCCGACCGGGTCCTGATGACCACCGCCCTGTCCGACCTGGTGGCGCTGACCACGCTGTCCACCATCCTGTCGGCCCACGACCCAGGAACCGACGATGTCGCGTAAGCACCGTGTGCCCAAGCCGGTCCAAGCGCTGCTCGACGAGATCGACTGGACCAGCAGCGGCCCCCAGGAGGAGCATGCCCTGATCGACCGCGCCCTGGCGCTCAGCCGCGAGACCGGTGACGAACGGGCCGAGTACGAGGTGCGCCTGCGGCTCAACCGGTGGTGCGTCACCTACGGAGACACCGACACCTTGCTGTCGTCTTTCGCCTGGTGCCTGGCCAAGCACGACGCCGATCCGCGCCGTTTCCCCACCAGTGTCACCGACTGGCTGAACCTGATGTGGCAGTTCAAGTCGATCGTCCCCTCGCTCAGCTGTTCGCCGATCTACTCCCTGGCCCAGTGCGAGGCCATGCTGGCCGATATGGAAGCCCACTACGCTCGCGAGGGCCTGGGGACGACCGCCGTGATCCTGGCTCGTCTCAAGCACGCCTGGCGGACCGGGGACCTGGCCCTGGCCCGACAGCTGCGCCCCCAGCTGCAGGCTGCCCCCCGCGACGAGTACACCTGCGAAGCCTGCCTGTCCGGCCTGCTGGCCACGTTCGCCCTCGCGACGGGCGAAGAAGCGCTGGCTCTGAAGCTGGCGGACGAGCTGGTCGAGAGCGGCGCCGAGTGCAACCGGGAGCCGAACGGAACGTTGGCCAGGACTCTGGTCGCCCGGCTGAGAGCCGGGCAGACAGATATCGCCCTGGACCTGCACATGCAGTCATACCGCCTGGCCCGCACCAACCCGGACGACATCAGAGACGTCGCAGACAACATGGTCTTCTGCGCGGTCACGGGGAACGAGGCCCGTGGTCTGGCCATGGTCGAACGGCACGCCCCCTGGCTGGCTCACGACGCCCTGGACGAGGACGGCCAGCTCACCATGCTGACCGCTGTCGGCCTGGTGCTGGAGGCGGTCGTGCGAGCCGGTCACGGCGAGCAGGTGGTGCGCGGGGCCGGTTCGGCGGCGCTGGAACAGTTCTTCGGGCCTCACGACGGTGCCTGGACGGCCGCCGCGCTGGCACCGGCGGCCTGGCAGGCGGCCGGTCGGCTGGCGGCGGCCTTCGACGCCCGCAACGGCAACGGCTACGTCTCCGACCAGGTCGCCCAGACCCGGGCCCTGCTGGACGAGCGGTACGACCTGCCGATCCTGACCGAGGTCTTCCTGCCGCCCACGGTGGCACCGGCGCAGCCGACGACCGCGCAGGGGTGGCTGGACCTGGCCGAGGTCTACGGCAGTGCCGGTCACCTCGACCCGGCCTTGGAACCTGCCACCAAGGTCTTGGACCAGGCGTCCGGTGCGACCCCAGACCAGCAGGCCAGAGCCGCAAAGCTGATCATCTGGCGGCACCTGCGGCAGGACTCGGCGGACGAGGCGCAGAGCCTGCTCGCCCGCCGGACCGAGGCTCTACGGGCGGCAGGGCGCACCGTGCTGGCCGACCTGGAGACCCGGCTCGGGCTGTCGCTGCTCGGTCAGCACTCGCCCGAGACCGTCGGCGTGCTCCAGGCCACGGTCGACCGGCTGGTCGGCACGGGTGACGAGGGGCTGGCCGACGCGCAGTTCGAGCTGGCCGCCGAGCTGCTCCAGGCAGAAGACCCAGACTTCGCGACGATCGTGGCTCTGCTGGAGTCCGTGGTCGGCAGCGCCCACCAGCCGGACCTGCGCGCCTCGGCTCTGTCCTGCCTGACACGGGTCCACCTCGTCCGGCGAGAGCCCGACCAGGCGGAAGCCGCGTTCGACCGGGCCCTGCGCCTGGACCTGTCGGACGGGCTGCGGGCCCGGCTCCTGAACCAACGGGCCCATCTGATGGGCATGCTGGGCAGGTTCGCCGAGGGCGCCGCCGACGCCGACGCGGCGGTCAAGATCTACGCCGCCTACGGCGCGACCAAGCCCCTGGTCGAGACCGTCATGCTGGCCGTGACCCTGGACCAGGAGGCCGGGCACCTCGAAGAGTCCCTGGCCCGGCTGCGCTACGCCCTGCGCGAGGCCGAGCAGGCCGAGATCGGGACTGTGGGTGTCCGCTACCAGCTGGGCCAGGCCCTGGTGGCAACCGGGCACCCGACCGAGGGCGTCGAGATCCTGTGGCAGGTGCTCGGCGAAGAAGAGGCAGCCGAGACCCTGCCGGAGGTCCGCGCCGAGACCTGCCTGGCCCTGGAGCAAGGTTTCGAGGCCGCCGAGGAGTACGGCAGCGCCCTGTCGATGTGCCGACGGGCTGCCGACCTGCGGCAGGAAGCCGAACAACCAGCACAGGCGGCCGATATGCTGCGTCGGGCGGGTAACCTCCTGCGCGCTTTCCAGATGTACGACGAGTCGTCGACGACCCTGGCCGAGGCCTGGGACCTGGTCAAGGACAGCGCGGCCCGCGGTATGCAGGTCGAGGTCCTCGAAGCCTGGGCCTTCACCAAAGGGGCCAGCGGCGAGGTCTCGGCCCTGTCCGACCTCGACCAGGCCCTGGCTATCGTCCAGGCCGATACCGACGGACCCCACCCCTGGAAGACCGCCGACCTGACCCATTCCAAGGCCCTGGTGCTGATGGACCTGGAACGTCGTGACGAGGCCGTCGCGGGCTTCCTCCAGGCCGCCGACGGGTACGCCCAGGCCGACGACCCGGCCAGCGCCGCCCGGGCCGAGCACTTCGCCGCCCAGAACCTGGCCGGGCCCCTGGAGCGACCCGCCGAGGCCCCCGGGATCTGGCACAGCGCCCTCGACCACGTCGAGGCCGCCCTGACCCAGGGGCAGGACGTGGCGGACCTGCGCGAGTCGATCCTGCTCAAGCTGGCCGAGGCCCTCGACTCGCTGGGCCGTACCGCGGAGGCCGCGGCGACCCGCGACCGGATCACCGACCAGGAGCCGTCCACCGAGCCGGGCTGAAGCCGACCACGCTGTCCACGACACGACGGAGGAATCGATGTCCCGCAAGCACCGTCTGCCCCAGGAGATCAAGGACCTGCTCGACGAGATCGACTGGACCGAGCCCGGCCCCAGGCAGCGAGCCCTGATCGACCGGGCCCTGGCCCTCAGCCGCGAGACCGGCGACGAGCGGGCCGAGTACGAGGTGCGCTTCCGTCTCACGTCGTCCGGCACGTTCGCCGGCGACTTCGACGCCGCGCTGTCGTCTTTCGCCTGGTGCCTGGCCAAGCACGACGCCGACCCACGTCGCTTCCCCAACGTCATCGACAGCGGGTACGACCTGATGTGGCAGTTCAAGTGGATGATCAACAAGCTCGACGCCTCGCCGATCTTCTCCCTGGCCCAGTGCGACGCCATGCTGGACGATATGGAGTCCCACTACCGTCGCGCGGGCCTGGGAATGAGCGGCGTCGTCACCTGCCGTTTCTTGCACGCCTGGTACACCGGCGACTTCGACAGGGCCCGACAGCTGCGTGCCCAGCTGCAGGCCACCCCCCGCGACGACCACAGCGACTGTGACGCGTGCGTGCGCAGCGAGCTGTCGGGGTTCGCCATGGACGCAGGCGAGGAGTCCCTGGCCCTGAAGCTGATAGACGAGATCGTCGAAGGCGAGTATTCCTGTGCGGAGGAACCCGCGAGAGCACTGGGACGCACCCTGCTCGCCAAGCTGCGAGCGGGACGGACGCAAGACGCTCTGGGCTCGCACATGCAGTCCTACCGTCTTGCCCGCACCAACCCGGCCAATATCGAGACCGTCGCGGACAGCATGGTCTTCTGCGCGGTCACGGGGAACGAGGCCCGTGGTCTGGCCATGGTCGAGCGGCACATCCCCTGGCTGGCTCACGACGCGCTGAACGAGGACGGCCAGCTTCTCATGCTTGCCGCCGTCGGCCTGGTGCTGGAGTCGGTCGTGCGGGCGGGCCACGGCGAGCAGGTCGTGCGCGGGGCCGCCGCCACGCCGCTGGAACGGTTCTTCGGGACCCACGAAGGCATCTGGACGGTGGCCGAGCTCGCACCCCAGGTGTGGCAGGCGACGGATCGGCTGGCCTCGACCTTCGACACCCGCAACGGCAACAGCTACGTCTCGGACCGGACCGCCCAGACCAGGGCCCTGCTGGACGAGCGGTACGACCTGCCGATCCTCACCGACGTCTTCCTGCCGCCCCCGGCCGCCCCCCAGCAGCCGACGACGGCCCAGCACTGGCTGGACCTGGCCGAGGTCTACAGCTACGCCAGCCGACCTGACCCGGCTATGGTCCTGGAGACAGCCGTCAAGGCCCTGAACCCCCAGATACCGAGCGGCGACCCCGACGCCGGACCTGGCCCCACCTCGACCCAGCAGGCCAGGGCGACGGGGCTGCTCATCTCGTCGTACCTGCAGCTGGACCGGACCGACGACGCCCGGCTGGTGCTGCCCCGCCGGGTCGCGGCCCTGCGCGCCGAGGGACGCACGGTGCTGGCCGACCTGGAGGAGAAGACCGACCTGGCGACCTACGGCCGGCACACGCCCGAGACCGTCGCGATCCTCCGGGCCGAGGTCGCCCGGCTGGCCGGAACGGACGACGCGGGACGGGCCGAAGCCGAGCTCTGCCTGGCCCAGGCCCTGCTCGAAGGCGACGACCCGGACCTCGCGACGGTCGTGCCTCTGCTGGAGTCTGTGGTCGCCCGCAGCCTGGACCAGCCCCGTCGTCACGCCGCCGCCCTGCACGGGCTGCTGCTGGTCCACCAGCACCGGCAGGAGCTCGCCCCGATGGTGGACCTGTGCGACCGCATCCTCGGCCTGGACCTGCCCGACGGGCTGCGGGCCCGGTTCCTGGCCGCCCGCGCCCGGCTGATGGGCGCTCTGGTCCGGCACGCGGAGGGGCTGGCCGACGCCGACGCCGCGGTGAAGATCTACGCCGCCTACGGGGCGGCCCAGCCCCTGGTCGACGCCCTGGTGCTGGCGGCCGTCCTGGGCCAGGAGGCCGGGCGTCCCGACGAGTCCCTGTCCAGGCTGCGCTACGCCCTGCGCGAGGCCGAGCAGGCCGAGATCGACACTGTGGGCGTCCGCTACCAGCTGGGCCGGGCCCTGGTGGCGACCGGGCACCCGACCGAAGGCGTCGAGATCCTGTGGCAGGTGCTCAACGAAGAGGAAGAGGCCGAGGCTCGCCCCGAGGTCCGGGCCGAGACGTGCCTGGCCCTGGAACAGGCTTTCGAGGCCGCCGAGGAGTACAGCAGCGCCCTGTCGATGTGCGACAGGGCTGCCGCCTTGTGGCAGGAGGCCGACCAACCGGCGAACGCGGCTGACATGCTGCGCCGGATGGGCAACATCCTGCGCGGTTTCGAGATGCACGACGAGTCGCTGGACGTCCTGTCCCAGGCCTGGGACCTGGTCAAGGACACCGATGCTCTCGGCATGCAGGTCGAGGTCCTCGAAGCCCGGGCCTTCACCAAGGGGGCCAACGGTGACCGTTCGGCGCTGTCGGACATGGACCGGGCTGTGGCCGTCGTCCAGGCTCTGCCCGACGGACCTCACCTGTGGAAGATCGCCGACCTGACCGACTCCAAGGCCCGGGTGCTCATGGACCTGGAACGTCGTGACGAGGCGGTCGCGGGCTTCCTCCAGGCCGCCGACGGGTACGCCCAGGTCGGCGACCTGGCCAGCGCCGCCCGGGCCGAGCACTTCGCCGCCCAGAACCTGGCCGACCCCCTGGCCCGCCCCGCCGAGGCCCTCGGCATCTGGCACAGCGCCCTCGACCACGCCGAAGCCGCCCTGACCCAGGGCCAGGAGGCCACGACCCTGCGCGAGTCGATCCTGCTCAAGCTGGCCGAGGCGCTCGACGCGCTGGGCCGCACGGCCGAGGCCGCGGCGACCCGCTCACAGATCACCAGTCAGGATATACGATAAGCATGAGTGCCGATTTTTCCGATCTGATGAACGTAGACTGGGCGTCGCTCGATCATGCGTACAGCGACTCCGCGACCGACACGCCCGAACTCATCCAGCAGCTGCTTGATCCCGATGAAGCCGACGGCGCGGCGCAGGACCTGTTCGCGTCTATTCTGCACCAGGGGACGATCTACTCTGCCACGATTCCGGCGGTCGGGTTCTTGGCCCGGCTGGTGGAGGATGACGAGGCTCCTGGGCAAGGATTCGCCGCCTGGTTCCTGCAAGAGTGCGCGAATTTGGCCCGCTATGAACGCGACGACTCGGCGAAACAGGCGTTGGTATCCGCACTACCGCAGGCCATTGCAGGGCTCGGCAGCGTACATACAGATGTAAGAATGGCAATCGCGCTGCTGTGCCTGCGCATAGACGAACTGCCGGACACCGCCATGGAACGTCTGGACAACCAATTAGCAGTCGAGACCGACACCGAGGTACGCCTTGCCCTGAAAACCGCTCTCGGTCGGCACGGTGGATCCGGTCAGGACCCGGTGGTACGTTTTGCGGCCCTGTACGCCCGACTGGTCGGTGATGGCCCGGTGGAGAGCACCGACCTGACGGAGCTGGTTGGACTGTGGCCGGACCGGGCCACCGATTTCGAGGCCCTGATGGCATGCGAGACGGCGAGAGTCCCAAGCCCAATCGAAAGCCTGGTTGCGGCGCGCCAGGCAGAAATTTTGCCGCTTCTGGACCAGCTGGCGGACTCACCGCAGTGCCTGCCCGATGCGATCACTGGATATACCTGCCTGGGCCAGCAGAGCCGACGAAGGCTGCTCGGCGCGGCCGTCTCGGGACTGGTCGCTATTGCCTTGCGGAACGACCCAGCCTTGAACCAGGTCGAGAGCCTGTACAACCCGCCCGGTGGGCCGACCCTGGGCGGCGGCAATGCCACCCTGCGCAACCGCTTGCTGCTCAGTCTGGCAAAATCAGCGCCTGGGATTCAGGCGGCACCTGTTCTGGGTGATCCATGCCCGGTCTCGGCCCAGGAACTGGCCGATGCCATCGTGGGTCTTGTCGCCAGCGATCCTCGGCCCCACTGGACGTGGACATTGACGTACAGGGAGTCGGAACACGAGAATCACCAGGATATCCGAGCAGACGCGATCGTTCCCCTGATGGCACTCGGTGACGACCGGTGGCTTGACATGCTCGCGGCGGCGCTGAGCTCCGGGCCACCGGAGCGAATCGGGGTTGCGGCGGTGGTTGGCCCCTCCAGCCTGGCAGACCTTTGCCAGAAATGGGTCAGGGACGTACCGCCAGGGCATCTCCGAGATGGACTGACAGATCTGATGATCGCCAATCATTTGTCTGCGACCTCGGACGATTCTGTCCACGATGGCGGAGGAAATTAATGTCCCATAATACCCATCTAGATGTCATGAACGGTCGAGTGACTCTCGACAACGAGGACGAACACCAAGTCTTGTCGGTGAGAGGCAAACTCTATTTCGGACAGGGTAGTTCCAGGCGCCGGATTCCGACAGGGTTCGTTGTCCAGGCACTGTCGGTCGACGGCGGTCGAGTGGGTCTGCACTCGACCGACGGTCGCGCAGTTTGGGCCACACCCGAACAGCTGTCGTCTTATCGATCCTTGATCCCCCGCGAACACAACGCAGAGTATGACGAGCAAGAACTGGCCGAGTTTATCGACGTCGGGAACGTTCCTGCCCGGGACGCCCAGGAGGTACCGATAGACGACCCTCGTCTTGGCCGCATCGTCTTCGATGGTGGGACATGGGTCAGCAGCAATGTAGGCACACCGCTCGGGTCGGGCCACGTGTGGTTCGGCGACCGGTCCGGCAACGGCGGGTTCAGCCGGGCGCGAGTCACGAAATTGCTGCCAACCGTGCACACGATCCTTGATCGCCTGCCAGAGGTGGCGGACCGGGCCACCCGCTTCCTGTGGGAGTGGGGAGACGAGTGGCCGGTCGACGAGGAAACGTTCCGGGAGAACTTCAACTTCGACGGCGGGCTCATCCACATGTATCACTCTGGCGATTTCATACTCGGACTCTCCGACTATTTGGGTATATTCGAAGAATACTTCCTGGACGGCTACTGGCCGGAGATCCACTGCCGCACGGACGGCACGCCAGTGCAGGTCACCATCGAAGCGTGACAGGGCCGACCAGCACCGACAGCGTGAGCCCGGCGCAGCCTGGTGGCACCACCGCCGCGAGGGAGCATGGCTCAAGGGCCGCTGCCCGTCGTCGCGGACCGGCCGGTAGCCTGCACATCGTGCCGCGCAACGTGTGGGTGCTGAGCAGCATCTCGTTGGTCGTCGCCATCGGGTTCGGGGTGGTGGTGCCGGTGCTGCCGGTCTTCGCGGCCAGCTTCGGGGCGGACCCGCTGGCGGCGGGGGCGGTGGTGTCGGCGTTCGCCGTGATGCGGTTCGTGGCGGCGCCGTTGGTGGGGCGGGCCGACGACCGGTTCGGGCACCGGGCGGTGCTCATGACGGGGCTGGTCGTCGTGGGGGTGTCCAGCGCTCTGGCCGGGACGGCGCAGAGCTACGCCCAGCTCATCGTGCTGCGCGGGCTGGGTGGTCTGGGGTCGGCCATGTTCTCCGTGTCGGGCATGACGGTGCTGCTGGCCTCGGTCGGGGCGTCGCACCGGGGGCGGGCGGCCGGCCTGTACCAGGGCGGGTTCCTGGTCGGGGCGATGGCCGGGCCCGCGGTCGGCGGACTGCTGGCGGGGATCTCCCTGCGGGCGCCGTTCTTCTTCTACGCCGGTGTCCTCGGCGTCGCCGCGCTGTGCGCGCTGGGGCTGACCCCCGTCGCCACCACGAAGACCGGAGAGCGGGCATCGGCTGTGCCGCTGCGGGACGTCGCCCGAGACCCGCGGTTCCGCGCCGCCTGCCTGGCGGCTTTTACCCAGGGGTGGAACGCCCACGGCACCCGGATGACGCTGGTCCCGCTGTTCGTCGCCGGGTTCCTGGCCAACGACATGGTCCACGCGGCGCTGATCACCGGTGTGGCGATGGCTATCGCCGCCGGGGTGCAGACCGCCCTGGTGCTGCCCGCCGGGGCCCTGGTGGACCGGGTCGGCCGCCGCGGCCCCATGATCGGCGGGGCCCTGCTGCTGGCCGGGGCCCTGGCCGCCACCCCCTGGTCACCGGGGAGCGTCGTGCTCACCGCGTGGCTGTGCCTGTACGCGGCAGGCTCGGCCCTGATCGGTACCGCCCCCGCCGCCGCCGTGGGCGATACCGGCGGCGGCGACCGGGCCATCGCCGTGTTCACCATGTCCGGCGACCTGGGCGCGATCCTCGGCCCCCTGGCCGCCGGGGCCCTGGCTGGCCTGGTCGGCTACCCGACGGCCTTCGGCCTCGGCGCCCTGCTGTGGCTGGTCACGGCTGCAGCAGCGACCCGCATGCCCCGCTCCGCCGCACCACCTGGTTGAGGCGAAGTAAAGCTGGAGGGCGTGAGGTCCTCCAGCGCCCGCAGCACGTCAGGGCGCTGCGTCGAGACAGCTGGAGTCAGAGGCGGGTGCAGCGGGTGCAGGTGCCGAACAGCTCGAGGGTGTGGGTGACGTCGGTGTAGCCGTGGGCGGCGGCGACAGCCTTGACCACGGACTCCAGGCCGGCGCCCCCGACCTCGACGGTGGCGCCGCAGCGGCGGCAGACCAGGTGGTGGTGGTGCTGGCGTTCGCAGCGGCGGTACAGGGACTGGCCGGAGTCGGTGCGCAGGGTGTCCAGCTCGTCGGCGTCGGCCATCGCGCCGAGGGTGCGGTAGACCGTGGCCAGGCCGATGGTCTCGCCCCGGGCCGCGAGCAGGGCGTGCAGCTGCTGGGCGCTGCGGAACTCGTCCACCTCGTCCAGCAGCGCGGCGATGGCGGTGCGCTGACGGGTGGTGCGCTGACCGATCACGTGGGGTCTCCGTCGGTGCTGTCGACTGCGAGGGACGAAGTTCCGGACGAGGGACGAAGCAACAAGTTCGTCCCTCGGGCGAGAACCGTTCTCAGCAGTCAGCGTAACTGAGAAGCGGTTCGACGCCAAGGGTAATGAGAACTAATCTCTTTAGCGGCCCCGCCGCGATCTGAGAGAGAGCACCGTGAACCGTGAGCGCACCGTGAACCGTCGACGCACCGTCCTGTCTGCCGTCCTGCTGGTGGCGCTGGTGGCTGGGTGCACCGCGTCGTCCGGCGACGACGACCGTCTGAGCGTCGTGACCTCGACCAACGTGTGGGGCGACGTGGCCGCGCAGGTGGGCGGGGACCTGGTAGACGTCACGTCGATCGTCGCCAAACCGGCGGCCGACCCGCACTCCTACGAGGCGTCGGCCCGAGACCAGCTGAGGCTGTCCCAGGCCGACCTGGTGGTCGTCAACGGCGGTGGGTACGACGACTTCGCCCTCACCCTGCTGGACGGGCTGGAGACCCGGCCGCCCGTGGTCGACGCCGTCACCGTCTCTGGTCACGACGGCGCCGACCTCAACGAGCACGTCTGGTACGACCTGCCGACCGTGGCCGCCGTCGCCGACCAGATCGCCGCCGACCTGAGCCGGATCGACCCGGACCACGCCGACACCTACGCCGCCAACGCCGCGGCGTTCACCGCCGAGATCGACACCCTGGTCAGCCGCACCCAGGCCCTGGCCCAGACCGTCGGCGGGCAGCCGGTCGCCGTCACCGAGCCCGTCCCCGGGTACCTGCTCGACGCCCTCGGCCTGGTCGACCAGACCCCGCCGCAGTTCGCCAAGGCCGTCGAGGACGAGACCGACGTGCCGCCCACCGTCATGCGCGACACGCTCGCCCTGTTCACCGACCACCAGGTGGTGCTGCTGGTCTACAACGCCCAGACCACCGGACCCCAGACCCAGCAGGTCCGCACCGCCGCCGACGCCGCCGCGATCCCCGTCGTCGCCGTCACCGAGACCCTGCCCGCCGCCCAGACCTACATCACCTGGATGAGCGCCAACCTCGACGCCCTGGCCCAGGCCCTGGGCGTCGCGACGACTGCCCCCGGCGCCCCGGACACCAGCCCGCCAGGTAGCAGCACACCGGGCCCCGACCCGGCGAGCACCCCGTGACCCGTCCCGTCATCGAGTTGCGCGGTACCGCACTCGCCTTCGGGGACCGCACCGTGTGGTCCGGTCTGGACCTCACCGTCGCGGCGGGCGAGTTCGTCACCGTGCTCGGACCCAACGGCTCGGGCAAGACGACGCTGCTGAAGGTCCTGCTGGGCATCCAGCCGCTGCAGGCCGGAACGGTGCGGGTGCTGGGCCACCCGCCGCGGCGCGGGTCGCGCGCCCTGGGGTACGTGCCGCAGCAGCGGATCGTCGACCCGGCCACCCCGATCCGGGCCCGTGACCTGGTCCGGCTGGGCCTGGACGGACACCGCTGGGGCCCCGGCGGACCCGCCCCCCGCGCCCGGGTCGACGCGCTGCTGGCCGCCGTCGGCGCCAGTGCCTACGCCGACACACCTGTGGGGCTGCTGTCCGGCGGGGAGCAGCAGCGGGTGCGCATCGCCCAGGCCCTGGCCTCCGACCCGGCGATCCTGCTGTGCGACGAACCGCTGCTGTCCCTGGACCTGCGCCGCCAGGACGAGGTCACCGCGCTCATCGCCGCGACCTGCCAGAACACCGGCACGGCGGTGCTGTTCGTCACCCACGAGATCAACCCGGTGCTGCCGTACACCGACCGCGTCGCCTACCTCGGCCCGGCCGGGCACGCCGTCGGCCCGGCGGACGAGGTCCTGACTTCCGCACATCTGACCCGCCTGTACGGCAGCCCGATCGACGTGATCGAGGCCCAGGGGCGGCTGGTCATCGTGGGCGACGACGCCCACGCCCACCACGCGACCGAGGACGACTACGAACCGGCCGGTCCGCACCCCGCCAGGAAGCCGCTACCCCGCACCAGACGGGTGACACGACGATGAGCGCCGGGCTGGACTGGGGCGAGGTGCAGCGCCAGCTGTTCGACTTCACCGACTACGGCGAGCTGCTGGTGCTGGTCCGCGGGTCGATCCTGGCCGGGGCGTTGCTGGCCCTGGTCGGCGGGCTGGTCGGGGTGTTCGTCATGCAGCGGGACCTGGCGTTCGCGGTGCACGGGGTGTCCGAGCTGTCGTTCGCCGGGGCGGCGGCGGCCCTGCTGGTCGGGATCGACGTCGCCGTCGGGTCGGTCGGTGGGTCGCTGGTCGCGGCGGTACTCATCGGGCTGCTCGGGCAGCGGGCCCGGGACCGCAGCTCGATCATCGGGGTGCTCATGCCGTTCGGGCTGGGCCTGGGCGTGCTGTTCCTGGCCCTGTACCCGGGCCGGGCGGCCAATAAGTTCGGCCTGCTCACCGGGCAGATCGTCGCCGTGGACACCGCGCGGGTCACGACGATGACCCTGCTCACACTGGTCGTGGTCGGCGGCCTGGTGGCGGTGTGGCGACCGTTGACGTTCGCCAGCGTCGACCCGGAGGTCGCCGCCGCCCGCGGAGTACCGGTGCGGGCCCTGTCCCTGGTGTTCATGGTGCTGCTCGGGATCGCCGTGGCCATGGCGGTACAGATCGTCGGGGCGCTGCTGGTGCTGTCCCTGCTCATCACGCCGGCCGCGGCGGCGGTGCGGCTGACCGCCTCCCCGGTCTGGGTGCCGGTGCTGTCCGTGGTGTTCGCCGAGGTCGCCGCGGTCGGCGGGATCCTGCTCGCCCTGGGGTCGTTCCCCGTTGCGGTCGTGGGCGAGAACCCCGTCCCGATCAGCCCGTACATCACGACGATCTCCTTCGTCATCTACCTGGTCGCCCGGCAGGTCGGGGCGCACCAGGCACGCCACGGCCGCGGACTGGCCCGGGCAGCCTGACACGAGACGAAGCCGAACGTCAGACGGTCAAGACGCGGCACCGTCGTGGGCGGAGTCAGGGACCCCAACCCTCAGCGACGATCTCTTTGGGAATGGCCTCGGCGTCGTAGTACGACAGGCTGTAGGACCACATGAACCACTCGTCGTCATGCTCTTTCGGGTCGGTCGACGAACTGTTGCCAATGGTCAGGGCGGCCACGATGTTGACCCACTCGCCGTCGAGGAGGTACGACGCGAAGAGGCTGTTGCCGATGGAGTCCTCCTCCGGCGAGCTGGCCAGCACCGGGGGCGGGTCGCTCGTGCCCAGCACCCCGGGAAGCACCAACGCCGCCTCGTACACCACACCGTCGTCCGAAGCGTTCGCGATCGCGCTGTACAGCCGGTGCCAGTGGTCGAGGTTCGCCCGGACCATATCGTCCGTGAGCTTCCCCAGCGTTTCACCGTCGCAAAAACCGGCACCCGAGACCGCAGGGTCGCACTCGTAGTAGATCGCGTAGTCGAACCAGACCTCGAGTGTGTACCCAGGTTCGCAACGGACATCCTTGGTGTTCGGGGGGCTCAGACCGTCCAGCGTAAGACCAAAGAACTCGGCGACGGCGCCGGGGTCGCTACAGCTGGGCCATTCGTCAAACGTCACCGGCACATGGTTGTTGGCAGAAGCGTTAATAGCTTCGTCAAGCTCGTCGACGGCATCTTTAAGATCGCTGAGCTCCGAGCAGCCAGCGAGCGCACCGACGACCAGAGCGGCACTCCCGACGAACGCCACAATGCTCTTGCGCAGTCTCATTCGGAAACTCCATGGCTTGGGGATGTCGTCGAAGGGCATCCTTACATGAGTCCTCCACGAAGTACAGACCAGGAGCGACATGTAACAGAATCCGTACAACGAACGAAGCCCACCGTCCGGAGGTCACGGCTGCCCGCGGGGTAGGACCCACGAAACTGGGACCGCGGCTGTTGTCCGCTGGAAGGAGCCGGACTGGCCGCCGGGGAGCGGTAGCGAGAGACGATGTCGGGCTGACGCCCGGCCGGTCGCCGGGCCGGTACGGTGGTGCTGTGCCCGACAACGAGTGGCGGCAGTGGGCCGACGCGTCCCTGTCCGCGGTGGACCGGCAGATCAAGGACGCCCAGCGCCAGGCCGAGACGGCGACGACCTTCCGGGCCGACCTGGACCAGGTCCGGGGCCGAGCCGTCTCGCGGCACGGAGAGGTCACCGCCGTCGCCGATACGACCGGGCGCCTGCTGGACCTCCGGCTGACGGACGCCGCGCTGCACCGCGACCCCCACGCGCTGGCCACCCTGGTGGTGTCCACCACCGACGAGGCCCGCCGCCAGGCCGCCGACCGGGCCCTGGCGCTGGCCGAGGAGGCGTTCGGCCCCGGTTCCGCCCTGACGGCGAGGCTCGCCGCCGAGCTGGAGCCCGACCGCCCCTGACGACCTCACCTCTGCTCGTGGGAACCCGCGCGACCGTCGTCCCGCTGCACTGACCGAGCGAGCCTGGCGTGCGCGCACAGGTGTCCCAGAGCGAGCGGAGGATGAGGGGATCGGGTGGGTGTGAGCCTGCTCGGCCAACCCTTCGTAGGTCAGTGCGGACGTGCCGGTGACCTCGATGTTCCTTGTTCTGCAACGATCTTGTTCCGTGTCGTGCAACACTTCCTCGCCTGTGTGGTCAGCCGCCGGGACGCTGGAAGGAGCCGGACTGGCCGCCGGGGAGCGGGAAGCTGCCCGACTGGCCGCCCGGGGGCTGACCGGTCAGAGCCCGGCCGGACGGGATCTGGGCGGACTCGTCCTGGAGCGGCTGGGTACGGTCGGCCAGCACGACGGTGTCGCCAGCGGCCAGGCCGTCGCGGATCTCGGTCAGCTCGGCGCCCACAGCGCCGCGGACCACCGTGGTGGTACGCACCTTGCCGTCGGCGAGGACGTCCACGGTAACGGTCGTGCCGTCGACGCGGACGGCGGACGTGGGCACCGTGAGCACATCGCTCGCCCCGGCCACCGTGATCGTCACCTGGGCGGACGAACCGTCGTAGAGCGGCGCCGCGGTGGCCACCAGCAGGACCGTGACGGTGTACTGCGGCGTGGCGTCCGTCGAGACGTTCAGCACGCCGATGCTGGTGACCGTGCCGTCGAGGGTCTGGTCGGTGCTGGGCACGGTGACGCTGGCGCTCTGGCCGACCTGGACCACGTCGACCGAACCCAGGCCGACCGGCAGCGACACCTGGTACCCGGCGGTGCCGAGCACGGTGATGGTGGCCGTGGTCGAACCGGCAGCGACCTGGTCGCCGACGGCCAGGTCGACCGCGGCGACCGTGCCGCTCAAGGGCGCGGTGAGAGTGGCGAACCGCAGGTCGGCCGTGACGACGGCCAGCTGCGCCGCGGCGGCGTCGATCGCCGCCTGGTCGGCGACCAGGTCGGCGGCGGTGGGAACCGAGGACCGGCCGCTCGGGTCGGCCGACGCACCGGACGGGCTGGTCGTACCAGACGGGGCCGTACCGGACGGGTCGCTGGTCTGAACCGGGTCGCTGGTCTGGGTCGGGCCGGAACCTGCCGGGTCGGTGCTGGGCGTGCCGGTCCCGTCAGACGACCCGACGAGCCGTTGCAGGGCGACGACCTTGGCGTCGAGGGTCGTCATCGCCGACGACAGGGCCTGCTGGGCGGTACCGGTCGCCGTCTGCAGACCAGCGATCTCGGTCAGCGCGGCCTGGCACGACGCCACCCAGCCCTGCACGGTGGACAGCGACGTACCGGAGCCTCCCGACGGTTCACCGGTCGGGCCCTCCTCGGCAGGCGCGGTGGCCGGTGCGGAGCTGCCGACGGTCACCTGGGTCGGGTCCAGCGCGACCAGCTGGGCGCACCAGGCGGCGGAGCCGGTGGCGCTCAGGGCGGCGAGGGCGGCGGAGCTGGCGGCCTGGGCCGCGGCCGTCCCGGCGTAGGCCGACAGCAGCGCCTCCTGGGCCGCGGTCACCTCTGCCACAGCGGCACGCACCTCGACGGAGGAGGTACCAGGCGGGCTCGTACTGGTCGAGCCTGGAGCGGAACCACTCGGCCCTGACGGGGTGCTGGACGGCCCAGCTCCCGACGGCCCAGCTCCCGACGGCCCAGCCACGACCGTCTGGCTGCCCGAGGACGACTCGGCTCCCGACGGCCCGGTCGCCGACGCTGAGGAGCTGGATCCGGTTCCGGACGTCGACCGTTGTGCGCTCTGGTCGTCCGCCAGCTGTTGGCGGGCCTCGTCCAGCGTCTGCTGGGCGGCCGTGACCGCGGCCTCGAGCGCGGCCAGGTCCAGGGTGGCCAGGGTCTGCCCCGCGTCGACCGGGTCGCCGGGGGCAACGTCGACCGTGGCCACGGAACCGGCCACCTGGAAGGCGACGGCGGCCGAGCTGACCGAGGCGACCGTGCCCGGTCCGGCGACCGTCTGGGTGACCGTGCCGGTCTGGGCAGTCGCGGTGGTGTACCGGTCCGCCAGGGGACGGGTCAGGGCGTACGCCCCGCCACCGACGGCGAGCAGCACCGCCGCGCCGACGCTGACCGCGACCGTACGGCGGGGAACCCGTCGACGGACCGTCCTGGTGGGACGGACGAGCCGGTTCGCCGTCCGCCCGGGTCGACGCTCGACACTCCCGGTCGCCTGCTCAGCCATCGTTGCCGGTCCCTCCCGTACCTGGTGCGCCCGGCCCACCTGGCCGACCGGATCCGCCCGGACCGCGCCCGAAGGTGCCGCAGCCGCCGTCGGTCGGCGCGGACACCTCGATCGACGTGGCGGTGAGGTTACCGGCCTTGTCCTGGTCACCCTGGGCGCGTACGCACTGCCCGACGACCAGCGCCGAGGCGTCGGCGGTGACCCGCTGGAGGTAGGCCGTGCCCGACCCGACGGTGATGGTGCTGGTGGTGTCGTCATCGGCTCGTACCGTGATGGTGGTACCGGTGACCGCAGCGACCTGGCCCGACAGGCCGCTCCTCTGTCTGCCGTCCGGCACCATGCCGCTGGGCATGTCGGTCGGCATATCGGTGGGCCACCTGTCACCAGGTCCGCCGGACGGTCGCGGACCGTCGGTCGGCCAGCCGTCCGGCCTGTCCGTGGGCCTGCCGGACGGCATCTGGCCAGGCCAGCTCCCGGTGCAGGTGCCGTCGGCGGGGGTGCTGATCTGGACCGTCGTGGCGGTGCTGTCCTCCGGGCTGCCTTCCGGGCCGCCTTCGACAACCGCCATGACGCAGGCACCGACGGTGACGTCGTCGAGGGTCGCGTCCGCCTGTGCGGTGATGGTCGTGGTGTCGGTCCACGTCACCGAGGTCTGCGTGCCAGAGCCCTGGACCTGCACGGTGCTGCCGGTCACCGCCACCACCTCGCCGTCGACCGTCGGGAGGCCGAACGCGGCGGTCCGGTCGGGGGTGGGCGCGGGTGCCGTCGAGGACGACGGGCTGTCCCCGCTCCCGCAGCCGCCGAGCAGCGCCACGACGACCAGCACCGGCAACGCTCTGACAGACGTGCGGACCAGCACAGCGGACCTCCTGGGACGTGCGGACAGGTGGGTGGTGGGACTCATGCCGACCTCAGTGCGTCGATCGGGGCGAGCCGGGCGGCCCGGGTCGCGGGGTACACGCCGAAGACCAGGCCGATGGCGACCGCCACGACGACGGCACCGACCACGGCCGGGACCGACACCACGACCGTCGTCGCGGCCAGCGAGGACACCACCCGCGTGCCGACGACGCCGAGCACCGCCCCGGTCAGCCCCCCGGTCAGCCCGAGCACCGACGCCTCGACCAGGAACTGCCGTCGGATGGTCCGGGGGGTGGCGCCCAGGGCCTTGCGCAGACCGATCTCACGGGTCCGCTCGGTGACCGACACGATCATGATGTTCATCACGCCGATGCCACCGACCAGCAGCGACAGCGCCGCGATACCGGTCAGCAGCACGGTCAGCGTCCGGGACACCGAGGCGGCCGCGTCGACCAGCGACTCGGAGGCCGAGACCGTGAAGTCCCTGGCGTCGGGGTCGGTGATCTGGTGCAGGTTGCTCAGCAGCGCGGTGACCTCCTGGGAGGCGGCGGACAGCCGGTCCCCGGACACCGCCTGGACGTAGATCCGCGACACCGACTGGGCCGTGGTACCACCGGTGACGGTCTCGGCCATGGTCGAGGCGGGCACCAGCGCCATATCGTCGAGGTTGGTCGAGCCGGACGTGCCGACGCTGGTCAGCACCCCGACCACGGAGCACGGCACCCCGGCCACGGTGACCTGCTGCCCGACCACCCTGGTGGTGCCGAACAGCTCGGTGGCGCTGTCGCTGCCGAGCACCACCACCGTGGCCCGGTCGATATCGTCGGCGGCGGTGAGGAACCGGCCGTCGGCCAGCTGCCGGGAACGAACGTCCAGCCAGGCGGCGGTGGTGCCGGTGACGGTGGTGGTCCAGGTGGTGTCGCCTGCGGAGAGCTCCGCCGAGGACGACTTCTCCGCGGCCACCGCCGCGACGTCGGGGACTGCGACGTCCGAGGTCAGGGCCTCGGCGTCGGCGCGGGTCAACGTGGTCGCCGAGCCGAACCCGCCGCGCACCCCCGACGGGCTGGTGGTCGAGCCGGGGGTGACGACCAGCAGGTTCGAGCCCAGCGCGTCGATCTGCGCGTCGACCTCGCGCTGCGAGCCCACGCCCAGGCCGACGGTGAGGATCACCGCGGCGATGCCGATGAGGATCCCCAGCACGGTCAGCGCCGACCGCAGCGTGTGGCTGCGCACCGCGGACCAGGCGGTGCGCACGGTCTGCGTCCAGCTCACCGGACCGTCCCCTCGGCGACGGCGACGCCGTCGTGCTCGGCGGCGACCAGCCCGTCACGCAGCCGCACCACCCGGCCTGCCCGGGCGGCGACCTCGTCCTCGTGGGTGATCACCACGACGGTCCGGCCCGCGGCGTGCAGCGCGTCGAACAGGTCGAGCACGTCCGCGGTGGACGCCGAGTCGAGGTTCCCCGTCGGTTCGTCGGCCAGGATCATCGCGGGGTCGCCGACCAGGGCCCGGGCGACGGCGACGCGCTGCTGCTGGCCGCCGCTGAGCTCACCCGGCCGGTTCTCGGTCCGGTCGCCCAGACCGACCCGGACCAGCGCGGCCGTCGCCCGTTCCCGGCGCTCGGCGGTACCGACCCCGGCGTAGACCAGCGGCAGCTCGACGTTGCGCCAGGCCGACAGAGCCGGGAGCAGGTTGAACTGCTGGAAGACGAACCCGATGCGCCGGTTGCGGATATGCGCCAGCGCGGTCTCGTCGAGGTCGGCCACGTCCTGGCCAGCCAGACGGTAGGAGCCGGTGGTGGCCACGTCCAGGCAGCCCAGGATGTTCATCAGGGTGGACTTGCCCGACCCGGACGGGCCCATGACCGCCACGTGGTCCCCGGCGTCGATGCGCAGGTCCACACCGTTGAGGGCCTGGACCGTCACCGACCCGGTCGCGTAGGTCTTGGTGATACCGCACAGCTCGACCACCGGTGCTGGGGCCGTCATCGGTTCCCGCCTCCAGGCATCTGGAAGCCGTCTGGGAAGCTGGGCCTCTCGCCGTCCGGGAAACCGGGCACCGGTCCGCCGTCCGGTATCTGGAAACCGTCTCTCGAGCCGTCCTGCCTGGTGCGCGTCTGGCTGTCGACCGCCGAGAGCTGTACCTGGTCGCCTTCGGCCAGGCCCGCGACGATCTCGGTGAGCTGTCCGGACGTCTCCCCGGTCTCCACCGCGGTCTTGGTGACGGTGCCGTCGGCGTCGACCTTGAGCACCGAGCTGGTGCTGTCGACGGTCGTCACCGCCGCCGAGGGCACGGTGAGCACGTCGGTGCGGCGCTCGTAGACGATCTGCGCGGTGACGGACACACCGTCGTGCAGCGCCGAGGTGTCCCCGGTGACCGTGACGACGACAGGATAGGCCGCCGTCCCAGAAGCGCTGCTGGGCACCAGGCTGACCGACGCGACGACACCGAACACGGTGTCGGCCAGAGAGGTGGAGGTCATCTCGACCTGGTGGCCGACGGCGACGTTCGGCAGGTCCGCGGCGCCCACGGTCACCGTGACCTGGTAGGCGTCGGTACCGACGATGGTGAGCTGGGCCGACGACCCGATGGGCGTGTCCGTCCCGCCCGGCGACTGGGCGCTCCCTCCCACCGACGGCTGGCTCGCCTGGCCGACGACCTTGTCCCCGGTGGCGATGTCGACCGTCGTGACCAGGCCGTCGACCGGCGCGACCAGGGTAGCCGCGGCGACGTCCTCCTCGGCGGCGGTCACCGCTGCCGCCGCCACGTCGACCCGGGCGGACGCGGCGGCGATCTGGGCGTCCGAGGTGCTCGAGCCAGCGCTGCCCTTGAGGTTCGACACCTCGGCCTGGGCCAGGGCCAGGCCGGCGCGGGCCGACAGCAGGTCCGCGTCCAGCTGCAGGGTGTCCACGGTGGCCAGCCTCTGCCCCGCGACGACGGTGTCGCCCGGCGCCACGTCCACCGACGTGACGGTGCCGGAGACCGCGAAGCTCACGTCTTGCCGCACCGTCGGGGTGAGGGTGCCGGTCGCCTGGACCGTCTTCTGCATCGTCGTGAGACTGGCCGTGGCGGTGCGGGTCGTGGCGCTGGCCGCGTCGCCGCCCCGGCCGAACAGCCACCAGCCGCCACCGCCCGCCAGGACGACGGCGACCGCGGCGACCGCGGCGATGCGTCGGGTTCTGCGTCGTAGCGCCATGTCTTCGGGCCGTCCTCAGGGGTCGTCGTCCGGTGGGGAGCACCATAGGGCGACGGCCTGGGAGCAACATCCGTTTTCCCTGGGAGATACCTGAGAACCGGACGGCCGGGCGATGCTCGGTGGCGAGACGATTCACTTCACCAGGTGGACCACGTCTCCGGCGCGGACTGGGCGCTCACCGTCGGCGTCGGCGACGACCAGAGCCCCGTCGTCGGCCAGCCGGACCGCCCGGCCGACGAGCCGCGCACCGCCGGGCAGCTCGACACCTACCTGGCAGCCCAGCGTCGTGCACACCTGGGCCACCTCGTCGGCCAGGCCCGCTCCCCCGGCGCACCACCGGCCGACCACCTCGGCCAGCGCGGTGACCGTCGCGACCAGCAGCGCGGGCCGGTCGGTACAGATACCGTCGGCCCGCCCCCGCTGGTAGTAGAGGTCACGGGTCAGCGCCAGGGACGTGGCGGTCGGCACCGGCAGCTGGTCGGCCCGCTGGGTGACGTTCAGCCCGACCCCGACCGCGACCGCGGCCCCGTCTGGCGTGGTCTGGGCCAGGATCCCGGCCACCTTGCGCCGGGCGGCCGACCCGCGCCCGCCGGGCTGGTGGACGAGCACGTCGTTGGGCCACTTCAGCCAGGCCTGCACCCCCGCGGCAGTGCGCAGCGCCCGGACCACCCCCAGCCCCACGACCAGCGGCAACCAGCCCAGACCACCAGAACCTGGCCCGGGACGCACCACGAAGGTGCCGGTCAGCGACGTGCGTGGCGCGGACACCCAGGTGCGCCCGGCCCGACCGTGCCCGGCGGTCTGGTGGTCGGCCAGCAGCAGCGCCCCGGTCGGCCAGGCGTCCGGGTCGTCGCGCAGCCCGGCCAGCACGTCGTCGTTGGTCGACCCGGTGCGGTCCACCACGACCAGGCGGGACAGCGGCCCGGCGGGCGTCACGAGCCGACGGCGCAGCTGGTCGGCACGCAGCGGCGGCGGGGAGTCCACGCCATCATCCTCGCACTCCCCTGAACCAGCGGACCGGCAGGGAACCCACGAACCGGGATCCGCCCGGACTGCGGTCTGATATCTTGATATCGAAAGAGGTGGTGTCCATGCCCGACGTCCTGGTACGGGGTCTGTCCGCCGAGGCGGTGCGCCGGATCGACAACGAGGCGGCGGCGCTCGGCCTGTCCCGCAACGAGTACCTGCGCCAGCGCCTGGACACTCCGCCGATGCCACCTGTCCCGGTCTGTGCCGCCGACCTGCGACGGGCTGCCGAGGCGGCAGCCGACCTGCTCGACCCCGACGTGATGGGCCCGGCGTGGGGTGACGCGTGGCGGTGAAGGCCTGGCTGGTCGACAAGTCCGCCTACGTCCGGCTCGCGGCCTCCCCTGACGCCGACGAATGGGCAGCACGGATCGAACGTGGCCTGGTGCGGATCAGCACCGTGACCCGGCTGGAGATCGGCTTCAGCTTCCGCAGCATCGCCGACGCCGAGGCAGAGGCGGCCGGGCCGCCCCTGGCCGCCATGCCGCTGGAATACCTCACCCCAGCGATCGAACGGCGAGCCGTAGCCGTCCAGATGGCCCTGACCAGGCGCGGTCAGCACCGGGCAGCGTCCGTCCCCGACCTGCTGGTCGCCGCCACCGCAGAGCTCGCCGGGCTGACCGTGCTGCACGCCGACAAGGACTTCGACCTCGTCGCCGCGGTCACCAGCCAGCCAGTCGAGACCCTGCGGACCAGGTGACCCACCCGCGTCGCAAGCCCGTGTTGTGCGGAACCCACCATGTGCGGCGTCGGACGTGGTGACCGGCGCGACCTACGGAACCAGGCCCGAGACTCTAGCCTTCGAAGGGTGAGCACACCGATCCGTTCGACCGCTGCCCGGCTGGCCGAGCTGGACGCCCGGACTCGAGGCCAGGCCGAGGCGGAGCAGGCCGCCACCGCCAAGCAGCACCCCCGGGGCAAGAAGACCGCCCGCGAGCGGGTCGAGGCGCTGCTCGACCCGGGGTCGTTCACCGAGCTGGACGCGCAGGTGCGGCACCGCTCGCACAACTTCGGGCTGGACGCCCGGCGGATCCCCGGGGACGGGGTGGTCACCGGGCACGGCACCGTGGACGGACGCCCAGTCTGCGTCTACGCGCAGGACTTCACCGTGTTCGGTGGGTCCCTGGGCGAGGTGCACGGGCAGAAGATCACCAAGGTGATGGACCTGGCGCTGCGCACCGGTGTCCCCCTGGTCGGGATCAGCGACGGCGGCGGCGCGCGCATCCAGGAGGGGGTGGCCGGGCTCACCCAGTTCGCCGAGATCTTCCGGCGCAACACCGCCGCCTCGGGTGTGATACCGCAGATCAGCCTGATCCTCGGGCCGAGCGCCGGGGGGGCGGTGTACTCCCCGGCGCTGACGGACTTCATCGTCATGGCCGACGGCACGTCGCACATGTTCATCACCGGGCCGGACGTCATCCGGGCCGTCACCGGCGAGGACGTCGGCTTCGAAGAGCTGGGCGGGGCCACGACCCACTGCGTGCGCTCCGGGGTGGCGCACTACCTGGGGTCCGACGAGGACGACGCCATCGACTACGTGCGCACCCTGCTGGGCTTCCTGCCGAGCAACAACCTGTCCGACCCGCCGTCGTACCCCGGACCGGCCGATATGGCGATCACCGCGGCCGATACCGAGCTGGACAGCCTGGTACCCGACTCCGACGCCCAGCCCTACGATATGCGCACCGTCGTGGAGCACGTGCTCGACGAAGGAGTGCTGTTCGAGGTGCAGGCGCTGTTCGCGCCGAACGTCGTCGTCGGGTTCGGGCACGTCGAGGGGCAGACCGTCGGGGTGGTCGCCAACCAGCCGCAGACCATGGCCGGCACCCTGGACATCGACGCGGCGGAGAAAGCCGCCCGGTTCGTGCGCACCTGCGACGCGTTCAACGTGCCGGTGCTGACCTTCGTGGACGTGCCCGGGTTCCTGCCCGGTACCGACCAGGAGTGGAACGGGATCATCCGGCGCGGCGCCAAGCTGATCTACGCCTACGCCGAGGCCACCGTGCCGCTGGTCACCGTCATCACGCGCAAGGCGTACGGCGGGGCGTATATCGTCATGGGCTCCAAACAGCTGGGCGCCGATATCAACCTGGCCTGGCCGACCGCCCAGATCGCGGTGATGGGCGCTTCCGGAGCGGTGAACATCCTGCAGCGCGGCGCCCTGGCCAAGATCGAGGCCGACGGCGGCGACGCCGAGGCCGAACGGGCCCGGCTGGTGGCCGAGTACGACGACGCGATCGTCAACCCGTGGGACGCCGCCGACCGCGGCTACGTCGACGCGGTGATCCGCCCGTCGGCCACCAGGACCGAGATCGTCAAGGCGCTGCGCCTGCTGCGCACCAAGCGGGCCAGCCTGCCGCCCAAGAAGCACGGGAACATCCCCCTGTGACCGCCCCCGGAGAGGACGGTGCCCACATGACCGCAGAGCTCGTACCAGACCGGACCGGACCAGACCGGCCCGGCCCGGCGGCCCCCGGCCCCCGGTTCCAGATCGTCCGCGGTGACCCGACTGACGCCGAGGTCGTCGCGCTGGTCACCGGGCTGATGGCCGTCACCGCCGAGGCACCCCAGCCCGGCTGGCACCGTCCGTCCGGCTGGAGCGACCGGGGGCGGGCGCTGCGCACCGGCCTGCCGCACAGCCCCGACGCCTGGCGCCTGAGCCTGCGCCCCTGACATGGCTGGTACGGCTCCCCAAGCCCTGCGGGACGGGACGACGCGTCCCACAGCGGCGCTCCCAGCCTCGAAGGGGTGATGGCGAGGCTGAGTCTAGTGCTCCCTGGCGCGGGAGCCCCCTCCCTTCCAGCAGACCGATAACGACCAGGCGGTTCGTGGGTTGCACGCCGTTCCACCGTTTCGAAACGGTGGAACGGCGTGCAACCCACGAACTCGCGCAATCTTATCGGCCCACTGGGGAAGAGGGGGGGGGGGGTGGGGGTGGGGGTGAGTTTCAGGACGGTGGGGTGGGACAGCTGCTGCGGTCAGCCGAAACGGCCCTCGACATAGGCTTCGGTGCGAGGGTCCTGGGGGTGGGTGAACATGGCGTTGGTGCTGCCGTGCTCGACGATGACGCCGGGAGTGCCGGCCTCGGCCAGGAAGAAGGCGCACTGATCGGAGACGCGGGCGGCCTGCTGCATGTTGTGGGTGACGATCACGATCGTCACCTCGTGCTTCAGATCGGCCATCGTGTCCTCGATCACCCGGGTAGAGGTGGGGTCCAGCGCGGAGCACGGTTCGTCCATGAGCAGCACCCGCGGGCGGACCGCCAGCGCGCGGGCGATGCACAGGCGCTGCTGCTGACCGCCGGACAGCCCGCCGCCGGGCGCGTCGAGGCGGTCCTTGACCTCGCCCCACAGACCCGCCCGGGTCAGGGACTGCTCGACCAGCGCGGCCTTCTGCGCGGCCGATACCTTGGTACCGGTGAGCCGGAGCCCGGCCAGCACGTTCTCCCGGACGCTCATGGCCGGGAACGGGTTCGGCTTCTGGAACACCATGCCTATCGCCCGGCGCGCGTCGGTCAGCCGTCGGCCCGGTTCGTAGATATCGACGCCGTCGAGCAGCACCCGTCCGGCCAGCGAGGCCGACGGCACCAGCTCGTGCATCCGGTTGAGGATGCGCAAGAACGTGGACTTACCGCACCCCGACGGTCCGATCAGCGCCGTGACCTGGCCCGCGGGCATGGTCAGGGACACCCGGTCCAGCACGTGGTGGGTGCCGAACCAGGCCGAGACCGCATCGCCGCGCAGCTCGACCAGGCGGCGCGGCGCGATCGCCGGTGGGACGGCCGGTGCGACAGGGCCTGGTACGACAGAGCCCGGTGCGAAAGGACCTGGCGGTGCGAAAGGACCTGGCGCTGCAAGAGGACCTGGCGCTGTGAAAGGACCTGGCCCCCCGGCGGCGGCCCCGCCGAAGACAGGCGACGGCGCAGGACTTTCGTCGAGTACCGGAGGCATCTCCTGGGTCTGGGACAGATCGACCCTCGTCTTGTCAGGCATCGGGCTCCTCGGTCTCAGGTCAGCGGGACGGGGTCCGACAGGTCCCGCCGACGACGCCACACCGCCCACCCGCCGAGGCCCCCTGCACCGGCCAGCAGGGCACCCGACACCGACACCAGGCCCCACTGGGCCGGGGTGAACCCCTGGGCTCGGCGCCACAGGGTGTCGGCGGTCATGGCACCTGTCGGGGTGGCACTGGGCGTCGGTTCTGGGGCGTCGTCAGGCGCGTCCAGCGGCTCGGCGTCCAGGTCGGGAACGGCGCCACCGGGGACGGTCCCACCTCCCCCGGACGGTCCGGAACCACCGTTCACCGTGGTGGTCGTCGTCGTCCCGCCGTCGGTCTGGGTCGACGTCGAGGAGTCGGGAAGCGGGTCCGACGACTCGGCCGGGACGGTCAGCACGAGCGTCGCCTCGTCGGTCGGGTCGGTCGCGGCCTGCGCCGGGACCGAAGCGGCGAACCAGGCCAGCCCGGTGCCGAGCAGCCCGGCGACCAGCAGTGCCGGCACCAGCCCGACCGGGGCGTTCCCCGCGGGAGCCCCGTCGTCGTCGCGGGCCTCGGGAGCCGCACCGGCGTCCTGCCCAGCAGCAGTCTCAGCCTCCTGCCCGACAGCAGTCTCAGCCTCCTGCCCGACAGCAGTCTCAACCTCCTGCCCGACAGCAGTCTCAACCTCCTGCCCAGCAGCAGTCTCAGCCTCCTGCCCAGCAGCAGTCTCAACCTCCTGCCCAGCAGCAGTCTCGACCTCCTGCCCAGCAGCAGTCTCGACCTCCTGCCCGGCGGGCACGTCATCACTGTGGTCGGCTGAGACACCCTGACCAGCCGAGACATCAGTCTGGCCGTCGGAGGCAGCGGGCCCGGCGGTGCTCCCGCCCGCGGCCGCGGCCGCCAGCTCGGCCCACATCTCTTCGCTCTCCGCGCGGCGCGCCCGCCGGAGGCGCACCACCTGGTACCCAGTCAGCGCCACCACGACGAGCAGCGCCAGACCCGTCCAGGGCACCGCGGCGAAGGTCCGTCGGCTGGTGACGGAGGCCAGGGGCAGCTCCGTGCGGGGTCCGGGAGCGGCCGCCATCGTCACGTCCACCACGGCGGTGTCGATCACGGCCGGGGGGACCCCGGCCAGCACCGAGGTCACGGTGAACGACTGCCCGGGCAGCACCTCTTGGGTCGGTCCGGGGTCCTTGCGGGCCAGGGTGATGCCGAACGGTCCGGTCACTCGCAGCCGGGGCTGGCCCACGACCGTGACGTTGCCCGTGTTCTTCACGGTGTAGCTGATGGTGGCGTCCGACCCGCCGAAGGGGGTCCACGAGGACCGGTAGTCGACGCGCACGTCCTGGACGGTCAGCGCCGGGTCGAGCTCGCCGGACACGCGCAGCGACAGGCGGACGGCGACCCTGGTGTCGACGACCACGCCCTGGGCGTCGATATCGGGATGGGCCCGCGAGACGACGATCCCGGCCGGGTGGTCGCCCGGCGCGGCGTCCTCCGGGACGTTCACCGTCAGCGCGACGACGGTCTGCTCGAGGGCTGGCACCGTGATCTGCTGCTGGTCGGTGGTCACCCAGGAGCCGGAGTCGGTGGAGGGCTGGCCAGCGGCGAGCAGGTCGTAGCCGCCGGTGGGAGTGTTGAAGGCGTCGGCACCGTAGACGACGAAGGTCTGCTCGGTGGTCGAGGCGTTGGCGACGAGCACATGGTCGGTGACACTGTCACCCGGCTCGACCTGCATCTCCAGCCGGATCCGGCCGTCGATGGTCCCGTTCTCGGTGCACGGGGAGACCGACCAGGCGACATCGCCGTCCGCGGCCTGCGCGACCGCCCCCGGAGCCACCACCGACCAGACCAGAAGGATCAGCACCGTGGCGGTTCGGCGCATCCTGTGGGATGAGGTGGTCATTGTGTCGCTCCAGGGGGCGGTCGCGGGTCGGTCAGCCGTTGACGAGGGTGACCGTAAGGACGGAGGAGTAGGTCCCCTCCGCGGCTGACGCGCCTGGCACAGCCAGGTTCAGGACGCCGCCCAGGGTCGTGGTGCCCTGGCCGGGGGTCTCTACGGTGCCGAGGGGCTGGTTCTGGGACATCCCGGCACTGGTGGACTCGTCCATCGCCGAGACGACCGTGGCACCCCGGCGGACGTTCGTCGGCGGGCCGACCAGGGGGGTCGTGGACGGTTCGGCAGGCACCAGGCCGAGGTACTTCGCGGCGATGGTGGCCGAGCCGTTGGTGAAGTCCGTGGCCTGCACGTTGACCTGCCACGCGGTGAGCAGGTCGGAACGGCGGGTGTCGGTCACCATGATCTCCGGCAGGTCACCGGTCGCGGTGACCCGGTGGTTGCCCGCGGTGCGCTCGCCGATCAGCGCGATGCGCACCGCCTCGGGCACCGTCAGCGTGACCGTGCCGGGCTCGCCCGTCTCACCGCCGGGGACCACCAGGGTGACGACGATCGAACCGTCCGGCTGCACGGCGACGCTGAACGTGGCCTGGATCGCGGAGCCGTTGAACTCGCTGGGGTCCGACGGGGTGAAGGTCGCGGTGTAGGTGTGGTCACCGTCGGTCGGGGCGACGACGGTCAGCGTCGCCCTGCCGCCGACGACGGTCTCGGTGCCGAGCTGGACCGCCCCTTCGGCGAAGGTCACCGTACCCGCAGCCGACTCGGGGTTCACCGCCGCGGTGAGGGCCAGGTTCGCACCGGCTGCCACCCCCGAGAGCGTCAGGGTGGTATCGGCCGCCTGCTGCCCGCCGCCGGTGATGAGCGTGGGGTTGATCTGCGACCAGGTGCCGCTGGCCCCGGCCCCGACAGTCACCTCGGTCTGGAAGTGCCCCAGCGGCACGCCCATGTTGTCCTTGCAGACGAACGCCACCGGCAGGTCCTGGGTAGTACCGCCCAGGTGGTTCTGGATCATCGCCAGGTTGAAGTTGTCGAAGGCGGTGACGACATAGGCGTTGCCCTGGGCATCTTCGGCGTACGGCCTGGTCCCTCCCATGGGGACTTCGTCCCAGAAGTCCTCGGGCTGGGTGGTGCGCAGCCGGGTGTAGACCTGGGCCTGCACGGTACCGGCTGGGCACTTGCCGTCGACAGCGACCGAGGTGAACGCCCGGCCCTCGAACGAGCCGCCCGTCACCTGGTCCGCGGCCGACGCCGTGGCCAGGTTCTTCTGGTTGTTCAGGAAGTACACGCTCCCGGACTGGCGCGGGCCGTCGTCGACCGCCGCGGCGGAGGTCGCACCGACCACCCCCAGCCCACCCAGTGTCACGACCGCGGCCAGCATGCTGGCGATCGTCCTGTTCCTGCGCATCGTCTGTCTCCCACCTTCTCGTGAGGTCTGTTGCGGTCCCAGCCTGTCTGGTCTGGGTGAACAGCCGGTCGCTACCGCGTGGCCGGGGGACGACCGGCCCGCACCTGCCGCGCGACCCGACGGCCCAGCGCGACGAGCCGACGGCGGGTCAGCACCACGACCACCACCAGCAGCACCAGCAGCCAGAGCCACGGCACGGTCCACAGGCCCTGGGACACCACGACCGGGTCCAGCGTGACCGGGGCGCCGTCCGGCGCCGTACCCGGTACGGCCGTCACCGTCACCGTGGAGCGCACCAGCGGCCAGACACCGTCGACGACGACCGTCTGCTCCACCTCGCCGCGGGGCAGCAGCTCGGCGACCGGGGCGCCGTCGGCTGTGGCCGGCAGCAGACCGAAGGGACCGGCGACCTTGGTACCGGGCTCGACCCGCAGGCGGACGTTGCCCGTGTTCCGCACGGTGTAGGTCACGGTGGTGCGGCCCTGGCCGAGCAGACCCCAGACCGGTCCCGGGTCGTAGGTCGTGTGCAGGTCGGTGACTGTGAGGCCGGGTTTGGTCGGACCGGCCACGGTGACGTAGACCCGCAGCCCGACCCGCTGCTCCAGCTCCAGGTCGGGCGTGCCGTCGGCGCCCTCGCCGGTGCTGGTCAGCGAGGCGACCACCGCTGCCACGTGGTCGCCGGGCTCGGCATCGTCCGGGATGTGCAGGGTGAACGGGACGATGACCTTCCCGATACCTGTCTGCGGTGACTGCGCGGGCACCTCCACGCTGTCCACCTCCAGGGTCACCCAGGTACCGGCGTCGACCAGCTCGTCCCGGTTGGCCAGGGTCAGCGAGCCGTCCTTCTTGTCGTTGACCGCCTCCGAGGCGTACACCGCCAGCGGCAGGGGGAAGTCCGACTGGTTGAGGATCGCGACGTTCTCGTTGATGGTCGCCCCGGGCGAGGCGCCGATGGTGACGAAAGACCTGGGATCGGCCACGGTGGCCTGGGCCGGGGCGATGCCGAACGTCGCGAGGGTCGGCTGGTCGTCGTCACCCCCGTCCGGGGCGGTCACGGCATGGGACGGCCCGAGACTGACCAGCAGCGCCACGAACGCGGCGAGGACGACCCGGCGACGACGGTGCACGACCATGGGGTTCTCCGATGTCTCGATCCGTGCGACGCGGCGAGACTGCCGCAGCCGGGCGAACGCCAGCCGACCGGGCGGTGACCGCAGGACGACCGGCCGCGGGCGGGCACGCCAAGAGGGCGGGGTGCGTGCGCACCCCGCCCTCCCACGGGCTCCGACCCCCGGTCAGGCCTGGTCAGCCGGTGCTGCGGCTGCTGTCAACCGGGCCGGGGAGTCCCCGCGGCGTCACAGCGCGGTGAAGACCACCGTCGCGGTGTACGTACCCATCGAGACCGACGACGGGACGCCGGCGACACCGAAGGTGCCGTACATCTGAGCGGTGCCGTTGGCCAGACCGCTCGGGTAGGTCGCGAACACCTGCGCCGCACCCAGACCCGGGGCCATGGGCTGGTTGTCGTAGGTGGTCACGTCGGTGGCCAGGAGGGCGTTACCCGGCACCTGGACGGTGTACAGGTCCCACAGACCGGCGTGGACGCCACCGAAGGAGTCCGTGCCGTTGGAGAAGTCACCGGACTGGACCTTGGCGGTGAAGCCCAGGTTCCCGGCGCGGGTGTCGGTGACCTTGATGCCGTCGAAGTCGAACGCCGTCGGGTCGCTCTCGTTGCCGAACCCGGCGCTGGCGTAGTAGGTCGACGTGGACGGGTCGAGCACCGCGGTACCCAGGTGCAGCGGGTTGTCCGGGGTGTACGGGGTGGTGATGGTGATCGAGCCGGACGGGATGTCGACCGTGATGGTCTGCTCGTCGACGGAACCTTCGAGCTCGTAGCGAGCCGTGATCTGGTTGTCGGCTTCGCAGCTCAGGTACGGAGCGGTACCCACGAACTTGGCGGAGAACACGTGGTCACCAGCGGCGAACCCGTTCTTCGTCAACGACCACACGCCGCCGACCGGCGTGGTAACCTCGCCGATCTTGACGTCGTCGTCGTAGAACTCGACCTTGCCGACCGGGGAACCCTGGTCGGCGGAGACCTCGACGCTCAGGGTGACGAGCGTGGAGAAAGCCGCACCGTCGATCGGGTCGACCGTGAAGTTCGACATCGTGGTCACGCGCGGGGCGACCGCGGTCACCTCGAGCGAGGCCGGGGCCGAGGTGGCCGCACCGTAGACAGCGTCACCACTGTAGACGGCCGTCACGGCTCGGGTGCCGACCTCAGTGATGGCCGAGGTGGTGACGACAGCCTCCCAGCGGGACGCGCCCGCGTTGTAGGCCACCGGACCGGAGCCGACGGCGACGCCGTCCACCTCGATGCTGACGGTACCCGTGGGGTCGTCGGAGCCGGGCACCGTCAGGGGCACGGTCACCGTGAGGGTCTCACCCTGCTCGACCGACGCCGGGACACCCTCGAGGGCACCCATGGCGACAGCCTGCTTGGGCAGCGACGGAGCGTTGACCTGGGACCAGGAGCCGTCGGCACCGGGCACCAGGGTCACCTCGGTCTGGAAGTGCCCCAGCGGCACGCCCATGTTGTCCTTGCAGACGATGGCCACCGGCAGGTCCTGGGTCGTACTACCCAGGTGGTTCTGGATCATCGCCAGGTTGAAGTTGTCGAACGCAGCGGCGACGTAGACGTTCCCCTGGGCGTCTAAGACGTACGGCCGGGTCGGCCCCATCGGGACCTCGTCCCAGAAGTCCTCAGGCTGGGTGTTGCGCAGCCGGGTGTAGACCTGGGCCTGCACCGAGCCTGCGGGGCACTCACCGGTGGCCGTCACCGTGGTGAACGGGCGCTGCGGCAGGTACGTGCCGCCTGTCACCTGGTCTCCAGGCACCGCCGAGGACAGGAGCGCCCCGTTGGCGAGGAAGAAGACGTCGCCCGGCAGGAGCTCGCCGTCGTCGACCGCCGCGGCGGATGTGGCACCGACCACACCCAGCCCGGCCAGGATCATCGTCGTGGCCGCCACGCTGGCGACCGTGCGCATGGTACGCATCACAGGTTTCCTCTCTGGTTTGTCTTGCGTGGATCAGCTGGTCGCGAAGTTGGTCACGCCAGCGGTGGTGGTGTACGGCACGCCGCACTCACCGGTACCGGGACTGGCGAGCTGGGTCAGGCCACCCGCCGCGATGGCGTCCTTCGCCGCCGAGGAGCACAGGTAGCCGTTGGACCCGAAGAGGCTGGTGGCCCAGGCCTGGTTGGCCTGGGAGCCACGCACGACGTTGTACACACCGCGCTTGGCGTCGAACGCACCAGCCCCGACGTTGGCCAACTTCACCGAACCCGGAGCCAGGTCGGCGCGGCCGACCGAGAACGGCACTACCGCACCGTTGCGCCCCACGAAGACCGAAGGGTCGTGCTCCTGGATGTCGTCGCTGATCACCGACGACGACACGTTGACAGCAGAGCCCTTGGCCAACGCGAGCTGGTCGAGGAAGAAGGTCCGGGTACCCGAGCCGCTCTGCGGAAGCAGCGGGACGATGGCGACGTTCGCGCCGCCCACCTGGCTCCAGTTGGTGATGGTGCCTTCGTAGATCCCCACCAGCTGCTGGGGAGTCAGCCCCGCCGGGGCGTAGCTGCTGCCCGGTGCTACAGCGGCCGCGACCTCGTCCACCGCGAACGGGTAGGCCACCAGCGAACCGGCGACCTCGTTGGCGTTCAGCGCCGAGGACGACCGGGCGAAGCTGATCGCGCTGTTGTTGCTGGCACCGTACAGCAGGACCTTGCCGGCGCCCGAGCCGTCCGGACGGACGATCTTGTTGACGCCGACCCTCGGCTGGATGAACTCGGTCGCACCCTTCCCGCCGGTCAGCGGGTTGGTGGCGTCGAAGGACGCCACCCGGGCTGACGCACCGGCGTTGTACCCGGTGATGAAGAACCCGAAGTCGGGGTCCGCATAGCCGTCCGCGATGGCGTTCAGCGCGATCTGGGTGGTGTCCGAGCCCACCCCGACGTAGTCCTTCGTCTGGGGGGCCGGGTCGGCAGAAGCCGGCGCTGCCAGCATCCCGCCTATGAGAACGGCGGCAGCCGCCGTCACGGTGAGCTTGACTTTCTTCATGGGAATCCCTCCCTGAGATCGGTCGAACCGGGCCGAACCACTCGGCCCACACCAGAGCCTTCCCGACCCGGGTAAATGCACCACCGAACTCGAGTGAACGCCGGACGACCCGCGAGAGACCTAGGGCTGGCCGCGTCCCAGGGCTGGCCGCGTCCCAGCCCGATCTGCGCCGCCGCGAGCCTCACGGGGCGGGGACAGCAGGTGCGGAGCGGCGACGCAGCCGCCTGGTGGCGCGCAGCAGGCGGAACGAGGCTCAGAAGAGGTTCGGCAGCAGCTGGCCGGCCTGGGTGCCGGTCAGCCACAGACCGGCCAGCACCACCGGCAGGCCCAGGGTCCACAGCACCCGGGCCGGGAGCGTGCCGTGCAGCCGGACCACGCCCAGCACCGTCGCGAGCAGCACACCGAGCCCCACCGCCAGCAGAGGCAGACCGCCGGGGTCCGTACCGAGGGCCTTCTCCGACTCCGGCACGGCCAGCGCCCGGCCTGTCCCGACCACCGGGTCGCCCAGCAGCACCGCGTCGACGTAGACCACCCCGGAAGGCATGAACCTGTCCACATCGGTCGTGACGAGGGTCAGACGGGCCGTCGTCGTTCCCGGTAGCGGGTCGCCCGCCCGGCGCACTCCTTCGACCCGGTACACGAACTCGCCCTGCGCGGTGGTGACCTGGATACCGTCACCCGGCAGCAGCGTGCTCACCGAGCGGAACGGCGCACCCCAGGTGAGCGACCTGCCGTACAGCACACTGGCTCCGCGCTGGCCGGGCAGAGGAGTGTCCCGCCGGTGCCCCGGACCGGCCTGGAGGTCGGACGAGGCGGTCCCCTCGACCACCACCTGCTCCAGGCCCAGCGTCGGGATGGTCAGCAGCGCCACCGGATCGCCCGGCTCCACGGTGCCCGTCGGGGCGGTCTGCGCCTCCAGCTGTTCACGCAGCGCCGAGTGCAGCACGTTCTGGGAGCGGCTCTGGGTGAGCCCACCGAGCGCGACGGTCTGCAGCACGAACCACCCGGCCAGCACCGCGACCGTCACCACCGCGACAGTGGCCACCAGCCGGGGGTCGCTCAGCGGCGGGAGCGGTGGTCGGGGCCGACGGGGCGCGGGCGACCGACGGCGCACGGCCCGCGGTGCCACCGGACCCGCGGGCCGGGTCGTCACGGTCACCGTCCCACCCGGAAACGTCGCAGCGTCGGAACTCCGACCGCGGCTGCGGCGGTCACCGCCAGCCCGGCCGGGATAGCGGCCCGCAGCGCGTTGAGCAGGGCCTGCGGGGTCAGACCCCGACGAGGAGCCACCGGGCTGGCCGCTTCCTCGGCCGGGAGCCCGGGAACCGCCTCCGGCTCCGCGGCTTCACCGACCGACGGGGATTCCGCCGCGCCGACCAGATCGGTCGGCTGCCCGGTAGTACTGTCGGCTCCGGACGGCGCTCCGCTACCCGACACGGACCCCGACTGCCGCTCGACCGCGTCAGCCACCGTCTGGGCAGCGGCGTACAGCGATGCCGTCGCACCCGTCGCCGTGATCGGCACGTAGCCTTCCGCCAGCTGCCCCGTCTTGGTGCCTCGGACCTGCCCCTCTGAGGTGGCGATCCGCACGAACGAGGCGGCAACGGCTGCCTGGTCCGGCTCCACCCCGCTCAACGGCAGGGCCGCGTGCACCACCATGGTCCCGGGGTATGCCGTGGCCGAGGCGATGAGCCGATCGGCATCCGGGACGAACGGCTCACCCGGGCCCCCCGAAACCATGAGCTCGACTGCAGCGGCGATCGAGGTGTCCGTCGGAGCGACATAGGTGCCGCTGGTCGTGCGCAGCGACGCCGTCGGGAGCGCATACCGCCTCGCGTCGGCCACGGTGATCAGGGCCAGCATCGCCCGTGCACCATGGTTCTGCCGGGGAGACCGGTCGGCTCTGCACACCTCGCTGTGCGGGATGCGGTCGTACATGTTGATCGTCTCGGGGCGCGCGGTGAGCAGGTCGTCGGCCAGCCGGTGCGGGTCGGAGACCGGCGCGAGCACCCTGTTGAACCAGGGGATCGGCTGCTCCGCAGCGCACCCGGTGGAGTTCGGCTGCGTCCACGGGTCGGCCAGCGGCCAGTCCGCCTGGGGCAGCGAGATGCCCTCGTAGGCACGGTTCACCCGCATGCCCCATGGATCGGGAGTACCGTTGACGAAGGCCATCGCTTCAGGGTCAGCGGCGATATACGAGGTCAGGGCGGTCATCAGGTCCGACGGCACGGAGAGGCCCATGAGCTGGGAGAAGGAGAGCTGCGTGCTGTCCCAGTAAAATATGCCGCTCACGTCCAGGTCAGGGTTGAGCGCACGAAACTCCGGGTCCAGCTGGAGCGAGCCTGGGTTGCCCGCCAGATCAGGCCGTTCGTCCTCCGCCGCGGGACTGAAGCTCGCACCTCGGTACGAGGCGGTGAGGAGCTTGGCCAGCAGCCGAGGGTTGAGGTTCAGCTGCCCCAGCTGGCCACCACCACCTGGTATGTCGATGACAAAACCGACAGCAAAGCCGGTGAGCCCCACGGGGGCGTAGCCCAGCGGAGCCGCCGACGAGCCGGCATAGGTAGCCAGCACCCCGTTACCGTATCCCGCCGCGAGACTGTTGAACGCGGTTGCCTCGACCTGGTCGTTGATCCGCAGCACAAAACGGTCCGGGCGGTCGCAGTAGGCCGGCGCCCACTGCTCGGCCGCCCCCGACATCAGCACCGAACCGTACAGCTGGAACGTGCGTCGCCCCTCGGTGCTGGTACAGATCGCGGCAGACGGAGCGACTGCCACCGGGATGGTGATGCGGTTGCGCCAGTTCGACGCCGAAGCCCAGTACTGAGCGGTCACAGCCGCCGCATAGGGCTCGTTGGAGAATGATGACCCCGGTGGGCGCAGACCTTCCTGGTTGCACCGCTGGGCCGCCAGCGGCTGTGCGTCGAAGGACGCGTCACAGCTGATACCCATGATCGGAACGACCACCACGGCGCAAGGTACGGCCGACGAGCAGCCCAGCGAAGCATTCTCCGCCGCGGTGCGCACCTCGAAGTAGCTGACACCGGTACCTGCGGTCGTGGTGAACGCAACCGTGTCGTTCGGACCGAGAGCCGTGTCGACGCCCATCTCCGGCGCTCGACCCTGGCCCTCTTCTCCGCAGCGCCAGTACTCCGTCCCGTCAGCCGCCACGAACGGGATGATCCGCTTCGGCATAGCATCGCTGCCCTCGGACTCGCCGGAGCACAACCTCGTCCAGTCCTCGTCGGCAGGGACCGACGCCGCCCGCTCTGCCTCCGTCGCATACCTGTCGTGACGGTAGAAGTCGGTGCCGGCCAGCGCGACGCCGCTGAGCCGACGTTCAGAAGCGCCGTAGGACGTCCAGCAGGTCTCTGGCCTGATACGCGCGGCTGGCTCGGACGCGCTGTCGTCCCCCCGGCACTGAAGCACCACCACCGGGTACTCGGTAGCGGTCCAGGCATCCAGCGACGTGATGCTTCCGAGAATCCCGCTCGACGGGCGGGCGCCGCTCCAGCGTATGGTCATCACCTGACGCCCCCGCAGGTCCTCGGTGACATCAGCGCTCACCGTCACCGTCCGTTCGTCGACCGTGACGGTGCCGTCTTCGGCCATGATCTCCCGCGTCACGGTCTTGGTCTGGCTGAACCCTGCGGCGGCGGCCTGGGCCGAGACCGCCCCGGACGGGACGGCGGCGCTCAGGAGCCCGATGAGCAGCAGACCGGTCACAAATCGTCTCGCGTTCTTTCTCGTCCTGCGTCCCGTGCGCGTCTTCACAGCTCTCGTCCCCTTTCCCGAACCTCTCATGACTTTTCCCGAACCTCTCACAGCAGCCCCTCCGTCATCTGGCGCCGTCGGGCGGCGAGCAGGCCGGGCACCACGACGAGGGCGACCAGCTCGGCGGCCGACAGCCCGGCGAACACGGCGCTGCCCACCGCCGGACGGGCCGCGATAGTGGTCGACACCGACCCGCTGGCCGCGCTGGTCCCGTCGGTATCCCCGGCGCCGACGGGCAGACCGGTCTCCGGGTCGATCTCCAGGGGCTGACCGTCAGCGCCCAGGGGTACGTCACCGTCGGCACCACCGCCGGGTCCGCCGCCGGAACCCGACCCGCCGGAACCACCACCGGAACCACCACCGGATCCACCCCCGCCGGACTGGCCGCTGCCCAGGCAGGGACCGGCACCTTTCTTGTCGCAGTCCTTCGGCTGCGGGGCGATCTCTGCCAGGTGGTTGCGGCTCAGGTCCCCGGCGACGAACGTGGGGTTGCCGCACCTGGTCGGGTCTACCTGGTCGACGTTCACGCCGCCGTCGGCCTCCTTGAGCTTTGCCAGCTGGGTCATCCCGGCCTGGACCAGGTTCAGCGGCAGCGGCGAGTACCCGTACGGTGCGGCCTGTTTCTGCCCCTCGCACAGCCCGTAGGTCATGAAGTCGACCAGGGTCTGACGCTTGTTCGTGGTCAGGCGGCTGTCGTCCGCACCGATCGGCAGGATCATGTAGGAGTACGACGACAACGGGTACGACCGGGGATCAGAGTTGGTGTAGACGTCGTCGAGGATCTGGGTGAGGTAGTTCAGCGACCTCGGGTCCGAGGTGTTGATCCGGGCCTTGGTCAGTGCCACCGCCACGTTGTACGCCGTCGGTTCGACGTAGTACCCCGCCGAGTTGAGCACCTTGACCACCGGGAAGTTCTTGTTCAGCGCGTAGGAGTACTCGACATAACCAATGGTCCCGTCGCCCGAGCTGGCCGCGATAGTGTTCATCACCTGGTCCGACCCGTTGGCGCCGATCGCCCCGCGGAACGACGGGAAGTTCGAGGTCATCCCGCCTCTGGAGTACAGCGAGCGCCAGATGCTGGGGTGCTGCTTGTCCAGCCACAGCGTGAACTGGGCGGTGGTCCCCGAACCGTCAGACCGGTACACCGGCTTGATCGTCGTGGCCGGGAAGCTCCGGCCGTTGTTGTCCGCCACGATCGCCGGGTCGTTCCACCTGGTGATCTGGCCGGTGAAGATCTTGGCGATAGTGTCCCCGGAGAGCCGCACGTCGCGCATCAGCTGGCCGCCCTGCCTCACGTGGTACGTGAAAGACGTCCCACCCGCCACGATCGGCAGGTAGGCGTACGGGCGGTTCGTCGAGGCGTCGGCCTGGCCGCTCGCCGGGTCCGTGCCCTGGTAGGGAATCTCGGAGATAGCAAAATCGTCCTGGAAGTTCGCGAAGCTCTTGCGACCGCCTGACGACCCGATGCCCGAGTACACCACCTGCATGCCCCGGGGCTTGACGTCGGCGATCCACTGGTTGACGATCCCCTGGCTCCAGGTCGACCCGTCCCCCTCGATCAGGGCGTACGCCGCATGGGCCGGCGGCGGCATCATCACCATGGTCATGACGAAGGCGACACCGAACAGCAGCCAGGCGGGCCACCGCACAGCTCTCGTGCTCATCGACGGCTCCTGTCCTTGCGGTTCTTCTTTGCGTTCCCGCGGGGGCGGGCGATGTACCGGGCCAGCGCGAACAGCCCCAGGACCAGGGTCAGCAGCACCGCCGCCGCCGCGAAACCGCGCTGGATGAATATCGGTTCCCCCGATCGCACGGTGGAGAACACGAACAGCGGCAACGAGTTCATCTGCTGCCCGAACGGGGTACCCACCAGGAACGTCGACGCCCCTGAGGTGAGCAGCACCGGGGAGGTCTCCCCCACCCCGCGGGCCACACCGAGGATCAGCGCCGTGGCCAGGCCCGGCCGGGCGGTGGGCAGCACCACGTGCCACACGGTGCGCCACCGTGAGGCGCCCAGTGCCAGGCTGGCCTCGCGCAGGCCGGAGGGCACCACCCGCAGCACCACGTCGGCGGCCCGGGCGATGATCGGCAGCATCATCACCGACAGGGCCATGGCCGCGGCGAACCCGGACTTGCTCATGCCCAGCGCCAGCAGCAACGTGGTGTAGACGAACAGGCCCGCGACGATCGACGGCAGGGCCGTCATCGCCTCCACCACGGTGCGTACCACCCGGGCGAACCTCCCGCCCACCTCGGTCATGTAGACCGCCGCGCCCAGCGCCAGCGGCACCGTCACGACCACCGCGATACCCACCTGGATCACCGTCCCGACGACGGCGTGCAGCAGCCCGCCCGAGCTCAGCGCGTCACGCGGGCCGACACCCGCCATGTCCTGCGTATACATGTTCCAGTGCCACAGCGCCGGCCAGGCCCGGACGAAGACGAACACCACCGCCGAGCCCAGACCGAGCGCCACCAGCCCGGCCCCACCGGTGATGACCGCGGCGGCCACCCGGTCGGCGACGGCCGGGCCCGGCGAGACCGCGCTGGTCGTCACGGTGACGATCACCAGGTAGAAGACGAACGACACCACCGCGAAGGCCAGCGGGGTCCCCCACGGCAGCAGCGCGTAGCACAGCAACCAGGCCACGGCCAGGGCCGCGACCCCCGAGCCCACCGTGACGACCAGGTCGGCCGCGGTCACCCCGTGCAGCCGACGACGGTCCCCCGCCCCCGGTGCCGGTGGCAGGTCGTCGGGCTGGAGCACCCACGTCTGGGGCGCCAGGCTCTGGGACACCGGAACGGTCATCACAGGTCCGTCCCCGCGCCGGAACGCGACCGGGCCACCACCACGGCCGCCAGGGTGTTGATCACCAGGGTGATGACGAACAGCACGAACCCCGCGGTCAGCAGCGCCTGCAGCTGTCCCGGAGAAGCCTCGCCGAAACGGCCTGCGATCAGTGCCGACACCGTGTTGGTGCCCAGCTCCAGCGGCCGGACCTTCAGGTCGAAGGCCGGGGAGATGATCAGCAGCACGGCGATCGTCTCGCCCAGCGCCCGGCCCAGCCCGAGCATGGTGCCCCCGATGATGCCGCCCCGGCCGAACGGCAGGACGACCGACTGGATCACTCCCCAGCGGGTCGCACCCAGCGCCAGCGCCCCCTCACGCTCGCCCAGCGGCGCCTGGCTGAACACCTCGCGCATCACCGACGAGGCCATGGGCAGCACCATCATCGCCACCGCCAGGCCGGCCACGAAGGCCGACGCGGTGTACATCGTCTGGTCCCACTGGGCGGCGTCCGGGTCGGCGTCGACGTGGAAGAACGGCAACCAGCCCAGGTACTGGTGCAGCCAGCGGGCCAGGCGGCTGGCCAGCGGCTGCATGAGGAAGAACCCCCACAGCCCGTAGATGATCGACGGCACCGCCGCCATGAGGTCCACCATGGAGATCAGCACGGCCTTGATCCGCCCGGGGGCGTACTCGCTGATGAACAGCGCCGTGGTCAGCGCCAGCGGGAAGGCGAACGTCATCGCGACCAGCGCCACCGTGAACGTCCCCAGCAGCACGCCGGAGATACCCACGACGCCCAGGTCGGGCTGCCACTGGTTCTCGGTGAAGAACGACGGACCGTAGCGGGCGATGGTCGGGAACGCCTGGAGCGCCAGGAACACCCCGATCCCGCCGGTGATGACCAGGACGCTCGCCCCGACCGACCGGGTGCCCAGGACGAACACCCGGTCGGCACCGGTGACCTTGCGCGAGAGCGGCCGGGGGGTGACCGGGGCAGCCGGACGGTCGCCCAGTGTCTGGGTGCCCATCTCCACCTCCCGACCTTCGGTCCGTGATGTCCGAGACGTCCGGTCTCGTCCACCCCGATACAACCCCGCCGTCATGACCGCACGACTCCCGCCCGGTGAACTGGGGACGAACTCATCCCTGACGCGAAGATTCAGGGCTCATACCGCGTCCGAGACCTGGCCGCGCTGGAAGGTGTGCACCCTCGGGTCCACCGGCACGAGCCCGGCCAGTGCCACGAACGACCGCCACGCCGCTTCGCAGCGGATCCGACGGTCCAGGTCGGCCCAGCTGACGACCATCACCGTGGAGTCCAGCGCCAGCTGCCAGCGCCACCGGTGCAGAGGCGTCACCCGGACGCTGGCCTGCAGACTCAGGCGCGCGGCCCGGACCTGCGCGATATGCGCCACGGCCGCGCTGGGGCTGTCGAACGCCTGCGGGGAACGGGCCAGCACCCGGCCGTTGGGGCTGACGACCCGCCACCACGTCCCGTCGGCACCGACCAGCCGGTAGACCTGGAAGCACGCCTCGTTGGCCATATCACCTCGCAGCCGCGTAGCCGACGGCCAGGGCGCGCACCTGCGCCACGTAGGCGTCGGAGTGGTTGTAGGCATGCACGGCCGCCGCCCACCCGGCACCGGTGGTGAGGTCCCCGCCCGCCGCGCACAGGTAGCGTCCGGCGGCCAGCGCCGCGTCGTCGATATCGTTCGGGTCGGCGCTGCCGTCGCCGTCGCCGTCGGCCCCCCACCGTTGCCACGTCGACGGCAGGAACTGCATCGGCCCGACGGCCCGCTGCCACTGCGCGTCACCGGTCCAGCGGCGCGACTCCTCGTCGGCCGGCAGCCTGGCGAACCCTGGCCGACCGTCCAGCGCCGGGCCGAGGATCGGGGTCAGCGGTCTGCCGTCGGCGTCGAGCCTGGTCCCGCGGGAGGTGCCGTGGCCGGACTCCGCCGCACCGATCGCGGCCAGCGTGGTCCAGCCCAGCCCGCAGCCGGGGTTCTCGGCGGTCACGGCCAGCGTCGCGTCGCCGTAGGCCTGGAGCGCCCGCGGCGGGATCCCGGTAGCGGCGGCGGTGTCCGCGACCCAGGCGTCCGAGGCCCGCTGCCCGGTCGACGCCTCGCCGCTCGCGGGAGCCGTCGCGGCCGGGTCGGCCGCGGGGCTCTCGGCCGGACCGGCCGGGAGCGGGCCCGCCGCGGGGGCGACCTCCCCCGCCGGACCTGCCAGAACGGGCGGCGCCGCGGGGGCGGCGAGCGGCTGGGGCGACAGGCCAGCCGTGACTCCGACCGCCACCAGCAGACAGGCACCGAGAGCCCCGACCAGCAGGTGCACAGGATCGACCGGCGCTATCATGCGTGACACTGTGCTAGGTCATGGCATCCGTCCGGTCACCAGCAGATGACCAACGGCTGAACGGATATGCTGCTTGGGCAGAATGTTCTGCCCGTGGTGCATCCCCCCGAACCGACGAAGACGGACAGTGTACGTCCAGGTCTTGACGGCAGGAGCGGAACGCGGTGGACTGACACCAGCCTGGTTCGACGGCAGCGCCGCGCCGGGCCGGTACCGCCCACCGGTACGACGCGCTCCGCCAGGCCGGGGTGGACCGCGGCGAGGTACCGCACGATTCCGACCGGCGCACCTCAAGCACAGGGAAGGACGCTCCATGAGGCTCCCGACGAAGGCGCTGGCGCTCGGCGCCGCCGCTGCGCTGGCCCTGGCTGGTTGTTCCAGCAGCGACGACAAGGCCGACAACAAGGTTGTCGACGACAGGGTCGAGGTCTTCACCTGGTGGTCGACCGGTTCTGAGGCCCGCGGCCTGGAAGCCATGGTGGCGGTCTTCGACTCCAGCTACCCGGACGTCACGTTCGTCGACGTCGCCGCGGCCGGTGGTGCGACCCAGGACCGGCTCCAGAGTCAGCTCGCCGCCGGTGACCCGCCGGACAGCTTCCAGGCCCCAGCGGGCAAGGCGGTCCAGGACTATGTCGCGGCCGGTCAGGTCCAAGCCGTCTCAGACCTGTACGACGAGCTCGACCTGCGCGGGGTCTTCCCGCGGGGTCTCGTCGACCTGCTCACCGTCGACGGCCAGATCTACTCGGTCCCGTCGAACGTCCACCGGGCCAACCTGCTGTGGGCCTCGCTGCCGGTGCTGGAGCAGGCCGGCCTGTCCAGCGACGTCAACTTCGCCGCGATGGACGACTTCGTCACCGCCCTGGAGCAGGTGAGGCAGAACGTGCCGGACGTCGTCCCGCTGTCGATCGGCACCACCTGGACCCAGGTCCACCTGCTCGAGGTGGTCCTCATCGCCGAGCTGGGCCCCGCGGCCTACACCGGCCTGTGGGACGGCAGCACCGACTGGACCAGCGCGGCAGTCACCGACGCGCTGGGCACGTTCGAGACGCTGATGAGCTACACCAACACCGACCGTGACGGCCTGGACTGGGAAGAACCGCACACCATGCTCATCGACAACGAGGCCGCGTTCAACATCATGGTCGACTGGGCCCCGGCCAACTACGAGGCCCACGGCGTCGGCGACTACGCCTATGCACCCGCGCCCGGGACGGCCGGAGTCTTCGACTGCCTGGCGGACTCGTTCACGCTGACCACCGACGCCCCGCACCCCGCCGGTGCAAAGGCGTGGCTGCGGACCGTCGCCTCGCAGGACGGCCAGACGGCTTTCAGCAAGGTCACAGGTTCGATCCCGGCGCGCACGGACATCGACCCGGCCGAGTTCTCGACCTACCAGCAGACCGCCATCACCTCGTTGGCCGAGGATGTGATCGTCCCCTCGCTCCAGCACGGTGCGGCCGCCACCCCCGAGCAGGTCGACGCCATCACAGCGGCAGTGTCGAAGTACACCACCGGCACCTCCAGCCTGAGCACGTTCCAGTCCGAGCTGGCCGCGGCGATGAAGTAGCCCAGCGTGACCCGAGCGCCGATCCCGGTTCGTGGGTCTGACACCGTTCCACCGTTTCGAAACGGTGGAAGAGCCTGTTGCAGAATCGTGCAAGTCTCGGAGGACGGGTCGTGGGTCACCAAGGACGGTGGGTTCCTACCGTCCTTACGCCCCTGGTCGCTGCGCGACCGGGGCAGGACTGTAGGAACCCACCGTCCTCCCTGCCGTCTCACCGTTTCTGCTGTCCGGTTGTGCGTGTCGGGCAAGTGAACCTGCCGCGCAACCCGACTCGGGCACCCGACAAGAATGACTGCGCTCAGCACCCGAGCCCCACCTGGCGATGCGCCACCACCCCGACCGTCGATTCGAGACTTCTGTCGCGGTTTCTCGGCGTTAACTTTCGGACCACGGGCA
>Ga0099364_10000899_pt1 | contig 50593 bp, 50 predicted proteins | sample TergutTh196P3_FD_73070 | JGI IMG/M metagenome (GOLD analysis project Ga0099364, IMG submission 73070) | Microcerotermes parvus P3 segment gut microbial communities from Pointe-Noire, Republic of the Congo - Th196 P3 | ecosystem: Host-associated > Arthropoda: Insects > Digestive system > Gut ... | reverse complement strand
TTCTATAATTTGGGGCAGGTAACGTCCATTAAGCAGGCAGTAAGGTGTTGTCTAAGTGGTTTTCTTAGACAACACCGCACGCCGACCAACGCAGAGCGAGGTAACCTCGGGACGGATAAATCCGTCCCCTACAAAGAGCCATGCAAAGAGCCATGCAAAGAACCATACAAATTCGGTTTTAAAAGGCGATTAAACACGGATTGAGCGGATTTACACGGATTTGCACGGATTTGCACGGATTGGCTCGTGGGGAAATATATCGCCGTTTAGTAGTTTACGCGGACAAAATCCGCAAAATCTGCGTAAATCCGTTAAATCCGCGTTTAATCATCTTTAAAATTCACATCTATTGTCTGCTATGCCTCGCTCCCTCTGTGCCTCTGTGCCTCTGTGTGAAATGGTTTTTGACAAATAATGAACGTAGGTAGAGCGTAGAGCTTCGTTTTTTAGGTCAAAAGATTTTTTCACACAGAGGCACAGAGGCACAGAGGGAGCTAGGCACAGCAGGAGTACGGACTAAGAAAAGGTGCATTAAAACACGGATTTCCCACGAACGAATCCGCGAAAATCCGTTAAATCCGCGGAAATCCGCGTTCCATGCCCTTAAAATCCGCGTTCCACACCCTAAAACATCTCAAGAACAGGAGGACATTATGCGAGAAAAAATAAACCTAAACGGCGTTAAGCGGGTACACTTCATAGGTATCGGCGGCATAAGCATGAGCGGCTTGGCGGAGCTTTTACAGCGCGACGGCTTTCATGTAAGCGGCTCGGACGATACCGAAACGGAAATAACCGCGCATTTGAGGGAAATAGGCATAAGAATTGCTATTCCCAACTCGGCGGAAAATATTACAAGCGACATGCAGCTTGTTATTTTTACTGCGGCGGTAAAGCCCGACAATCCCGAATACCAAGCCGCGCAGGAGCTTGGCATAGAGCTAATAGAACGCGCCGTGTTTATCGGGCGTATTCTGACGGGCTATGAGCCTATTTGCGTGGCTGGCTCGCACGGAAAGACCACGACCACGTCCATGATTTCGGAAATATTGCTAAAGGCAGGGCTAGACCCTACTATTTCTATAGGCGGCCATATGATGGGCGTGGGCGGTGTGAATTACAGGGTAGGCAGCTCCAAGCATTTTGTGCTGGAGGCGTGCGAATACAGCAATAGCTTTCACCACTGGCGGCCGCAAATAGGCGTTATTTTAAACATTGATGCCGACCATTTGGACTTTTTTGGCAGTATGGAAAATTTAATACTGGCGTTTGTTAAATTTGCCTCAAATATTCGCCCTGAGGGCGCGTTGATTATTCGCGAGGGCATACAGGGCTACGAGCAAATAACGAACGCTTGTTCGTGTGAAGTGATTACCGTGGGCGACTGCGGGCGTTTTGCCGCAAAAAAGGTTACATACAGGGAGGGCAAGCCGTCTTTTGATATATTGGACAACGGTGAAAAAATCGCGCGTGTAAGCCTGCCCTTGCTCGGCGAATACAACATGCTTAACGCGCTGTCGGCGTTTGCGGTGGGCGTATTGTTGAAAATCCCTGCGGTGGTCATCGCGGACGCGCTAAACGGCGTAAGCGGCACAAAGCGGCGTTTTGAGCATAAGGGCGTGTATAACGGCGTGCAAATAGTGGACGATTATGCGCATCACCCTACGGAGATTTTGGCGTGCCTAAGGGCGGCGCGGCAGTACGCTAGGGGAAGCGTGTTTTGCTTGTTCCAACCGCACACCTATACGCGTACAAGAAATTTGCTGGACGAATTTTCGCAGGCGTTTACGGACGCGGACTATGTCGTTCTCTTGCCGATTTATGCCGCGCGCGAGCCGTTCGACCCGCTTATTTCGTCGGAAATCCTAGCCGAGCGTGTAAAAAAGAACGGAAACGAGGTAAAATACGTAGATAATTTTCACGAAGCGTGCAATTATTTACGCGAACAGCTTAAACAGGGCGACCTGCTTATTACCATGGGGGCGGGCGATGTGTACAAGGTCGGCGACAAATTGTTAAGCGAAAAGTTATCCACATAATCCACAGGTGAGTGTTTATATCCACAGAATGGGATAAATAAAGCCCTAGGGGCTGTCAAGCATTATTTTTGCCCGAAAACACGGCACTATTTTTTAAAACGCCGTGTTTTCGGGCTTTGTTGGCTATGGAAAAATTTTAAATGTTAAGAAAATATTACAAGTTTTTTGTTTACAAATAACAAATTGAAAAATAAGCCCTAAAATGTCACGTTCGCTAGAGGCGGATTTTATCCACATTTTTATCCACATAAACGGCAAAAGATGTTGATAAAAAATGGTGTTCAAGCTGTAAAATATGGAGTATTATATGCAGGAGATTTAAGTAAGGGAGTAAGTGATAGAAAATATGTTCGATATAAAAATGAATAATGCGAACAATTGTTCGGGCATGGTGCTTTCGTTCACCTTTATTGACGAATATATGACAGACTGTCTGCCTGTATATCCGCTTATTTACATATGGAGCTACCGCCGTCTTTTGGACGGACAGGCAGTCACCATACAGGAAATAGGCGAACGCTTTGAGCTAACCGAGGGCGACGTAATAAAGGCGTGGCGGCACTGGGAAAAAGAGGGGCTTGTGGCTATAGCCTCCGACAAAAAGAGCATGGAGATTACTTTCCTGCCTATTTTGTCAAAAGCGGCGTTGCCGCAAAAGGACGGCGAAGCCAAGGAAAGCCCAGCCCCGCAGGAATCCCGTCCGCAGTATACCGCGCAGGAGCTTGCTTGCTACCGCACAGACAGCCGCGACGTGGAGAGCCTTTTTTCCCATGCAGAAAGGGCGTTGGGCAAGCTGCTCTCGTACAATGATATGAGCGTTATTTTTGGCTTCTACGATTGGCTAAGGCTTCCTATAGACATCATAGAGTACCTGTTCACGTACTGCGAGGAAAACGAACACCGCAGTCTGCGTTATATAGAAAAATGCGCCATAGACTGGGCGGACAACGACATAACCAGCATAGAGCAAGCGCAGCTATATGTACAAAACTTTGACCGCGATTACAAAAAAATAATGCGCCACTTGGGAATGTCCAGATACCCGACCCCAAGCAACAAAAAGTATATGAACAAATGGCTAAGGGAGTGGGGGCTGTCGCTGGAAATAGTAATCGCCGCCTGTGACCGCTGTGCCGACCGAACGGAAAAGCCGAGCTTCAAATACGTGGATAGAATCCTAGATGACTGGCACGAAAAAGGGGTCAAGGAGCTACAGGACATAGCCGCCGCGGACGAGGAATACCATGAAGCGAAAAAAATTCTAAGGCCGTTGCCGAGCGTGGGAACAAGAGCGAATGTAAAGCCTAAGCAAAATAGATTTGTGAATTTTAATCAGCGTGATGTGGATTATTCGCAGTATGAGAAGCTGGAGAGGGTTTATTTGGATAATATATATAATGGGTGATAGAAATGAGCCATAAAAACGCGTATCGCGAGGTAATGCGCGACTTGCAGGTTTCAAGGGAACGCGCCGAGGCCGTACACCTGGTACAGGTCGAGGAGGCGTACAAAAAATCGCCCAAGCTGCGGGAAATAGACAAGCGGCTAAGCGAAATAGGGCTTAGTCTGTCGCGGCTTATGCTTTGCGGCGATATGGGCGGCGTGGAAAAAGCGCGTGAAAAGGCGGCGGCTCTACGGAGCGAACGCCTTTCTTTGCTTGCCAAAAACAGGAAGCTGTCGCCAAAGCCTGCGTACGCGTGCGCCGATTGCTCGGACACAGGCTATTTGCCGCAGGACGTTGGCTTGCCTGCGATTGCTTGCACATGCCTAAAACAGCGGCTAATTGAAAAATATTATTCGCTTTCTAATATGTACGGCGTTTTGAAAGAGGAAAATTTTGACAGCTTTGATATTAGCCTGTTTGGCGGTGAAATAATAGAGGCCGAGGGGCTTTCTCCGCGTACAAATATGGAAAAAATACACCGCAACGCCGTGGGCTTTGTACAGAAATTTGACGAGGTGTTCCAAAATCTTCTATTGTACGGCGAGGCAGGGCTAGGCAAGACATTTATAAGCCACTGCATAGCCAAGGATTTGCTGGACGCGGGTAAAACTGTGCTGTATTTGACCGTGCCGAGGCTGTGCAAGGTAATTGAGGACTCGCGCTTTAACCGCGAGGCACTCGCCGCCCCGGACGAAATGCTCGAAGCCGTGGACGAGGTAGACCTGCTTATACTGGACGATTTGGGCGCGGAAATTTCTACGCTAATCACCTCTGCCGCGTTGTTTGACATTATCAACCAGCGGCTTTTGGCGCGTAAGCCTACGGTAATTTCTACCAACCTTACGCCCAACGCGCTCGCGGCACAATATTCAGAGCGTATTGTTTCGCGCTTTTTGGGCAATTATCAAATGCTGAAATTTTTCGGCGAGGATATTCGGGTGAAGAAAAAGTATGGTGGATTGCGTATGTAATAATGTATGTTTTCGGCACGACTTTGAGGGCTTTGGATTTTTGGGAATTGGAGTGCGAGGTTGGCGGAGTTTAAAGGCATGGAACGCGGATTTACGCGGATTTAACGGATTTTCGCGGATTCGTTCGTGCTTCTGCTGTGCCTCTCGCCCTCTGTGCCTCTGTGCCTCTGTGTGAAAAAATTTTTTTGATAAATAATGAACGTAGGTAAAGTGTATAACGTCCATTCTTTAGTTAAAAGATTTTTTCACACAGAGGCACAGAGGCACAGAGGGAGCGAGGCATAGCAGACAATAGAAGTGGATTTTAAAGATGATTAAACGCGGATTTAGCGGATTTACGCAGATTTACGCGGATTTTATCTAGTGCGTTTTTTTATCCGCGTAATCCGTGAAAATCCGTTAAATCCGCGTTTGATACCCTTTAAAAACCTACGTAATCCGCAAGTCGTAAGTTTTTAATGAACGCGAGAAAAAATCCGCGAAAATCCGTCAAATCCGCGTAAATCCGCGTTCCATGCCCTTAACCCCTTAAATAACGGCAAAAAGGAGCTTACCCATGAACGAAAAACTACGAATACTAAAAATGATTGAGAACGGACAAATAACAGCCACGGAAGCGGCGAAATTATTACAGGCGTTGGACGGTGTGCCGAGTGCAGGCGTAGGCACGCCAAGCCCAAGCACGCCAAGCCAAAGTTCGCCGCCAAGCCCAACAAGCCCAAGCCCGTCCGCGGCTTCACATTCGTATGCTCGTGACAAGAGATACGACGGCTACACGCCAAACACAGGCGGCGGACGTTCTACCTCTGCGGACGATTTGGCGGGCAGGTTTGAAAACTTCGTGCATGATGTCGCGCCTAAGGTAGAAAAATTTGTTGAGGTTGTGGCGGACAAAATCAACGGCGCGGCGGAGCGTGTTTCGTGCGCGTTTAGCGGTGAGGCAGGGGCTTCACAGGGAAGCCAGTCTGCGCCCAAGCCTGCCCCTGCGCGTTCCGCATCGGGAACAATGGAAAAGCAAGTAGAAATGCTTGTAGAACATGGGCATAACGAATTAAATTTGTCGTGCTTTAACGGCGCGGTGCGCGTGAAGGGCTACAATGGCGACAAAATCACGGCGCGGCTTAGTTATTCTGCCAAAAAAGCGAACGCCTATATAGAAATGGTACAGCTTGGCGGAAAATTTTTCTTGAAGTACGAGCCTGACGATTTCGGCGCGGTTTCCATTGACGCATATGTACCCGAGCGCGCCTTTTCGGCGGTGAAAATAGACGGAATGAACGCAAGCCTTGATGTATCGTCGTTGGTTGCGGACGAAATTCGCATTTCCAACGCCAACGGAAGCACTGCCCTGAGCGGACTTTCGGCGCGCAGCGTGGCGGCGGACACAAGCAACGGGCGTTTTTCCGTTTCCAAAATAACGGCGGAGCAAGCGAGCTTTGAAAACATCAACGGCAGCATGGAAACGGACGAGCTAGACGTTTCCCAGCTAAAGCTGTCCAACTATAACGGCGCGGTGTCTGTGATTGTTTCCCGCTTCGCGAAGTACAGCGAGTACACCTGGAACGTGGAAACAGGCAACGCCAAGCTAAGCATAAACCTGCCCTCTATGCCCGACATCGCCTACCATATCAAGGCGCACGCCGCTATGAGCGACATGCGCGTTGGGCTTACAGGCTTGGAATTTTTGATTAACGAGCCGTCGCTTATCGAGGCGCGTAGTACAAATTATGACGGCGCGAGCAAGAGGATTAAGCTAATGGCGGAAACGTCTAATGCGCCGTTGGTTATTCATTAAGATTTCCCTATAAGCTCGTACAGCTTCTCCATGGCGCAGTGCAGACCGCCCACTGCGTCTATTATTTTTTCCTTTACCGCGTCCTCGCCTGTAATGATTGTGCCCACGTCCTGTGCCATGGTTTTTGTGTCCATCATTAGCTCAATCAAGCGTTCCTGCGTAATTTGCGAGTTGCTTATAATAAAATCCTGCACGCGTTCCTGGGTTTTGTTGAAATATTCGTAGGTTTGCGGCGCGCCCACAAGCGTGCCGTTCATTCTTACAGGGTGTAACGTCATGGTGGCGGACGGCGCGATAAAGGAATAATCCGCCGATACCGCCAAGGGTACGCCAATGGAATGGCCGCCGCCAAGCACCAGCGAAACGGTCGGCTTGCCGATATGCGCTATCAGCTCTGCTATAGCAAGCCCTGCTTCCACATCACCGCCCATTGTGTTCAACAAAATAAGCAAGCCGTCTACCTCGGTATTTTCGGCACATGCCACGAGCTGTGGGATAACATGCTCGTACTTTGTGGCTTTGTTTGTGGGCGGTAGAATAATATGTCCCTCGATTTGCCCGATAATGGTGAGAAACTGGATTGTTCCGCGCGGGTTTTTGCGTGGGGGCAGCATGGTGGCTTCGGTTTGGGTTGGGGTGGGTTGTGGGGGGTCTTGGGGGTTGGGTTGGTCGGGGTGGTCTGGTTGTTCGTCTTGTTGGTGGGTGTTTTGGGTTTGTAGGGTTGTGTTCATGGGATACCTCCGAATGATAGGGTTTTTGGGAGTTTAAAGGCATGGCACGCGGATTCCCGCGGATTTGGCGGATTTTCGCGGATTTTTTCGCAGGGGAAGCCGTGTTCCGCTACCTTTAAATCCGTGTGCTATCGTCTGCCGTGCCTCGCTCCCTCTGCTTTGTGCCTCTGTGCGAACTACTGTGTGAAAAAATCTTTTAACTAAAGAATGGAGTTATACGCTTTACCTACGTTCATTATTTGTCAAAAAGATTTTCACACAGAGGCACAGAGGCACAGAGGGAGCGTGGCATAACAGGCACAGAACGCGGATTTAAGGGATTCAAGGGCTTCACGCGGATTTAGCGGATTTACGCAGATTTACGCGGATTCGTTCGTGCGTTCATTGAGAACTAAACGGCGATAAATTTTACCACGAACGAATCCGCAAAATCCGTGTAAATCCGCTAAATCCGTGTTAAACTACCTTTAATTTACATGGATAATGCAATTCATGCGTTTGTCGTACTTAAAAGCTAGTATTTGTTTGCGTATGGGAATTTATACGGTTATAATAGACCTGCTTAGGCAAAAAACAGAAAACAGAGGGATTTTTATGGTAAATAAAAAGCTGCTTGCAGAGTATATAAGCTCAAAGCCAAACAAAGCCGTTGCTCATTTGGATTTAAGCAACAATAAAATATCCTATTCGGGGATTGTTCAAGGGCGTGACATTAAAAATTTGCGTGGTGACGGCGAAGAAGAGCTTGTTCGTGCGTTTTTTTTAACAAGACTTATAAACGAATTAGGATATAAAGCAGAAAACATTGAAATTGAACGAGAATATACCTCTGGTAGACCCCATACGCTGACAAGTCGCATTGATGTGGTCGTAAGAGATTCAAAGGGAAACGCATTTCTGTTTATTGAAATTAAAAAGCCTGACGGAAATGACAGCTATTCAACCATTGACAAAGATGCTGTAATAGAAGAACAGCTTTATAAGGTTGCGGGCATGGAATGTGTAGATGGCAATGAGGTAAAATATCTTGTTCTTTATACAGTCGGAGAAATTGGCGGAAAGCTGGTTGACGAATGTATAATTATAGATAGAGAAAAATTCCAAACATTTTCCGATTGGGTAGATGCAGACAGAGAATATGTCAATGAGCTGCCTAAAAAATATGGTAAAGCCCAAAAGCGCCCCTATGTAAAAGCAACAGATAAGGATTTGGAAACGGACTTTACACATGGAACCCTAGAGCGGTTGCAAAGCGATTTGCACAATGTGCTTTGGGGCGGCGGCGGAACAGACGATAACGATGTTTTTGCTTCTTTAACAAACCTTATTCTTGCTAAGATTCAAGACGAAAGCGAAAAAGAGGACGGCGAAACATACGAGTTTCAGTCACTAGCGTTTGCTAAGACCAAAGATGAGGACAATGAAGCATTTGAAACAAACGAAATGCTTTTTGAGCGTGTCAACTGCCTGTATCGCCGCGCGTTAAAATCAAAGCTATATATATCAGACGAGGCAGAATTAACAAAGTCGTATGTAATTGATACAAAAAAATTCTCTTTATCAAAGCTAAAATATACAGTGCAAAGATTTGAGGGGATTTCTTTCGTGGAAGGAAGAAACAGCCTTAGCGGTAAGGATATTTTGGGGGATTTTTTCGAGGGTATTATACGTACGGGCTTTAAGCAGACTAAGGGGCAGTTTTTTACACATATTAACATTGTTAAGTTTATGCTTTGGGCGTTGCAAGCCGATAACCTCGCCATAAAAAAAATAAGGGAGGACAAAGAGCTTCCTTATATGATTGACCCCTCGGCAGGCAGTGGGACATTTTTACTTGAATATATGAAATTTATTACCCAAAATATGAAATACCGCTTTAGAGCTGCGCTTGGCACATCTCGCGATGTAAAAGATAAAATACAGGCGTGGTTTGAACCAAATTATCACGAGCATATTTGGGCAAAGGATTATATTTACGCAAATGAGTTTAACTTTAATCTTGGGACGGCTATTAAGGTAAACATGATTTTACATGGGGACGGCTCTACTAATATATTTATTAAGGACGGGCTGTTGCCGTTTTCAAAATACATTAAAGAACCTCCGCCCAATGTACTTAACGGAAGCAGTAAGGACGATTTATATAATGGGATAGATGTAAATGCCCAATTCGACATTATATTAACTAATCCTCCTTTTAGTGTTGACCTTGATAATGACACTAAAAAAACGCTTGCCAAATCCTTTCTTTTTGGTAACAAGAAAAATTCTGAAAACCTTTTTGTTGAGCGTTGGTATCAGCTTCTGCGAGAAAACGGCAGGCTTGCGGCAGTGCTTCCCGAAAGCATATTTGATACTACGGAAAATAAATATATCCGTTTATTTTTATATAAATATTTTAAAATTAAGGCGGTTGTTTCGCTTCCGCAGATTACATTCGAGCCGTTTACGTCTACAAAAACGAGCATTTTGTTCGCACAGAAAAAAACCAAATCAGAAATTGAGGAATGGAATGAAGCGTGGTCGGAAGCAAGCAAAGAATATTCGTATTTAAAAACGAGAGTTGAGAATTTGCTGGCAGTATATGACGGCAAAAAAGAAAAAGCTAAGCTGCCGTCCATAAAAGGGCTAACCGCCGATGAGGAAGCGGCGGTATTGCGTTCGATGTTAAGGTGTTATATTACTGAACGTGATGATGTGCTTGATACAAGCGGACTGATTAAAAAATATTATGAGGAGCTTTGGGGCTTGTGTTCTTATGATAAAGGTACACAAGATATTTTTGGTTTTGTAAATACATGGTGGGTTTTTGGTGTAGTGTCTGAAAAAATCAACTATTCTGTTTTTATGGCAGAAGCCGACAATGTTGGGTATAAGCGTTCACAGCGCGGCGAGAGGGTTATGGCTAATGACCTCTACAGGACGGATAGTGACGGTGTTGTACTTGTGAATGATGATGTTAGAGATACTATACTTGACTATGTTCGGGATATTGTTTGGGAGTAGTGTAAATCCGCACATGAAAAATCGCCGAAGGCGAGCCAGAAAAGTGAGGGATAGATAATGTTTGTTACCAATTGCTTCATAAGCGAAATAGCAAAACATAAATATTTACGTTCAGACGTTAAATATCAACGTACTATAGCCTCACAAGCACATGCAGACTTTGCACTAGTAAAGGATTTATTTTACATTATAAACGGAAGTGTGCAGACAAAATACTATTCAGAAGAAGAAACAGGGGTATCGTATGTCCGTGTAGGTGATATTTCATATAAGTACGGAATCAGCAACGAGAAAATGATGTATCTTAATGACGACTGTTGTATAGCAGAAGATAAGCAGCTTAGAAAAAACGATTTAGTCTTGGCAACAATAGGGACTGTTGGTAAGATAGGATTGGTTGAGGAATTTTCTGGTGGTACGTTTTCTAATAATACTGTTTGCTTGCGACCTAAAAGCGTAGAATTAAACTCATACTTTTACGAGAAATTGTTGCAAAGCGATTATTATATCGGTTACATTTTTGGTGTTGTTTCCCAAAAAGCACAACCAAATTTACAGCAATATGATTTAGAAAACATAAGGATACCTATAATAGATAAGGATAATATCGAAAATTGCGTTGCTGACTGTAAGCGAATTGATAAAAAAATTATGGAATTAAAAGAGCAAGCCAGGCCTATACAAGCCCTAATTGACAGCGTATTCTCGCGGGAATTTGGGTTTGATTACACCAAGCTAGAGGAGCTTAAAGCCTCAAAACGATTTATTGTGAAGCTGTCGGATTTTTCAAACAATCCCGATTTGCGATTTAGTACAAAATTTCACCGCTCCGCAGGTGCATTTGTAATGGAGCAGCTGCAAGGAATAACAAATAAAAAGATTAAGCACTATCTTGCCGAGCCAATCGTTTTGGGTGAAAGTGTTTCACCGAATGATTATTTCGATGACGGAGAGTATTTTTACATCTCAATGGCAACGATAAAAAACTGGCGATTTGAATCCGAAGATGCTAAACGAGTTTCAAAGGCATATTCCGACATCAAGCAAGCCAAGACCATTAGGCGTAATGATATTTTGCTGGCTCGTTCTGGCGAGGGAACTATAGGTAAGGTTGCCCTCATAGATAACGAAGATGTAAGGGGTGTTTTTGCCGATTTTACAATGAGGATACGATTAACAAATTATAACGGACTTTTCGCTTATTATTATTTTAGAACAGCTTTTTTTCAGTATCTAATTGAAGTTTATAAAAAAGGGCTTGGAAACAATACAAACATTTTCCCATCTGTTGTTCGCGAGTTTCCTCTCCCCGATATTTCATTGTCTGAACAACAACGCATTGTCAACGAGATAAAAGCGGAAATCGAAAAGCAGGATTTAATAAAAGCGAAAATTGCGGAATTGCGGGGGCAAATTGACGCTATCATTGAAAATGCGTTACGCAACCCTTTGTAGTATAATTCCAAGAAAAAAAAGAAACGAGGCTCTGTATGTTCCCATATCCCGACATAATAATCGCCTGCATATTTATCGCCCTAGGCGTGGGTTCGTTCCTATTCCACGTAAAAAAACTAGCGCATGTCCGCAAAACGCATACCCAAGCCATGGCGGAAATAATAGATTTTACTGGGCTTAGCGAATACCGCCGTGCTATTATTGAATATACGCACCGTGCCGAGGTACACCGCATGGACATTAAGGCTACAAATATTATGAAAGCTGGCGATAGGATTAAGATTTTTGTAGCGGAAAATGATTCGTATAAAATCACTCGCGTGGGCAAGGGGGCGTTGGCAAGCGGGGCTATACTTATATCGTTTGGTCTGGTTTTTTTGGTATTGCCGTTTTTGTAAAGGATAAATAAGGAGGGGCAACTATGGTTTACAACACCTTTGGTAACACAGGAATAAAAATGTCCGCATTGGGCTTTGGGGCAATGCGCTTGCCTATGCGCGGCGAGGACGGAAAGAAAGAAATAGACGACGATTTGGCAATTCCCATGATGCACAGGGCGTTTGATTTGGGCGTGAATTATATCGACACCGCGCCGTATTATTGCGACAAGCTGAGCGAGGGGGCAGTGGGGCGCGCCGTAAAGGGCAGGCGCGACAAGGTCTATGTATCGACAAAAAACCCGATTGAGAACGACTCGGCGGACGATTGGCGCGGACGGTTGGAAACCTCGCTAAAAAACCTCGATATGGATTATATTGATTTTTACCATTTTTGGGGAATAGGGCTAGAGGGCTTTAGGCACTGGGAAACGCTTACGAACGGGCCGTTTCAGGCGGCGGAAAGGGCAAAGGCAGAGGGGCTTATTCGACATTTGTCGTTTTCGTTTCACGACAAGGCGGAAAATCTCCGCGAGATTGTGGATAGCGGACATTTTGAGTCTGTGCTATTGCAATATAATTTGCTCGACCGTTCCAATGAGGAAAATATCGCCTACGCCAAGGAAAAAGGGCTGGGCGTGACGGTAATGGGGCCTGTGGGCGGCGGCAGGTTGGGCGCGCCTAGCGAGCTTATTCGCGGACTGTTGGCAGAAAAGCCGGCAAGCACAGCGGAAATGGCGTTGCGTTTTGTGCTGGCGAACTCGGGCGTGGACATCGCGCTTTCGGGAATGAGTACAATGTCGCACGTAGAGGAAAACGCCGTAATCGCCGCGAAAACAGGGCATTTGTCCGCCGCGGAGCTTGTGCAAATTAAAAAAATGCTGGAGGAAAACAAAAGGCTTGCGGAGCTTTATTGCACGTCCTGCAATTATTGCAAGCCATGCCCCAAGGGCATAGATATTCCGCACCTTTTCGGCATAATGAACACGCACCGCGTTTACGAGCTTACCGAACATGCTATCGAGGCGTACAACTCGACCATTCGCGGGCAAGCGTGGGTAAAAAGCGCGAGTGCCGCCGATTGCGTAAAATGCGGAGCTTGTGAGGCGAAATGTCCGCAGAAGCTGCCGATAATGCGGCAGCTGGAGGAAACTCATGAGGCGTTGTTTCGGGGGGTATAGTTGTATTTTCCCAACTTTTATGTTTTAATGTACAAGCAATCTCAAAGACTCGAAAAACACATTCGGAGATTGTTAGAATCTGTTTAATAAACAGCTTCGTATAAATAAAGGAGGATTTTTAATGGGCAAGAAAAAAATAGCCGTTCTCACTGGCGGCGGCGACGCACCTGGCTTAAATGCCGTAATTTATTCACTGGTGCGCGCATGTCATAGCATGATGGACTGCGAGCTAATCGGCTACAAGTTCGGCTACCGAGGCTTGTACAACAACGACTTTATATCGCTCGACCACGACAGAACCACAGGGATTCTGCACAAGGGCGGCTCGATTCTTTACAATTCAAACAAGGACAACCTATTTGACTACACCGTGGAGGAAAACGGCGTTTCGGTCAAAAAAGACGTTTCCGACGAAGCGATTGCAAACATGAAAAAAGAGGGCGTGGACGTGCTTTGCGTGCTTGGCGGCGACGGCACGCTTACCTCGGCGCGTGACTTTGCGCGCAAGGGCATAAACGTGGTCGGTATTCCGAAAACAATCGACAACGATTTAAGCTCCACGGATGCGACCTACGGCTTCGATACCGCCGTGAATATCGTTACCGAAAACCTCGACAGGCTTCACACCACGGCAGAAAGCCACCACCGCGTTATTGTCGTAGAGGTCATGGGGCGTTCCGCGGGCTGGATATGCCTGCACGCAGGTATTGCGGGAAGCGCGGACGTTATACTTATCCCGGAAATCCCGTACTCCATTAGCGGAATCGTTAATAAAATAGAAGAACGCGACAGCTTCGGCAGACCGTTTACGATTATTGCGGTCACTGAGGGCGCAGTGGAAAAGGGCGGCTCTGCCGTTATCGGAAAGGTCGTAGAGGACAGCCCCGACTCTGTTCGCTTCGGCGGAATAGCGGCGCAAATAGCGCATAAATTGGAATCGCTCGTACGCCACGAGGTACGCTACTGCGTGCTTGGGCATATCCAACGCGGCGGCGATACCTCGCCTGCGGACAGAATCCTTTCCGCGCGTTATGGCGTAAAGGCCGCCGAGCTAATTAAGGACGGCATTTTCGGTAACATGGTATGCTTGCGTAACAATAAAATGGGCTATGTTAAATTTGAAGAGGTTCTCGGTGACGGCAAAATGGGCGAAACGTCCGTAGGCGGCGCGAAAATTGTCAACCCGAACGGCGAGCTTGTTAATGTGGCAAAAGCACTCGGTATTACCTTTGCGGATTGAGGGGCATAGCCCCTTTTCTACGGTACACTCGTTGATGTTTTGCGTGAAACGCAAAACATCAACTTGGTGGGAATGTCATCTCGCAGAGTAGTTTCCTAGTATGTAAAAAAGGGCGTTGCCCCTTTTCTCCGCACGACAAACGCACGAAGCTGAAATGTGTAAATTAAACGCGGATTTAGCGGATTCACGCGGATTTACGCGGATTTTATCGGGCTTGGTGGATTTTCGTGGATTTTGGTGGATTTTACTACGAGCCAATCCGTGTAATCCGTGAAAATCCGTTAAATCCGTGTGAAGCCCTTGAATCACTTAAATCCGCAATCCCTTTTAAAACCGAAGAAGCTACACGCTTTTGCCGTTTTTTGTGCGTTTGTCGTGCCATTATACGGAGATAGTTGTTTAAGCCAAAAACGGCACTGTGCTTGCGGTCTTTTTGCCGCAATGCTTCGTCGCAAAAAACCTTGCGTGCCTCTAGCACGCGGCGGTTTTTGCTCCTCGCCTTGCGACAAAAATCCTCGCAATCCCAGCACCGTTTTCAGCTTAAACAACTATAGAAAAGGTACGGTGTTCGCATGAAACAATCGGCTACCGCACTATTTGCTTCCATTTTTAAAGAAAAAAAGCAGGAATGGCTAATTTTTATCCTTTCCTCGCTTATTTTAGTAACGCTCGATTTGTTACTGAAAAGCTGGGCGGCGGCAAGCCTGCGCGGACAGCCCGATGTGGTTTTGCTCAAGGGGCTTTTGGGGCTTACGTATGTGGAAAACAACGGAGCCTTATTTGGCTTTATGTCAAGCTCGCCCTTTGCGCGTTGGCCGCTCGCAATCGTTAAAATAGCGATTCTCGGCGGAATTTTGTGGTATTACCATTTTCTTCCTGCACAGAGGCGGCTCTGGATTATGCGCGCGCCTATTATTTTGGTATTCGCGGGCGGGCTGGGAAACCTTGTTGACCGCGTGGCGTTTGGTTATGTCCGCGATATGTTCGACTTTTTGTTTATGAATTTTGCCATTTTTAACCTAGCTGACGTTTATGTAACTGTTGGCGTTTTTTGTATACTTGCCGTGACGTTTTTTGTAGATATAACCGCGCCGTGAATATTGTCGTACCGCCCCAAGCGCATGGCATGAGAGCAGATGCTTTTTTAGCCGAATATTCGCTGATTCCTACGCGAAGCGCGGCACAGAAGCTACTTTCTGACAGTCATGTTTTTTCTTCCCAAAAAGCAATCACCAAAAGCCACCGTGTCACCTCAGGCGAAACAATCACCTACGAAATCCCCGCGCCTATTCCGCTTGACGCACAGCCCGAAGCCATTCCGCTAAGCATAATTTACGAGGACGGCGACCTGCTCGTGCTCGACAAGCCGCGCGGCTTGGTCGTTCACCCTGCGGCAGGACACCACACAGGCACGCTGGTAAACGCGCTTTTGCATCACTGCGAATTATCGGGCATAGGCGGCGTTTTACGCCCCGGCATTGTTCACAGGCTAGACAAGGACACGTCGGGACTAATGGCGGTAGCAAAAACCGACACCGCCCACATAGGGCTTTCCGCACAATTAGAAAGCCGCCAAATGACACGTATATACAACGCCATTTGTATAGGCGCATTAAAAAAAGACAAGCTAAAAATCGACCTGCCAATCTGCCGACACCCCCACGACAGGAAAAAAATGGCAGTACCCGCTCCGTCCACTCACGCAAAGGCACGAAACGCCGTAACCTATATAGACGTGTTAGAGCGTTTTGCAGGCGCGAACGGCACTTTTTCGCACATCGCCGCGCGGCTGGAAACAGGCCGCACGCATCAAATTCGGGTACACATGTCGCATATCGGCCACCCCGTCCTAGGCGATAGCGTGTACGGCGGCATACGCCACGCATTTGATGCAGGCGGACAGATTTTGCACGCAGTGGGCTTAAAATTCATTCACCCAGTGAAAAATGAAGAAATGCAATTTAACTCACCGCTTCCCGAGTATTTTTTTGGGGCGTTGGGGTACGCGAGCATGACGAGAAGTATTTTATAATCTAGTGAGGTGACTGTATGATAATGCCAGTGGAGCGAATTTTGTCGCACGATACCCCTATTAGCAGAGTTTTGTCTGAATTGCCGTCAACCATTAAAATCACAGTAAGTGATATAACTGGCGTGTTGATGGACGAAGCAACGTATGACGGAATAGTGGAAACTATCCGTATATTGCAAGAAAACCCAACAATCGTACAATCGCTTAACGAGCGAGAAAACGGCGAATTTATAAGTGAAGAAGAATTTATGAATTATGTATAATATCCGATATGCTCGTGACGTTGTATCAAAGGATTTGCCCAAATTAAAATCGGCTAATCTAGTACGCCAGTTTTTAAGGGAAGTCGATATTATAAGGGCTAACCCATTTGTTGGCAAAATTTTGATTGGGCCTCTTAAAGGAAAGCGTTCCGTACGTATAAATTTACAGCACAGGATTTTCTATATTTTTGAACAATCCGAAATTGTGATAAATGACACCACCTACGAGGGAACAATTACCATACTCCAAGCATTTGGTCACGACTTCCGCAAACAGGTCTAAACACAGCTTCCAAAAGGAGTACACCCATGCAAAGAATCCAAGCCTACATCTCACTATCCCTCATTATCCTAATAATCCTATCTCTCCTATACCTGCCCATATTTTTCACCCTCAAAAAAAAAAGGCATACCCCTTACAAAACAAGCAAGCTATCTACTATGCGCGTGGTCGTTTTCCCTAATCATCTTCGGCACGATTTTTTTCGTTACGCCCATCACCTTTACGCCAGAAGCCTACAGCTTAAACCTGCTACCCCTCGCGTGGGCTAAAGAGGGCTTTATAACCAGACGAATATTGTCAGAAATTATCCCCAATATCCTCATGTTTGCCCCATTAGGCTTTTCCCTGCCACTAGCATTTACGAAAATGAGAAAGCTGCATATAGTCGCTTTTCTCGCGTTTTTGCTTTCGTTTAGCTTAGAATTTTTTCAATATTTCATAGGGCGTTCCGCCGATATTGACGATTTGCTCGCCAACGTAGCAGGCGCGGCAGGCGGATATTGCATTTATCTGCTGTGCAAGTATTTCCTAAAAAAACGTAAAATGAAGGAGGAACTCAATGAGTTACATTGAAGCCAACAAGGCGGCATGGGAAGAAGCCTTTAGCAACCGCAAGTCAAATTGGGGCGACGATAACCACCTCAGGCTTAAAAAGGGGAATTTTGAGTTTTTTGACAGCGACATGAAAAACGAGCTGCTTAATATGGACTTTCGCGGGAAAACCGTGGCACAGTTCTGTTGCAATAACGGGCGGGAATTGTTGTCGCTTGTTTTGGACGGCGGCGCGGAGTACGGCTTCGGCTTCGATATTGCCGAGAACATCTTGGGGCAAGCGCGGGAAACCGCACAAAAGGCGGGCGTAAAAAACTGCGAGTTTATCAACTGCAATATTCTCGAAATACCCGAAAGCTATTACGGCAAATTCGATTTTATATTTTTTACGATAGGGGCTATATGCTGGTTCGAGGATTTAACCGCGCTGTTTGAAAAGGCGGGAAAATGCCTAAAGCACGGGGGAACGCTAATGATTAACGACGGACACCCGCTGTCGAATATGCTCGCAATGCCAAGCGAGCAGGACTTTGACCCGACTAACCTCACTCGGTTTGTACATTCATATTTCCGAAAAGAGCCGTGGATTGGGAACAGCGGAATGGGTTATATTTCGGGTGAATACAAATCGAAAACATTTACAGACTTTTCACACACAATGTCAGACATTATAAACGGGCTGGCACTTAATGGCATAAAAATGGTAAAACTAAACGAATATGACTACGAAATAGGCAACATAGGCGCAGACATATACGACAAAAAGGGTATTCCGCTGTCGTATATTTTAATAGCCGTAAAAAACTAAAAAAGGAGTGATGCACCATGACAGGCATTATCGGGTCAGACCTAGTAGTACAAGTGGGAATCCTCGTACACGACATCGAAAAAACAGGCGCGGCGTATGCCGAATTTTTGGGGCTAAGGAAGCCCGAATGGTTCTGGACGGGTACGCGCGAGGAATCGCAGACCGAATACCGCGGCAAGCCCTCCGAGGCGCGCGCCAAGCTGATGTTTTTTTCCGTTGGCGGCCAGCTGACGATTGAGCTAATCGAGCCGGACGGCAACCCATCTACATGGCGTGAGGATTTGGACAAAAACGGCGAGGGCGTTCACCACATTGCGTTAAACATCAAGGGCATGGGCGAAACAATCGCGCGGCTCGACAAAAACGGCTGTCCGCTTATACAAAAGGGCGAATACCAAGGCGGACGGTACGCTTATATTGACACAAAGGACACGCTAAAAACGCTCGTAGAGCTACTGGAAAATGACTAAAGCATGACTAAAAAAACTCGCTACCTCTGCTCCGAGTGCGGGCATGAGCAAGCAAAATGGCTTGGGCGTTGTCCTGCCTGCAATAGGTACAGCACCCTAGAGGAAATAGAAATAAAACCAAAGCTGGCGGGCGGCGCGGGGGCGGCGCGTTCGCCTTCTTTGGGTTCGCGCGGCGCGGTGCTTCTTAGCCAAATTTCGACAGACGAAAACACCAAAAACCGCGCCGCTACGGGAATTTCTGAGCTTGACAGAGTTCTTGGCGGCGGGCTTGTGGCTGGTAGTATGTTGCTTGTGGGCGGCGACCCTGGAATCGGCAAGTCCACGCTATTGCTGCAAATTTGCAACAGCATGGCAAGCGAGGATTTCCCAGTCTTATACGTTTCGGGCGAGGAAAGCACGGCGCAAATTAAAATGCGAGCCGAGCGTTTAAATGTAACCGCCCCAAACTGCTACCTTTTGGCAGAAACGGACATTTATGCCATTCGCGATGCCGTATTGGAAATAAAACCCGCGCTACTACTGATTGACTCCATTCAAACAATGCGCCTTTCGGAAATAAGCTCACTGCCAGGCAGCGTTACGCAGGTACGCGAGTGTGCGGCTTTTTTTACCTGCTTGGCCAAGGAATCGTCCATGTCCTGCGTGCTTGTGGGGCATGTCACCAAGGAAGGCTCGTTCGCAGGGCCGCGCATACTGGAGCATATGGTTGACGTGGTGTTGTACTTCGAGGGCGACGACAAGGACGCGTACCGCCTAATTCGCGCGGTAAAAAACCGCTTCGGCGCAACGCACGAAATAGGCGTTTTCGAGATGGGCGAGGCTGGGCTTACCTGCATAGACGACCCGTCCGCGTACATGCTTTCTGGGCGGCCAGTGGGCGCGACAGGCTCTGTGGTCACCTGCGCCATGGAGGGTACTCGTCCGCTTCTCACCGAAATTCAAGCACTCGTGGCGTACACAAACTTTGGCACGCCGCGCCGAACCTCCACGGGCATGGACTATAACCGTATGGTTATGCTCATGGCGGTTTTGGAAAAACGCGCTGGCTACAAGCTGCAAAATTTTGACGCATATGTAAATATCGCAGGCGGAATACGTATCGGCGAGCCTGCCGCAGATGCGGGAATAATCGCCGCGCTTGCTTCCTGCTACAAGGAGAAGCCCATTAGCCCCAAAATAATGGTAATGGGCGAGGTCGGCCTTTCGGGCGAGCTGCGCGCAATAAGCCAGCCAGAACGCCGCGCCGCCGAAGCCGCCAGACAGGGCTTTGCAGGCTGTGTTTTGCCCGCCGCGAATAAGAAAAAAATCAAAGTGCCAGAGGGCTTTAGGGTGTTTGGCGCGGAGAATATTGGGGAGATGTTGGGGGCATTGTTGGGAGGGGCATAGCCCCTTTTTTACGATATACTGTGGTGGGAATATCGGCACGCGAATAATAAAAATAAGGGGCGTTGCTGTGAACGCCCCTTGCCACTTACTTCCACACAAGCTCAAAATCATAATCACCTAAACCAACACCGCCCAAAACGACACTCAACAGCTGTGTCACCTGCGACAAGGTAGCGGTTTCGGCGGCTTCCATATAATTATCTAGCATTAGCATACGCACATTATCCACCACGTCGGTTTGTATTGTATTATTTTCCATAGGAGTTAGGCTATGGTCGCGGAAGCGTAACAGCCCCTTGTCGGGGTCATTGAATGTCGTCCTGTCATGGTCTACAGACACGTTCTCTATTTGCGGACGCGGCAAAAACACAAAAACGCACTCGCGCCTATCGTCTATAATCACGTTTTCCGTTGTAAGTAACGCGAGGTCTACGGAAAAAGTACCGTTGATGTAAAAGTCGATTTGCTGTGAAGCCCGAAACGCGCCCCATTTTGCATCGTTGCTTACAGTTACTGGGTGTTCCATTCCTATATCTAGTGTTACAAGTCGCATGGCTTCAGACATTTCTCGCAAAATGGCTTCGTGGTAGGACACATTGCCCCTTGTTTGGGTATGGACGGGCTTACGGTTTACGATATAAACAAAGAACGATAGGCTAACAATTGCTAATATTGCCACAAGTGTGATTATCGTACTGTAGTTCTTTTTAAGGCTCGTAAGACCTTGAATAGTAATATCAATCGCACCTTTTTTTGCTTCCTCGTTTCTAATGCTATCACGTTCTTGGTTTTCCATTTATATTCCCCTCTCTAGGTAGCTTCTACTGCCACAAAACTCTGATTTCATATCGTCCTGCGTTGCCTGTATCAACCAACAAGCCATTTAATATCTTTGTAATTTCACCTGCGATATACGCGCTTGCTGGCTCTATATGGTTTTCTCTCAAGTCCGTTTCCATATTATTAACGGCTTCGCGCCTAAGCTCTGTTTCTTCCTCGGCTGTCATCTGGATTTCCGAACGGCGTAAAAGCCCCGAATCGGTGTCACTGTATTCCGCGCGAGAATAATCTGGCGTAATGCCGTAATTTACTGGCGTGGGTAGGCTTATTTGAATTACGCCCCCATCGCTGTCACGTAAAATATTCTCCGCGGAAATACTGTTCCACAAAAGCCCTATCCGTGACGTAGCAAAAAACGTAATTTCCTGTTTTAACCTGCCAAACAAATTACTTTCGTCAACCTCCTCCGTTCGGCTCTGCTCAAATTCATAAATAAGCAATTCCTCATTGTCGCGTAATGCTTGTAAAATGCTTTCACGAGAAAGGCTCGCGGCTTCCGCTCCTCTGCTCGCGCCTCCGCCCCCAAACGTAGGCTCGGCTTCACCGCCACACCCCACAAGCATAAGTAAAAACACAAGCCCAATACCGCATTTTAATATTAAATTCTTCATACAAAAATCCACCCTTTCTATTTGGAAAATTATACCCCCCCCCTGCAAAGTTTGTCAATACCTTATATTTTTTTTCTTTCCACGAGCCAATCCGTGCAAATCTGCGAAAATCCGCCGAATCCGCGTAAATAAAAAAATCCGCCCCCTGCGATTATGCAGTAGAGCGGATTTCCTTTATTTACCTTAGCCATATTTACAGCACTTCCCCATTCCTCATCAAAAACACAAGCAACCGCATTTTGTCATTTTCGCTTAACCTGCCTACTGGCGCGTTATTTACCGTGTCGAGCGGCAATTCACGCTTGCCGCTTGTGTCCACGTAAGACAGCTTTTCAAGCCCTGCTTGCGACCAGTCGTTGATTTTTAGATATTTTGCTCGTATTGCTTCGCTCTTTTTTTCATACTTTGACGTAATTCGGAAAACCGTTGCACTGTCCTTATCTTTCGTAATCACTAGCACAGGTCTACGCTTTCCGCCACCCTGCCAAGAAATGTAAGCGATAATAATATCAAACGGACACATCACCCCTCTACCGCCCACTCGTAGTCGCTGCTGTCCTTGTCAATGATAACATTGCCGTTGCCGTCCGATTCCCATTTCACTGTGGGAATATTTTTCGCGGCAATTGCGATTTGTTCGTCAAGTGTCGCCATAACTCGGGGCTGAAACGGCAGTCTGCGTTCTACTATTATTTGTCGAAAGAACATATCCACCGCCGTGGTTAGGTCTATGCCCATGTTCGTCAGCATTTGTGCGGCGGCTTCCTTAACGCTCGCATCAATCTTGACATTTATGTTTGCTTTTGTTGTTGCCACAATTATCACCTCAATAACATCATGGCATATTGCAACGCCATTGTCAAGTCATTGTCAAGTCACTGTCGAGCAAAAATCCCCCCACCCCAATTTTCACAACCCCAACAAATAAAAATTTTACTTTATCAATTCTTGCTGTATAATTATCCCTATCTACACACAACCACCCCATGAAAGGAGTTTTCAAATTGACTGAAATAAAAAAAGAACCTACGGGCTTTGTTCGTATCTCTGACGAGGTGTTGAACGTAATCGCCGCCACAGCCGCCACGGAGGCGGACGGCGTTATTCGGCAGGCGTGGCTCTCGGGTACGCGCGCCTCGCGCAAGCAAATGGCAAAATGCACAAATGTCGCCGTAAAAAATAAAATCGTCAGCATACAGCTAACAATCGCGGTAAAATTCGGCGCGAAAATCCATGAGGTATCGGCGGACGTGCAAAAGCGCGTAAAGGATGCCGTGGAAACAATGACGGGGCTTTCCGTAGCGGAGGTCAATGTAACGGTAGGCGCGATTGTGGGAGAAAAAAGCCGCGAAAAGCCAAAGACATGAAAGGCATTTCCCGCAGAGAAGCGCGGCGGCACGCGTTTCATTTGATTTTTGGCTTGCCCTTTGGCGGCGGCGAGGTGGAAGCCCTCGCCAAAACCAAGGCGGCTTATTTTGAATTTCTGGACGATTGCGATTTTGAGGCATACGGCATGGAAAGGCTGTCGCGCCCCAAGGGCAAAAACGCCGAATATCTCGACCGCGCCTTTTGGGGCGTTTTCGAGCGTTGCGAGGAACTCGACCAAGTCATAAACAATTTCCTGCGCGAGTGGACGGTCGAACGGCTAAACAAAATCGACCTCGCGCTTATGCGCCTGTCCATCTACGAAATGCTCTGCGAGGACGTTCCCTTCGGCGCGGCGGTAAACGAAGCAGTCGAGCTTGCCAAAGAATACGGCGCGGACGAATCGCCCGCGTTTATTAACGGCGTACTCGGAAATGTCGCGCGTGCTTATAAGGAGCGGAGCGGTAGCGTAGAGGAATAGAACGCGGATTTTAAGGACATAAACACGGATTTTCACGGATTTTGCGGATTTTATCGGACTGAGCGAATTTTCGTATATTTTCCCACGAGCCAATCCGCCAAATCCGTGAAAATCCGCACAAATCCGCGTTCCATAATCGAGCCAAAAAGCACCACTCATCAAAAATCAACCTAAGACAGAAGGTGACAACCAAATGCCCGAAAAACTCGAATCAACCGCTTGTTCTGTGCTAATGCAGTACCCTGTTAAGCGGGCGGCGTTTTTTGGTTCAGCCGCTCGGGGGGATATGTCCGAACAAAGCGATATAGATATGCTGGTCGAATTTCTCCCCGATTCCCGAGGGCTTGATTTTTTTGGGCTTCGAGTTGATTTAGAAGAAGCATTTGGCTGTAGGGTAGATTTAATTACATGGAACGCGTTAGCAAAATCCAAGCCTGCGTTCAAAGAAACAGTCGAAAGCGAGGTGAGGTTGATTTATGGCTATTAGAGCATATCCCCGCTATAAAAAAATACGCCTATTCCTGTATTTCTGCGTAGCTACCGCCCTTTTTGCTAATATACCTGTTCGGGCTTCATGGCCTGTAGATGTCTTTCCTTGGGAGATTGTGTTTGAAGATACCAACATGATTTTTTACATGACCCCTCCAGAGCTATCACATCAAAGCCAGCTAGACTTTTTTAATTATCCAGATATAAGCGAAGAACGAATGAAAATAAAAACAGGCATGTATTACAACGAAGAACCGTTGAGAAATATTTATTATGTTGATATAAATGCCCACCGCTCCTCTATGTTTTTTTCCCAATGCGGCACATATCTTGTAACTATTCAAAGCACTTTGGATAATTTTAACAACGAGGACTTGGGCGGAGGGTTAGTTAATTTTTTTAGTAACGGCAGCTTGATAAAAAGCTATAAAACAAGCAAGCTAGTTAGAATCCCTATGTTGCTTCCGTGGACATCAGCAGGTATATTTTGGCTGTCTGATGAATGTTGCACTGAACAAAAAACAATTTTTAATCCCATAACAAATGAATTAACCATAACAACATACGAAGAATACGTTTTTGTTTTCGATGTAGCAACTGGCAAAATTATCGAAAAAGGGTTTATAATAGGATTAAATCTATCGACAGTATTTAGTGCGGTAATTTGTATCTGCGTAGCTATCATAGCTATACGTACTATTCGGAAACGCAGAAAAAAAGGAGCCTGTACCCTTGCCTAAAACCATCTTCTCAGTAACCCAAATAAACCGCTACGTAAAAAAATCCCTAGATTCGGACGTTCTTTTATCGGGCTTATTTGTCGAGGGCGAAATCTCTAACTACAATTTACACTCGTCGGGTCACATGTATTTTACGCTAAAGGACGCGGCCTCCGCGATTCCTGCCGTCATGTTCCGCAGTCACACCGCCGACTTGAGCTTTTCGCCAAAAAACGGCAATAAGGTCGTAGCCTTTGGGCGAGTTTCTTTATACGAAAAAACAGGGCAATATCAGCTATACGCCGAGTTTTTACAGCCGTCGGGCATAGGCGGCCTACAGCTTGCTTTCGTACAGCTAAAGGAAAAGCTAGAGGCACAGGGGCTTTTTTCACAGGAACGAAAACGCCCGATTCCGCGCTACCCAAAATGCGTTGCGGTCGTCACAAGCCCCACAGGCGCGGCGGTGAGGGACATTATCACGACAATCAGGGAAATAAACCGCGCCGTGCAAATTCTCGTTGTCCCTGCCATTGTGCAGGGCGAAACGGCGGCAAGCGACCTAGTGCGCGCCATAAACGAGGTAAACGAGCACGCCCAAGCCGACACAATAATTCTTGGCAGGGGCGGCGGTTCGATAGAGGATTTATGGGCGTTTAACGAGGAAAAGCTCGCCCGAGCGATTGCCGCGTCCAAAATCCCGATTATCTCCGCCGTGGGACACGAAACGGACTTCACGATTGCGGACTTTGTGGCGGACTACCGCGCCGCTACGCCCACCGCCGCGGCACAAATCGCCGTTTACGACCAAGCCTACGAGCTGGAAAATTTGCAGGACTTGCAAGCCGCGCTTTGCCGAGGGCTGTCGGCGAATATAAACGCCCGTACCCAGCAAATAAAAACGAGCCTAGCCGACCTATCACGCGCCGCAAATGAGCGTATAGCACGCGAAAAAACTAAGCTCACACACACCAACGAGCTATTGGAAAAGGTGTCGCCGTATACGGTTTTCAAGCGTGGTTACGCGCTTGTACAAGGCGAAAAAGCAGTAATTACCAGTACAAAAAATTTGGCGGTCGGGCAAAATATTTATATTCGGTTTGCGGACGGTACGGCTTCCGCGGAAATAACAAGCATAATGCAGGCAACATGAAAAATCGCCGAAGGCGAATCAAAAAAGCGGGGGTAAAATAGTGAAAATCGAGAAAAAGCTAGAAAAGCTGTCAAAAATAGTCGAGCAAGTAGAGGATTCACAAACACCGCTAGACAAAGCAATCTCGCTATACAAGGAGGGCGTAGACATAGCCAAGGAATGCGGCGAAATCCTAGAACGCTACGAGAGCGATATTTTGGTACTACAAAAATCTGCGCTTGGCTTTAGCACGCCTGCTTTCGATGAATAGTATTCTATTGCAAATACTTACCAATCGGCACTTGGTTATATCACTTGCCGCGCTTACGATTGCCCAAACGCTAAAGGTGTTTTTTGATTACTGGCGTACAAAATCGTGGAAAACAGCCATGCTCACCAGTACGGGCGGTATGCCAAGCTCGCACAGTGCAACCGTAGTCGCGCTCATGTTTAGCATAGGCATACGCGAGGGCTTCGGCACGTCGCTTTTTGCGGTAAGCGCGGTGCTTGCGTTGGTGGTTATGCACGATGCGGCAGGCATAAGGCGCGCCGCAGGTCTGCAAGCCGAGGCCATAAATTTTTTGTTTTCTAAGCTAGAAAAGCAGGGCATAACGCTGGATAAGAAGCTGAAGGAGCTGTTAGGTCATCACCCGCTGGAGGTGTTCGCAGGCGCGATTTTGGGCGGGGTTGTGGCACTAGCGGCTTATGAAATTTTCCCGTTGTAGTAAAAACCATAAAAGAGGTAGATTCCCATGCAAAAACTAAAAACCCTCCCCCCCTCGTCCTTAAACAAACTAGCGGACGAAATACGCGACTTCCTAATAACCAGCCTAAGCGACACAGGCGGCCACCTAGCTTCCAACCTCGGCGTTGTGGAGCTTACCTTGGCGTTGCACGCGGTTTACGACACGCCGCGCGACAGCATTGTCTGGGACGTGGGACATCAGGCATATGTACATAAAATCTTGACAGGCCGCAGGTCGCGTTTTAATCAGCTACGCAAGCTGGACGGTCTAAGCGGCTTTCCCAAAATCAACGAAAGCGAGCATGACGCTTTTGGTACAGGGCATAGCTCTACCGCCATTTCCGCCGCGCTTGGCTTAGCCAAGGCGCGTGACCTCTGCGGCGGCGAAAACGAGCATATTATCGCCGTGGTAGGCGATGGCTCGCTTACAGGCGGGCTTGCCTACGAGGGCTTAAACAACGCAGGGCGCGCAAGCACTGACCTGCTTGTTATTCTCAACGACAACCAAATGTCTATCAGCAAAAACGTGGGCGCAGTGGCGCGGCACTTGAACAGCCTACGCACCGCGCCAGTGTACCTAGGCGCGAAGGAGGACGTACACAAAATTCTGGACAAAATGCCCTTGCTGGGCGCGAGCCTTACGCGCGGCATAGAATCCGCAAAGGATTTGCTAAAATACGCCATTTTGCAGGGCGTTCTCTTTGAGGAATTAGGCTTTAGGTATCTTGGGCCTGTGGACGGGCATAATTTACCCGAGCTAATAAAGATTCTGCGGCAGGTGAAAAAAATAAAAGGGCCAGTGCTTCTGCATGTTCTCACCACCAAGGGCAAGGGCTACAACGCCGCCGAAAAATCGCCGCGAAGCTATCACGGCGTAGGCACGTTCTGTGTGGAAACAGGCGTACCAAAAGCGAGCCAAACCCAGCCCACCTACACTGACATTTTTTCCAAGTATATTTGCCGCGCCGCCGCCAAGGACAAAAAAATAGTAGCCATTACTGCCGCCATGCACGACGGTACAGGGCTTTCGCTCTTTAAGAAGCATTTCCCCGAGCGGTTTTTCGATGTGGGAATAGCCGAGGCGCACGCGGTAACCTTTGCGGCAGGGCTTGCCAAAAAGGGCATGAAGCCAGTTTTTGCGGTGTATTCCTCGTTTTTGCAGCGCGCCTACGACCAAATTTTGCACGATGTAGCCGTGCAGGGCTTGCCGGTAATTTTTGCGATAGACCACGCAGGCGCGGTGGGCGGCGACGGCGAAACACATCAGGGCATTTTTGATATTCCATTTTTGTCACATATTCCCAATATGACTATCCTCGCGCCTGCCAACGGCAAGGAGCTAACGGCCATGTTTGACTACGCATTAGCCCAAAATAGCCCTGTCGCGATACGTTATCCAAAAGAAATTGCAACACAAGCACCAAAACTCTTGCAAGATGGACAAAAAATCGCTATTGTATCAGTTGGGACAATGCACGAAACCGCAAAGCAGGTTTTGGAAAAAATACCCACCGCAGGCTTGTACGATGCAGGCTTTGTAAAGCCTCTCGACAAGGGCTTGCTCGCCAAGCTGGAAGGCTACGAGGCAGTTTTTACAATCGAGGACGGCGCGGTAACTGGCGGCTTTGGGCAACAACTAGCCATGGCGTTGCAAAATCCAACCTGCCACGCCCTAGGCTTCCCCGATATTTTCCCAGAAACTGGGACACGAACCGAGTTGTTTACGCGTTACCATTTGGACGCGGAAAGCATATATAACAAAATTATTAAAATTTAAGGAGCTTGTTTATGGAAAGCAGAAAGCAACGTAACCTAGCAATTGAACGCGCAAAAAGGAAAAAGCGCGCAGTAGCAAAAAGCGTAATGACGGCAATTCTCATTTTGTTTGTGGCGTGGCTTGGCTACACCATATGGGATATTGCCAACCGCAGTACAATCATGCGTTACAACGGCACGCGAATTGCCGCCACAGACTTTAGATTTTTTAACCAGCTAATGGGACATGCCCCGTCCGCTATGGACAACCTACAGCAAGTCCTCGTTTTGATGGACAGGGACAAGCAGCACGGCTTTACAGCCCCTGAGGAGCAATGGGACGAAGCGTTAGAGGTAGCCAGCGAGCTGCGCGGGCGCGGCACATTTAACTTTATCACCGAAAACCGCATGGCGGAGCTTTATTATGCCGCGTGGGGCGCTTCCTACGAACGCCTGCGCGATGTGTATATTCCTGCCGACACCTTCGTGGTGGACGAGGAAGCCTACGCCGCACAGCTAGAATCGGAAATGCCCGCCATTAACCTAATGAGTACACAGCTAGAGCTGAAATATCTGTACTCGCCCGACCCGATTACGGTACAGGTGGCGGCACAGGAATTTGCAGAGGGCGGAGTAACCTTTGACGAGCTAATCAAGAAGCATTGCAACCGCCAGTTTATTGAAGAAGAAATCGAAGCCAAGGAGTACAACGAGCTTTTGCAGGAGCTTGACCTATGGGAACACTACGAGGAAATAACCACGCTAGAGCAGGGTCAAATTACGAGTATGTTGGCAGTAAACAACGATACCTTTGACGAGCCAGATTATTATCTAGTCTACGCCGACACCAAGGTCGTGGACGAGGAAAATATCGAGCGGCTCAAGGAGCTTTCCCGCGAGGATTTTGTCGATACTAAGCGTTTTGAGGAGCTTTTTGAGTTATTGCAGGTGTGGGTGGACGAAGCCGACTTTGTGATTAACGAGCGTGCGTATGAGCGATTCCTGCCAGAGGAACAGGAGCTTACTGGCGACGACTTTACCATTGACTGGGACGATGCGGAGATTGACTGGGGCGATGTGGGGATTGAGTGGGAAGATGATGGTGTTGTTGGTGCGGACGATTTCGCCATTGAATGGGGAGATGAGGGCGTTGACCTAGGTGAGGAATTTGTTATTGATTTGGACGATTTTACTATTGAATGGGATAATGACGGCATTGATTTAGACAATGGCGTTGACGAGGAAGCGGAAGCGGAAGCCGAGTAAGCCTTGTAGGGGACGGATTTATCCGTCCCGAGGTACGCACGTTCGTCAATTTTTGGGGAGGGTAACGTCCATCAAAGCAGAGCGAGGTAATCTCGGGACGGATAAATCCGTCCTCTACAAAGAACCTGCGTTCGTGCATTTGTCGTGGATTTTGCAGGGTACGAGGTTGACGAAAAAATGCAAGCCGAGCAAGCCTTGTAGGGGACGGATTTATCCGTCCCGAGTATTGCAAGTTTTTGTGTAGAACGAAGTCAACACCACTTCATACAGAGCAGGAAGATTCCACCATTGAGCCTACTAATTAAAATAATATCCAACGAAAATAACGACCCCTGCCGTGAATACGCCACTAGGGTAAAGGCGTTTTTGGACGGCAGGGGTTACGTTGCGGAAATTGCAGGCGTTAATTGTCTTTCCGACAGGCTCGCGCCTGCGGATTTTTGCGTTGTTTTGGGCGGTGATGGCACTATGTTACGCGTGTCGCATTTTGCCGCTATTTTGGGCATTCCGCTTATAGGCATAAACCTAGGCACGCTGGGCTTCTTGACAGACGTAGACAGGGAGAACGGCATAGCCGCGTTGGAAAAAATACTCAACAACGAATACATCAAGGAAAGCCGCCTTATGCTGGAAGCCGAGTTTGCTACGGAAGCAATCACGCCTATGGAGCAACGACTCGCGCTTAACGAGGTACTCGTGGGCGAAACAGGCAAGCTGATAGAATATTCCATTTACGTGAACGAGCAGTTTATGACGGCGTTACGCGCGGACGGTATTTTGGTGTCCACGCCCACAGGCTCTACCGCGTATAATCTTTCGGCGGGCGGCCCGATTCTCGTACCGGGCGGCAACATGGTGGCAATCACGCCAGTATGTCCGCACAGCCTTAGCGCGAGGCCGTGGGTAGTAGGCGCGGCGGACACGGTACGCATAATCGCCAAGCGAAGCTCGCACGTATATATAGACGGCTACATGCGCGGAAGGCTACCCGCAGGCGAAGCCGTTTTTATAAAGGTGTCCGACTATACCGCAAGTATTATCAAGACTACGCAGACTAATTTTTTTAGTGTGTTGAGGAAGAAGAAACTTCTCTGACCGATTTGTGAATTAAAAGGCATGGAACGCGGATTTTCGCGGATTTGGCGGATTTACACGGATTCTTTCTTGCTTTCATTAAAATCCGCGTTCATTGCCTGCTATGCCACTCTCCCTCTGTGCCTCTGTGCCTCTGTGTGAAAATCTTTTTGATAAATAATGAACCTAGGTAAAGCGTATACCCTCGTTCTTTATTTAAAAGATTTTTTCACACAGAGGCACAGAGGCACAGAGGGCGAGAGGCACAGCAGGAGTACGGGCGAAGAAAAGTTATATTAAAACACGGATTTTAACGGATTTCCGCAGATTTCCCACGAACGAATCCGCGAAAATCCGTTAAATCCGCGTAAATCCGCGTTCCATAAATCACTTCAAGCTACGAGAATAACTTCCAAGCATCGCAAGAACGAAAGAGGTTTGATATGAAAACCAAACGCCAAGACAAAATATTAGAAATTCTACGCGAGAAAAATATTTATTCCCAAGAGGAGCTAACTCTTGCCTTGCAGGAATCGGGCTTTTCGGCGGCGCAGTCCACCATTAGCCGCGATATTCGCGAGCTTGGCTTGCTGCGTGAGTCTACGCCCAAGGGGCAGCGATATATCGAGAACGCAGGGACAAGTCCGCATACGCGCGTCTTTCGCGTGGGGCTTGTTTCGGTGGATTTCGCCGAAAATATGCTTGTGCTTCGTACGCTTAGCGGAATGGCTATGGCTGTAGCCGCCGCGCTTGACGATATGGGCTTTACGGACATTCTCGGCTCGGTGGCGGGCGATGACGTTATTATTTGCGTGGTTCGCACCAAGGAAGCGGCGGCAAGGCTCGCGGAGCGTTTACAGCCATGATTACCCATTTGCGTATACAAAATGTCGCGCTTATTAACGAGGTCGAGGTGTCCTTCACCGCAGGGCTTAATATCCTCACGGGCGAAACAGGCGCAGGCAAGTCAATTGTCGTGGATTCCATAAATTTCCTGCTTGGCGGCCGAGTTTCACGCGATTTAATACGCGCAGGCGCAGATTTTGCTTGCGTTGAGGGCATTGTGGAATACAGCGGCTCGCTTGACGAGCTTGGCTTGGAAAATACTGATGGGCAAATTATGCTTTCGCGCGTGCTTCATGCCGACACAGGCAAGTCTATTTGCAGAATAAACGGTCGAATAGTGACAGTAGGTATTCTGAAAGATGTCGCAGGGCTTCTTGTGGATTTGCACGGACAGCACGAACACCAGAGCTTGCTCGACCCAGCAAAGCAATTACATATGCTTGACCATTTTTGCGCGGTCGCCCCTCACAAGGCCGCGCTGGAGGGCTTGCTTCACGAGTACAAAAGGGTGAACAAGGAGCTAAAGGCTTTGAATAATATTGCCACAGAACAGGTAGAAATATGGCGTTTTCAGCTAAACGAAATAGAAAGCGCGGCATTGAAGCCAGACGAGGAGGACGAGCTTACCGCAAAAAGAACGCGCCTTAGCGGTGTGGAAAAATTGAGCAAAAACACGGATGCGGTGATTGCCTTGCTGTGCGGCTGGTCGGCACCAGGGCAAATTTCCGCCGTAGACCAGCTCGCCAAGGCTGTGTCACATTCTGCCGAAATAGCGCGGCACGACCCCGCCAAGGAGGACTTGCACCACGAGTTAAACGCCCTTTACACGCAGGTGGCGGAAATATCGCAGGATTTCCGCGATTATTCCGACGAGCTAGACGCAGACCCGCACGAGCTGGACAGAATCGAAACGCGCCTAGACCTGATTTACCGCTTGAAAAAAAAGTACGGCGGCACGGTCGAGGCTGTTTTAAAAAAGCAGGACGAGCTTTCGCAAAAAATAGACGGCGTGGAAAACAGCGCGGTCGAAATAGCACGTTTGCAGGGCTTGCGTAAGAGGGTAGCCGAGGAAATAACCGCAGTATGCGACAAAATAAACCAAGCACGCACGGCTGGCGCACAGCAAATTTCTGCACAAATAACGGAAATATTGCACGACCTCGGCATGAAAAACGCTTTGTTTTCCATAGAAATAACGCGTAAGACTACGTTCTCGCCAGACGGGAACGATATAATCGAGTTTATGTTTTTGCCGAACCTTGGCGAGCCTGCGAAGCCTTTACGCAAAATCGCGTCTGGCGGCGAAATGTCGCGTATAATGCTCGCAATCAAGACCATAATGAGCGACAAAATAGGCACGGTCATTTTTGACGAGGTGGACACGGGCGTGTCCGGCAGAACCGCGCAGCAGGTGGCCGAAAAGCTCGCGGCGGTAAGCCGTACGCGCCAGATTTTGTGTATCACGCACCTGCCGCAAATAGCGGCGTTCGCCGATACGCATTTCCTCATACAAAAGCAGACCGAGGCAGAACGCACGCTTACGTCTGTGACCGCGTTGTCGTATGACGAGGCGGTGAATGAGCTGGCGCGGCTTATTGGCGGCGCGGAGATTACGGCGGCTACTGTGCAGGCGGCGCATGAGATGAAAGGGCAGGGGCAGGGGCATAGCCCCTTTTCTCCGACTTAGTTTTGGTGGGAATGTCGTCACGAGCCTTGATAGCGTGGATTAGGGGGCGTGGATTTATTGTCTGCTGTGCCTCTCGCCCTCTGTGCCTCTGTGCCTCTGTGTGAAAAATTCTTTTAATTAAAGTATGGGAGTTATACGCTTTACCTACGCCCATTATTTATCAAAAAGATTTTCACACAGAGGCACAGAGGGAGCGTGACACAGCAGACGAAAAACGAAAAATTCCCATTTTATTCCGTATTTCTTCCATGCCTCGTTCCCTCTGTGCGAACTACTGTGTGAAATGTTTTCGACAAATAATGAACGCAGATAAAGCATATAACGCCCTTATCGTAGGGGACGGATTTATCCGTCCCGAGGTACGCACGTTCGTCAATTCGGGGCAGGTAACGTCCATTAACACAAGCGAGGAAACCTCGGGACGGATAAATCCGTCCCCTACAAAAACCAAATCCACATAACAAACCACGGCTAAAAATCCCCGCCCGAACGAATCCGCAAAATCCGCGAAAATCCGTTAAATCCGTGTTTAATTATCCTTTAAATTTGCGTTCTATTGTCTGCTGTGCCTCTCGCCCTCTGTGCCTCTGTGCCTCTGTGTGAAATCTTTTTAACAAATAATGAACGCAGATAAAGCGTACAACGCCCTTATCGTAGGGGACGGATTTATCCGTCCCGAGGTACGCACGTTCGTCAATTCGGGGCAGGTACCGTCCATTAACACAAACGAGGCAACCTCGGGACGGATAAATCCGTCCCCTACAAAAACCAAATTCCCATAACAAACCACGGCTAAAAATCCCCGCCCGAACGAATCCGCAAAATCCGCGAAAATCCGCCAAATCCGTGTTTAATTATCCTTTAAATTCACATTCTATTATATTTCACAGCAAGCCATTGTCTAAGGAGCTGATTATCTTGCAAAACCCACACACCCCACCCGACTACCGCTACAACCTCTCCGCACACATAGACACAGCATACCCACAAAAACCGCGCTTTTTCATTAAAACCTACGGCTGTCAAATGAACGAACGCGATTCGGAAAAAATGGCGGCGCTTTTGCTTGTCATGGGCTTTGAGGCCGCCGATTCGCAGGAAACGGCAGACCTTATACTGTACAACACATGCTGTGTACGCGAAAACGCCGAGGACAAAATCTTTGGGCATTTGGGCAGATTAAAGCACCTAAAGGCGGACAAGCCCGCGTTGATTATTGCGGTGGGCGGCTGTATGTCACAGCAGTCCGAAATGGCGCAGACCCTGCGTGAAAAGCACCGCTACGTAAACCTTATTTTCGGCACGGCGAACCGTCACCGTCTGCCCGAGTTCCTCTGGCGCGTGATGTGCGGGGGCGAGCGTGTCGCAGACATCACCGAGGGCGAGGAATTGCCCGAAATAACGGACATTCCCGTGACTACGCGCGAATTTTCGCACAAGGCGGGCGTAAACATCATGTACGGCTGTGACAATTTCTGCTCGTACTGCATAGTGCCGTACGTACGCGGGCGCGAAAAAAGCCGTCCGCAGGCCGACATTTTGCACGAGGCCGCCGCACTCGCCAACGACGGCGTAAAGGAAATTATGCTGCTGGGGCAAAATGTCAACTCCTACGCCTACGATTTTCCGCGGCTTTTACGCGAAGTAAACAAAATAGACGGGCTGGAGCGTATTCGGTTTATGACCTCGCACCCCAAGGATTTTTCCGACGAATTGGTCGCGGCGATGCGCGATTTAAAAAAGGTATGTAAATCCGTGCATTTACCGCTACAGTCGGGAAGCACACGCATTTTGGCGGATATGAACAGGAAATACACCAAGGAGCAATATATCGCCCTTGCGCGGAAGCTGACCGCCATTCCCGATTTCGCGCTTACCACCGATATAATAGTCGGCTACCCCAGCGAAACCGAGGCGGACTTTTTGGACACGCTGGACGTGGTACGTCAAGTGCGTTTTGCTGGCGCGTTCACGTTTATCTACTCGAAGCGCAGCGGAACGCCCGCCGCACAGCGCGAGGACAGCGTACCGCGAAAGGTAGCAAACGAACGCTTTGATAGGCTTACGGCGGAGCTGTATCCTATTTTTACTGAGAAGAATTTGGCGAAGGTGGGGGGCGTGGTTGATGTTATGGTGGACGAAGCGGCTTCGCCGCTTGTGACTTCGGTGGAATGTCTTGGTGGGTCACACAACGTCACGAATAGTAGTGAGGTGGGCGTGGTTAAATATAAGGGACGGACAGACGACCATACCTTGGTGCATTTTGAAGCGCATGAGGGGTTAAAAGCAGGGGATATTGTGCCAGTGAGGGTTACGGAGGGTAAGACTTTTTATGTTAGTGGGGTGGGGTTAGACTAGTGCCTTATACCGCTATACGAAAGGAATTTGTGCTTAGACTAGGGAGAGTGCTGAAAATTCAACACTCGTAGTATTTAGCCATTGGAAACACCCCTTTACGCTATTTTATAAAAGTCCTTTAGGTAAGCTCTGCCAGAAGCACTTAGCCCCGACATATCGTCCACGATTTCGGGGCCGCCCCCTTGGTTTCCGAGTAGGGCGGGAACAACATATTCAACATCACGCAAGGACATTGTACCCTCCTTATTAGCTTCCTTGGAATCCATAAAGCCTGTAAAGCTGCCAGTTGCTTTAAAAAACGCTAGAGCGGAGCTAAACATACTCTTTATATGCTCGGTGAGCCTAGCCGCTTCCTGCTCTAGTCTTGCGTTAAGCCTAGCTTGCTTTTCGGTAAGCCTAGTAATATCTAGTGTAGATGTATAATGGGGCGACGACATCATTATAATAGCGGCAGACATTTCCGCATATTCCCCTGTAGCTTTCATAAAGCCCCTGTCTAGGGCTTCAAGACGTGCGTTAAATTCGCCTAACGCCCCCGCCATTTCAAAATACCATTCATGGTTTGCGAAATCTGTACGTATTTTTTCATACAGAGCTAGACCGCTTTCTATTCCGTTGCGGAACATCTCGTTCCGTATCGCATACGCAAAGTCTAAAACAAGACCACTATCATATTCAGATTTGTTGTGTATCGTCGCAACATAACCAGCAGGGTCTAAATAATGGTCGTCGCCACCACCTCTCATATCACTTCCCGATATAGCTCTCCAATAATAACGCTCCGCTTGGGGAACTTCTTCATATCGCCAATATCCAGTGTTTAAGGACGAGTAGTATTCGTTGTATTCGCACTTGATAATGGGTGCGGAGGCCTCGCTTACGCCTAGCTCCTGCTGTGCTATATCAAGAGCCGCGACATGCTTGTCGTATTCCTTGCCTACATAGCTTTCGCGTATTTCGGAATGTAGCTGTTCGTATGTTTTGGGTGCGGTTTTTCCGTCGCCAGTCAACTGGCGATACAAGCCCTGTTTTATTTTGCTTATTTCAAGCACAGAGCCGTCAACCTTATACGCACTTTGCGAACCCTCGGCTTTAGAGCCTTGGCTTGCTCTTTTGGAAATTGTGTTTCCGTCTTTTTGTAAAACCTCTCTACGCTCATTTACCGCCTTAGGCTGTGTTTTAAATTGTACATTCATTATTAAAAACCTCCCTATTTGGTTTTAAATTTGCACATTACTGCCTTTATATCAAAAACAAAGATAAACATCTCTTCCGTAATAGGTATATACGCCAGCCTCATCCGTTATCTCCACACGACCCGTATCGTAGTAGGTTACATACTGCCCTGTTGACACGCTCCACATACGATAAAGCGTATTATTGGTGACAAAAATCCGAAAATAGCCCTCACTATTTGTAGTTACTGCTCTTCTAATATAAGCACCGCTACCTCCGACATTATGCCACGCATCATTTCTAACTATAACATTTACTCTAGCGTTTGGGGCAGGTACACCATATATAAGAACTGTGCCTGTTATTTCCTCAACATTTGCTAGGCTTAAACGCGGGCCCAAATGGAACGAACGTGTAGTACCAGAAACAGTAACATCTCTTAACCCTGTTATTAACGTAATGGGGGTAATTACAAGATTGTAATTTTGACCTGTACCCAGACCCACACCCGAAGTACCTCGCATAACGATGTAATAGCTACCTACAGGCAGAGAGATATAACGTGCGTGAATGCTTGGGATTGGGATTCTGAGTTCAAGCTGTTTTCCCTCACTATCATATACAGTTAATTCCGTCAATCTCAGCGAGTCATTATTGATTTCTATTCTTCTCCACCCACTAGTTGTAACATCTAGCCTATACCAGTCCTCGTCCCAGCGATTGTCGATACGAGCGTTTATGTTCATTTCGTCAGTAAAGGTATGCTGGCTGTCTATACTGTCCTTTGTTTCGTTTAACTCGTACACATCAAAATTGTCTATGACATACACTCTAAACGAAAAAACATGCACGGTTGGTAAATTAGGCTCAATAGAAAGATAGTATGTCCCGCCATTTCCCGACATATAGCTTAGTACGTCAGCCTCGTTATTTTTTCGTACAGACTGTCCAACCAAGTTAAAATCACTATCGTATAGGTTAAGGTTGTAGCTTATAGTGTTTCGGAGAGCCGTATACACCTTACGCTCTGGCTCGACATCAAAAGCATACCACAATATCCGACCATTTGCGACTACCTGTACGGTTGCATTAGCATTGATTGTTTGGGACACATATGGCCCAAACTCGTTAAGTAATGCCTGTGCCGACAAAACCGCGGCACTAAGAGCGTCATATGCTTCCTGTGATACCCACCACTCATCTGGGGGTATTCCCACACCGCTAGTGCTTATATGCGTATTTTCTAAAAGATTATTCGCAAGGTCTATAGATTCGAGAAGTAGGCTTACCACTCGGACTACTGCACTTTCTGTTACGTTCGTTGCACTCATTATGCTTGCTATTTCGTTAAAGTTTTCCATTATGTCCATTATTCCGTCCATAGCGTTTGGTGCTTCATTAAAAGGTGCAGGTTCGCCGAAATTCACCCCGATTGTTCCGTTACTGGCGACTACGACAAGCGAAAAGCCGCTGATTCCCGCCACAAATGATACAAGTAACGCCAAGAACAGCTTGCTTAATTTTATTTTCTTCATATATTTCCCTCACATTCTGAATTAAGTATAAACTAAAAGCATTTATATTTCCATAGCTGTTAAAAATAATTACCTTATCACCCTCTCACTTCACAAACAGCGAGCTTTTTCAAGCCCGCTGTTTGGTGAAAATATAAAAAGCGCGTAAGGACGGCAAAAAAACTGCCAACACCTACGCGCCTGAAGGTTTAATTTCAAGCATAAACACACGCCCCGCACGACAAATAAACACAAATCCCCTATTGCTAGTTGAAGCAAGGGCGGATATGGTGTAAAATTTCTATTGCCATGGTGACAGCTGAAAACTGTGTTTCGTAGGTGATGGTACGAATCCCTACACTCGCCGCTTGGTGCTGGACACACCTCGCGGACATCATGGTGCTTTGTTACAAGTTTATTTTACCACGGCTTTTCCCGCTTCGCAATATACCACGAAAAAATTATTAGCCCTGCATAGGTACGCCGTTTACCATAGCTCATTACCCACAGGCTCGCCCAAATCAATTGCTTCCGTTTAAATGCTCCCTCGTTATAATTTTTAAAAAGATACTCTAATGTTTCCACCCCTAGTGTTGGCATTTTTAACAGGGCAATTCTTTCTACCTCGTCAATATCAAAGATTTCCATATAGAACTCACCCCTTGCTAATACACGAAATATACACGCCGTGTATATACATAGTCAAGGAAATTCCACGACAAACGCATTAAGCCAAAATCTACGTTTCCCATTCACATCACACGAAAAAAATATGTAATTCAAAAAATTTTCTGATATAATACCCTCATAACAAAAAAACCCACCAAGCCTCAACCAAAAAACCCCAACAGCGAGGAATCCCATGTCCATTAAATTCATAACCCCAAACGCCCGAGTAGAAATCACAAACAAGCTAGACAACGCCACCCACATATCCACCGTAAAGGACGTTTTAGAGCGCGGCCGCATACTCTTGGACGTTATGCGAGTGGGCGGCAAGGAGGTACGCCTGCCTACACGCGACGACTACGCCCTGCGGATTATTTGCGAGGCAGGAATCTATAAATTTCCTGCGGAGCTAAAGGGCTATGTTCGCAAGGGGCATTTTGAATATTTGATGTTCCAAGTGACTGGCGAGGGCGAAAAAATACAGCGGCGGCAGCAGTACCGCCTTTCCTGCGCGTATGATGTGGAATATGGCTTGTCGGACGGCGTAGAGCCTGCCGCGGCGTTTGAAACAGGAATGATAAGGGATATAAGCAGTGGCGGCGTGAAGCTCGTTACAAAACAAGAGCTTGACGGCGGACAGCTAATACAACTAAAATTACCGATGGTGCTTGCGAATTTTTGGGTCTACGGCGTAGTGCTGACAAAGAACGAAATCCCCGAGGCTAAATATAAATTCCAGTACGGCATAGAGCTGATTGGCGTAACCGAGGCAGGAACGGATAAAATAGCCGCGTTTGTTCATGCGGAGCAGTTTAAGGCGCGGGCGCGGAAATAGGAGGATTCACATGCGTTTAAAAGGAACAACTGCGATGGGAGTACGCTTGCCCATTATTTGTGAGGGCGACGACCTAGCCAAAATCGTGGTACAGCATATTTTAGAGGTAGTAAAGGAAAGCGGCGAGGGCTTGAAGCCAGACGACATTATCGCCGTCACCGAGGCAATAGTAGCCAAGGCGGAGGGCAATTTCGTCAATATCGCGGATATTGCGGACGATATACAAAACAAATTCGGGGACGGAGAAATCGGGCTAGTCTATCCTATTCTTTCGCGTAACCGCTTTTTGAATATACTAAAAGGCATAGCCGCGCGCGGACGTAAGGTGAATATCCTGTTGAGCTACCCCTGCGACGAGGTAGGAAACCCTATAATGAACGCGGACGAGTTTGATATGGTAAACGACAGAATACAGGGGCGAATAGTGACCGCGGAAGAATTTAGGGCGGTGGCAGGTATAAATAAGCATAAATTTACCGATGTTGACTATGTACAGCTTTATCAGAATGTCGGCGGCAATATCAATGTGTATTTCTCCAATGACCCGCGCGATATTTTGAAAATCTGTAAAAATGTGCTTGTGGCGGAAATTCATACGCGCGATTTGACAAAGGCGCGGCTTCTGAAAGCAGGCGCGGAAAAGGTGTTTACGCTATCCGATATTTTGAGCGAAAGCGTCAACGGCAGCGGTTGCAATCCGCAGTACGGCGTGCTTGGCTCGAACCTTTCTACGGACACCACGCTGAAGCTGTTTCCTGCTAAGTCGCAGGCCTTTGTCGAGGCTGTACAAGCCCGCCTAAAGGAAGCAACTGGTGTCGCGCCCGAGGTAATGGTATACGGCGACGGCGCGTTCAAAGACCCTGCCTGCGGAATATGGGAGCTTGCCGACCCTGTCGTTTCGCCTGGATATACGGCAAGGCTGGGCGGCCACGGCAACGAAATCAAGATTAAGCTAGTTGCGGACTCTACCTTTGGCGAGCTGCGAGGGGAAGAAAAGCGCGAGGCAGTAGTAAATATGGTAAAGACAAAAAACGAGAACCCGAACGAGTACCGCGAGGGGACTACGCCGCGTAAATATGCCGACCTGGTGGGCAGTCTGTGCGACCTAATGAGCGGCAGCGGCGATAAGGGTACGCCAGTGATTTTTATACGCGGGTATTTTGATGATTATGCTACGGAGTGATTAAAAAGCAATGGAACGCGGATTTTCGCGGATTTAACGGATTTTCGCAGATTTTTTCCTGCGTTTATTAAGAACTAACGGAACGCGGATTGCGTGGATTTTTAATTGAGCGGATTTTAATAAACACGTCAGATAGAATCCGCGAGAATCCGCCAAATCCGCGGAAATCCGCGTTCCATGCCTTTAAAATCCGTGTTTTAATGCCTTTAAATCTACTACTTGCGAAGGTTTACAATTGTAGGGGGCGGATTTATCCGCCCCGAGGTTTGCACGTTCGTCAATTCGGGGCAGGTAACGGCTATTAACGCAAGCGAGGTAGCCTCGGGACGGATAAATCCGTCCCCTACAAAAACCTTGCAAATGCCCACTGCAAACGCAATATTTTAATCTGCGTTTCGTGTCTGCTATGCCACGCTCCCTCTGTGCCTCTGTGTGAAAATTCTTTTAAACTAAAGAACGAGGCTCTACATTTTACCTGCGTTCATTGTTTGTCAAAAGGCTTGTCACACAGAGGCACAGAGGCACAGAGGGAGCGTGGCATAGCAGGCAATGAATACGGATTTTAAGAAGCACGCCAGATAGAATCCGCGAAAATCCGCCAAATCCGCGGAAATCCGCGTTCCATGCCTTTAAAATCCGCCAAATCCACGTTCCATCACACTTGCCAAATGAAAGAGGTTGTTTAATGCGTTGGGTACTGGGATACGCGGGGGCGTTGTGTGTGCTTTTGCTTATAATAAGCCAGAGCGTGCTAAGCACCACGTTTTTCATGCCCTTTTTTAATTGGCATTATCAGCGGAACGGCACACACGCTAGCATAGGAATAACTGAAAGCGACTTAAACTACGTGACGACGGAGCTTTTGGCGTATATGCGCGGAAAGCGGCAGTCACTGGACGGCATAACCGTGGCCGTGGCAGGAAACAACGGACAGGGCGTACGCCAGCTAGGCGAAAACTTTTTTTCTGCTAAGGAAATAAGGCATATGTATGATGTAAGAGATTTGTATGTGTTGGTGTACAAGGCGCGTGCGGTGGCGTTTTTTTTGCTTGCCGCGCTTGTGTTGGCTATGCTGTTGCTTGAACAAAGCCCGTTGTACCTGCTTTCGCGTTGCTCGCGAGAGGTGGTGGCAGGGTTTTTTGGCGTGTGCGTGGTGTTTGCGGTGTTTATTTGCTTGAATTTTGAGCGTGCGTGGGACATTTTTCACCATGTCTTTTTTCGCGGCGAGGCAGGGCAATTCTATCAGCTTACGCCCTTTCGTGACCTTATGATAAATTTGTTTCCGCTCGACTTTTTTATGGGAATAGCCGCCTTTGTTGCGGCGCGCGTGGTTGCCTTTTCTGCTGTGGTAGTGGCGTGCGGCTCGGCATATTTGCATTTAAGCAAGGATAGGCGCGTATGATTTTGTGGATTATCGGGGGGATTTTCGGCGCGCTTTTGGTGCTAATGACCGCGCCTATTAGGTATTATTTTAAATATGACGGCGAGAGCTTTTTGAAGGTGCGGTATTTGTTTTTCTGGTGGCGTTCGCATGAAAAGGATAAGGGCTTGTCCTTGCCCTTGGGCAAACGCAAGAGCAAGGACAAGCCTAAAACAGAGCCAAGCGCGGCAGAGTCAAGCGCGAGCGAGCCGACTGCTCCCGAGCCTAAGCCCGAACCAGAGCCAGTAAAAAAGCGTAAAATAAAAAGAAAGAAAAAACTAAAAGCATGGTTTAATGGGCTAGGCAGTCTACATCAAGCCTTGACAGACAAAGAAGTAAAAATTATGATAAAACAAGGCTTCACGCTAATTAAACAGATTCTTTCTGCGGCACGCCCTAAGCGGTTTAATATTTACGGCGTGGTGGGGCTTGGCTGTCCGTTCGATACGGCAATGTTTTTTGGCATGTACGAGGCGCTCGTGTCCGTTTTAAATTTACGCAAAAACATCAGGCTAACGGGCGATTTTGCTTCCGACACGACCGTCATTGACATAAAGGCAGACATTCGCGGCAGGATTCGACCATATCAGGTGATTGTGCCTGTTATGCTAATGGTATTAAAAAACCCGACGCGTACTATTCTCTTGAATCTATTGAAAGGAAGATAAAAAAATGACAAATGTACACGAAAGTTTAAAAATGCTGTTTTCCAAAATGGAGGAATTTGTATCAACTAAGACCGTGGTGGGCGAGCCTGCGCATTTTGGCAATATCGTCATAGTGCCGCTTGTGGACGTGACCTTTGGCATGGGTACAGGCATGGGCGGCGGCGAGGGCGACAAGGGCGGTATCGGCGGCGGCGGCGCAATCGGCGCGAAGATGACACCGTCTGCACTGGTCGTAATCGTGGACGGCACTGTGCAGCTAGTGAACGTGAAGCACCAGGAGAGCGTAAGCAAGCTAATAGACATGGTGCCTGGCATTTTGTCCAAGTTCAACCTAGGCTCGATGTTTAGCAAAAAAGACGAAGCAGACGAGGAATAAAAATGGACGTGTCGTATGTAAACGCTATTGTGCAAGGGGCGCAGCGCGTTTTTAAGTCTGTATGCAACGAAACGCCGTCACTGGGAAAGGTGTCTGTAAAAACGCACCCTTATACTGTGTCGCCCGTTTCCGTTTCTATTGGGCTAATCGGCGCGTTTGAGGGCGAAATTGTGTACAATATGGACGAAAGCGCGGGCTGCTTTTTTGCGTCACGGCTAATGATGGGTATGCCAGTGGATGCGCTTGACGATATGGCAAAATCCGCGCTTTCGGAGCTTGCTAACATTATCTCGGGCAATGTGGCTACCGTTTTCTCGGGCAAAAAGATACTAATAGACATAAAGCCGCCGAAAATCCGCTTGGGCGCGACGGCGGCAGATTTCCCGAATGTAGTAAAGGTACCTAAGATTGTTTGCGTGCCGTTGCATTTTGCTAATGGGAGTGTGTTTGAGATTCATGTGGCGATACCGTAGTGGGGCGTGACTATTTAACATAATCTGAACCGTTCGCAAAAATCGCGGTAAGGCGTTCGCGATTTTTGCGAACGGTTCAGTTGGTTAAAGGTGAGATAGTGGCGACATGCCTTGATTTTGGAAGTGTATTTGAAATTCGTTTGGGGCTTCCATGAGGATTTCGGCGTTTTGTCCTAGTGGGAATGTGATGTTTGGCATACAATGTCCGCTGGGGAAGTGGCTGATTATCGGCTTGTTTTCTGGGAATAACAGCTCGCTTATGGCGAGTTGTATTTTTTTGTACGAGCTTGGAGTGGTGAAGCTGCCCAAGATAAAGCCTAGGGCATCACGCAATTTGCCTGCGTGCTTTAATTGCGTAAGCAGCCTGTCTATTTTGTAGGGTTCTTCGTTTACTTCCTCCATGAATAGCATTTTGCCGCGTGTGTCTATTTCGTAGGGCGTGCCTAGCGTGGAGGCGATTAGGGTTAGGTTGCCGCCTGTTATTGGCGCGGTTATGCGGACGGCAAGCTCTGAAAACCTATCAAAATGTATTTGCGTGCTTTGCGTAAAAAGCATGGAATAAAAGCTGTCTAGCGTTTGCTTGTCGGCGGTAGGTAAATCGGCGGCTGGCATGGGCGCGTGGTAGGTGACTAGACCGCTGTTTTGGTTGATAGCTATGTGTAGGGCGGTTACGTCACTATAGCCAGCGAAAATTTTCGGATTTTTGGCGATTAAGCCGTAGTCTATATGGGGCAGTAGCCGCGCCGCGCCATAACCGCCGCGCGCAACAAAAATAGCGCGTGTTTGCGTGTCTGCAAACGCGGCGTGCAGGTCGTGAAGCCGTAGCGTATCGTCGCCCGCGAGATATTCGTGGCTGGCGTAACAGCTTTGTGATACATAGGGGCGTAAGCCCATGTTTTCTAGGATTTTTATGCCTTGGTTGAGCTTTTGGGGGTTTACAATGCCGCTTGTGGCTATGAGGGCTACCTTGTCGTTTTGTTTTAGGGGGGTGGGGGTGGTCATGGGGTACTCCTTTTGGTTTAGGGGTAATGATATAGAGTATTCACCATGATTGTGGGCTGTGTCGGTTAGTTGTAGGGGACGGATTTATCCGTCCCGAGGTTACCTCGCTGTGCGTTAATGGACGGTAGCCGTCCCGAATTGACGAACGTGCATACCTCGGGACGGATAAATCCGTCCCCTACGAGAACCTGCAATTCCTTAGTGGCGTAACGAATGATTTATGTAACACGAATTTAAAGGCAATGGAACGCGGTTTTTTTCCGTGTAAATTAACGGCAATGGAATAGAAGTTTTATCCATGTAAATTAAGGGTAATGGGACACGGATTTAACGGATTTACACGGATTACGCGGATTCGTTCGTGGGAAAATATATTGCCGTTTGGTGGTTTACGTGGAAAAAATCCGCGTAAATCTGCGTAAATCCGCTTAATCCGTGTTTAATTGCTTTTAAACTGACATTTTATTGTCTGCTGTGCCACGCTCCCTCTGTGTGAAAATTACACCTACAGAGCGGCTACGTTCTCCCAAAATTCGCCATGCTCAAACCATACCGCGTTAGGCTCGCTCATTCGCTTGTCGGATTCTTCTAATTTTTCGTTGACATAGCGATTGTGGCGAAGCACATTAGCCGTGTCAGCCATGTCCTTCTTCTCTGTATCAACCGTGCAGACCATAAGACATACGCCCTTTCCCTTTGATTCAGTATGCCAAATCGTCGGACGGTTTGCAACAATCTTTAAACCCCCACTCCATTGCTTGAAAATCAATAACGTGTTATCATATACCCCGATTGGACGGTGACATAAATGGCAAAACCGATAGTAGCAGTAGTGGGGCGGCCGAATGTGGGCAAATCTACGTTGTTTAACCGCCTTGTGGGCGAGCGTGTGGCGATTGTGGACGATAAGCCTGGCGTTACGCGGGACAGGCTTTATGCGGACGCGGAATGGCTCGGCAGGAGCTTTACGCTGGTTGATACTGGCGGGCTAGACCCCGATTCTGACGATTTTATGACGAAGCATATTTTTAGGCAGGCGGAAGCCGCTATTGAGAACGCGGACGTTATTATTTTTCTTGTGGATATAAAGTCGGGCATAATGGACGCAGACAAGCAGGTGGCGGACATGCTTCGCCGCGCGAATAAAAACGTGGTGCTGGTCGTGAACAAGGTGGACGTGCCAACGCGGGACAACCACGAGCTTTACGAATTTTACGAGCTTGGAATCGGCGAGCCTATTCCTATTTCGGCAGGGCAGGCGTTGGGGCTGGGCGATATGCTTGACGAGGTGGCGGCGCATTTTCCGCCCACTGACGAGGACGAAAGGGACGATACAAGGATTCGCGTGGCAATTGTAGGCAAGCCCAACGTGGGTAAATCTTCTATTATAAACAAAATTTTGGGCGAGGAACGGCTTATTGTCAGCAATATCCCAGGCACAACAAGGGACGCTGTGGACACGTTTTTCACGCGGGACGGGCATGACTATTTGTTTATAGACACAGCAGGGCTTCGCAGAAAAAGCAAAATAAAGGAAAATATCGAGAAATACAGCATAGTGCGAACCCTTGCGGCGGTGGAACGCTGTGACGTGTGCGTTCTGTTGGTAGATGCCGAGGAGGGCATAACCGAGCAGGATACAAAAATCGCAGGAATAGCACACGAGCGAGGCCGCGCCGCTATTATTGCGGTAAACAAATGGGACAAAATAGAAAAAACGGACAAAACAATGCGCGAATTTACCGCACAGCTAGAAACAGAGCTGAAATACATGCCCTACGCGCCCAAGCTGTTTGTAAGCGCGTTGACAGGGCAGAGAATCCACAAGCTATTTGAGCTAATTTACGCGGTGTACCAAAACCACGCACAGCGCGTGGCTACAGGCGTACTAAACGACGTAATATTGGAGGCCACGGTCATGCACACACCGCCCACCGACAAGGGCAGGGCGTTGCGGATTTATTACGCCACGCAGGTGTCTGTCAAGCCGCCCACGTTTGTGCTGTTTGTGAACGACAGTCGGCTAATGCACTTTTCGTATACGCGGTATTTGGAGAATAAAATCCGTGAAGCGTTTGGCTTTGACGGCACGCCTATACATTTTGTGGTTAGGGATAAGAAGGAGTAGCGGCATGTACAGACTAGTTGCGTTACTAATCGGCTACGCCTTGGGCTGTGTGCAGACTGCCTACTATATAGGAAAAATGCAGGGCATAGACATTCGCGAGCATGGCAGTAAAAACGCAGGCATGACGAATGTGACACGTACCTTGGGCAAGCGGTTTGGGGCAATTGTTTTTGCGGTGGATATTTGCAAGGGGATTTTGGCGTTTGCTTTGGCTGGGCTTGTGTTCAAGGAGCAGGGCGTTTTGCCTAGCGTTTATGCAGGCTGCGGCGCGGTTTTGGGACATTGCTTCCCTGTGCTGTTAAAATTCCGCGGCGGCAAGGGTGCCTCCTGTGCGGTCGCGCTTATTCTTATGCTGGATTGGCGAATGGCACTCATCGCCTTTGGAATAGGCGCGGTTTTGGTTGCGATTACTCGGTATATTTCGCTCGGCTCGCTTGTGGTGACTGCACTCGCGCCTGTTTTGTTGTTTTTTTTCTTCGATTACGGCTTGGAAGTGGTTTTGCTTATGGTCGGGCTTGCCGCGCTTATTTGGGTACTTCATAGGGGCAACATAGCGAAGCTACTAAACGGAACAGAGCGAAAATTTTTGAGCAAGGAATTGTGAACAAGCAATCGCAAGCTAAGGCATTAACTCGCCCTGTTTTGTGGCTGTTGGTTTTTTTTATTTGCGGCGTGGTGTTCGAGCTTTATTTTTTTGCGGCGGCTGTGGTCTTTGCGTTTATTTTGTTTCGTGTGTATCGGTATCTGCCGTTTGTTTTTTGTATCGCGTTCTTTTTGCTCGGGGCGTGGCGAAGCGAAGCGAGCTTACATAGCTATATAAACGAGCCTACACCTGCGGTTTTTTCTGGCGTGGTGGTCGATATGGGGTACACTGGCGGTGGGAATCAGAGGGTTATTATTAGAATGGAATCCTTTATATACAAGGAAACTTCCCCTCGTGACGACATTCCCACCATCGTCCGCCGAAATTGCAAGCGGCGCAGCCGCGTGATGGCGTATATCGCGCCTCACCAAGAGCCGTTAGCGTTGGGGCAGGAGGTAACGGTTACTGGCGAGCTGCTTCCGCTAGAGCGAACGGCGAGCCTTGGCTATAACGAATTTCTGCATTTGCGTTCCCAAAAAATAGATGCAAAAATCCTGCCCGAGGAAATAATCGCAGGCGAGGTGAGGGCTTCGCTTGTTGTTAGCTTGCGTGGGCTTCGTGACAAAATCGCGGCGGTGTATGATGAAATTCTGCCGCCGCGTGAGGCCGCCATTGTGAAATCCATGATTTTGGGCGACCGATTAGACCTAGCGCGAGATTTGTCGGACATGTATCACAGAATGGGTATTTTTCATATTCTTTCTATTTCGGGGCTGCATATCGCGGTGATTATGCTTGCGGTGAATAAGGCGTTGTCGCTTGTTTTGTCTGCGCGCCGCGCCGCCGTGGTGGCGTTGGTTGTGATGATTTTGTACTGCCTTATGACAGGCGCAGGGACGGCGACGGTTCGGGCGGTGACTATGGGCGGCTTTTTTGTGGGCGCAAAGCTCTTGTACCGCGATTATGACCTTTTGGCATCTACGGCGTGGGCGTGTATTTTGCTGTTGGTGTATGAGCCGTTGTATTTGTTTAATGTGGGCTTTCAGCTTTCCTTTGGCGCGGTTTTTGGGATTGCGGTGCTTACTGTGCCGATTGAGCGGGTGTTGGAAATGGCGGGGGGGTTATTCCTCCGCTCAACTCCTGCTACTCAACCGAGAAAAAAGCATGATTTAGTTGGTGGCATGATAATGGAAAGATTCTGCCCTGTGGTTGCGGTTTCCATAGCCGCCTACGCGCCTACTAGCATTGTTTTTGCGTACCATTTTTATGAATTTCCGCTGTATGCCGTCCTTGGGAATTTAGTGATTATGCCTACGGTTAGCCTTATTTTGGTCTTGGGCTTTTTGGTGGGGCTTGGCGGACTGGTGTTTTTGCCTGCGGCAGGGCTGTTTTCGGGCGTGATTTTTTATATTTTGAAGTTTTACGAGGCGGCGGCAATGTTTTTTTCTGCGTTGCCGTTTTCTATGGTGCTTAGTGGTGGGGGCAATGTGCTGGTGGCTATGCTTTGGGTTTGGGTGCTTTTGGGGGTTGTTTATGTGTTTGGTGGGGGTGATTCCGAGCAAGCTCTTGATTCCATGCAGGGCGTTGATTCTGTGCAAGCCCTTGATTCCATGCAAGCTCTTGATTCCACGCAGGGCGTTGATTCTGTGCAAGGCATTGATTCAAAGCAGGGCGTTGATTCCGAGCAAGCTCTTGATTCTGTGCAAGCCCCTAGTGGAGTTGGGCGGATTAAGCAACGATTTGGGGTGCTAGTTGCGTGTGTGGCTGTTTTAATCGGTGCGATTTTTGTTGATATGTACCCGCTTGGGCTAAAGGTGGCGGAGCTGGACACGAGCGGCGGATATATGGTTTTGCGTAAGCGTGCAGATGTGCTTGTGGTCGGCGAGGTAAAGGGCGGCGAGGGCGTTTTGTTGGACGAATTAAACAGGAACGCCGTCCGCAAGGCCGCGCTTTTGCTTACCTCGCCGCCTATGCCGCAGGATAGTGAGCGGCTTGCGCGCATTATTCCGCGGGTGCATACGCTGTATTTGCCCGAACATGCGGAAGGCACGGTGGCGGCGTTGATGGGTCGGGCGTTGGGGCAGGTGGACTTGGGCGGGGTGGAGATTGTGTATTTGCGTGACGGCGATGTGTGTATGGTGGCTGATGTGGCGGTGAGGGTAAGGGCAGGGGTGCTTGGTGGGTTTGGGGTGGAGGTTTTGGGGGGTGGGTGATTTGTGAAAATTTGTTGAATCCGTGTTGCACGGCGATTTGATTTTAGGAAGAATGCGGTAATTTACTGTAGGGGACGGATTTATCCGTCCCGAGGTGCGCACGTTTGTCAATTCGGGTAGAGGTAACGTCCATTAACGCAAAGCGAGGTAATCTCGGGACGGATAAATCCGTCCCCTACGAAAACCTCACAAATTTTGTGGACTGGTAATTGTTGTCTTAAATCAGATTGCCGTGTCCGTGTTGCGGAAATTGCATTTTTGGAGTAGGTTTAGTATAGTGGGTTGTGAGGAAGGTTGCAGGGGGAAAGCGAGAAGAAAAACTCAATATCCAATATCACGAAATTGCAACACGTCTTTGGAAAACACAATATCAGAAATTGAGGTGGCGTATGGACTGGCTTAAAGTGCAAATAAAAACAACGGAGCTAGGCGCGGAGGTAGTGACTGGCGTGCTGTTAGAGAACAATGTCACAGGCATGGAAATAATTAACCCTCGGGAGCGAGTAAGGCACTTGAACGAAGCCGCCGCGACATGGGATTATGCCGAGGAAAGCCTGTTTGATGTGGGCGATAATGAGATATATGTGATTTTTTATGTGGCGAGGGACACGGACGGCACGGAAACAAGGGGCGCGGACGGCACGGAAGCAGACGGCACGGAAGCAAAAGGCGAAAACGGCATGACGTTAATACGTTCAATCGAGAAAGCCTTGGCGTGCTTGGCGAGTGAATTTGATGGGCTTGGCGCGTTGGAGCTAAAGGTCGAATCGGCGGACGATAGCGACTGGCTTAATGAATGGAAAAAGCATTTTAAGCCGTTTAATGTGGGCAGGGTGAAAATCGTTCCCGAATGGGAGGACGTAAGCCCATGCGAGGGCGAGATTGTTTTTAAGGTTGACCCTGGCTCGGCGTTTGGCACAGGGCAGCATCAGACCACGAAGCTGTGTATTTTGGC
>Ga0099364_10000898_pt1 | contig 50593 bp, 37 predicted proteins | sample TergutTh196P3_FD_73070 | JGI IMG/M metagenome (GOLD analysis project Ga0099364, IMG submission 73070) | Microcerotermes parvus P3 segment gut microbial communities from Pointe-Noire, Republic of the Congo - Th196 P3 | ecosystem: Host-associated > Arthropoda: Insects > Digestive system > Gut ... | reverse complement strand
GCATCGTTACTGTACATTTGTCGGTGCAAGATTACTTAATCTCTTCGTATGCTCACGGTATATGCGTCGGCAGTTATTACGATTTTAACGGAAACCGGCTTAACATTGCCGGTACATATAAAGATACATTGCATACATTGGTAGTAGGTTGCGATAGTATTGTTACACTGCATTTGTCGGTACACGACCATTACGCTTGGTCTTTCAATGCTGAGATGTGCGAAGGTCGCCATTATACTTTTTATGATAGTATACTCACGATTCCGGGAAAATACGAAAAGAAATTCTACACTTCAATAGGTTGCGATAGTATCATAACCGTGAATTTATCAGCCATTCCGAAGTCGCAAATCACCACCATTGTAACCATTCGTGAAGGAGAAAGTTATCATTTCAACGGAAAAATATACAAGCAAGAAGGTCTTTATCGAGATACGTTGACGAGCCAAGTGGGTTGCGATAGCATTGTTATAACTTACTTGGAAATTCTTCCGAAAGAAATTTGTCCCGAAATAGAAATTCCTTTATTTTTTACACCGAATGCAGATAATAGAAACGATAAATGGTACATAAAAAATATCGAATGTCATGATTACGACATTGAGATTTACGACCGTTTCAGCAAATTACTCCGAAAATGGACAAATAACTTTACCGGTTGGGACGGAACGTATTTGAGTAAACCGATGCCTTCGACAGATTATTGGTATTTGATAAAATTGTACGATAACGGAAAAGAATATATCGGGCATTTTACGCTTGTGAGATAATAATTCAAGATTTAAGATTCAATATTCAAGATTATTGAAAACATCGTTAATGCAATTTTGAATCTTGAATTTTGAACCTTGAATTTGTCCAAGATATCATCAAGATTAATAAAACCGCATTAATACACGCCACAAACAGCGTTCCACGTGTTCCAAATTCTTCGGGATTATAATTAATGTACTGATTTTGATACAGAAAATAAAGAATGACAGCTGCTGCATTGTTCACAAAATGAGCAATCACCGGCAACCAAATAGAACCCGACCACACAAGCAAATATCCGAAATAAGCTCCCAATAATATACGCGGAACAAATCCGTAAAACTGAATATGGATGGCACTGAATATAAAAGCCGCCAACCAAATGGCAACATGTTTGTTTTTAGTCCATTGAGCAACGTAACGTTGCAATAATCCTCTGAAAAAAAACTCTTCGCTAATAGCAGGAATTGCCGCTATCAAAAAAATATTGAGCAATAATCCATATATAGTTGATGTTTCGAGAAACTTTTCGGTGATGAGAATTCTTGAATCTTCGTGTTTTTTTATCCACGTTTCAAGCCATTGGAGCGATTCCGAAAATTTTACACTTGCATTCAGTTCAGCTAATAAATTAATAACCGGAATGGCAATAAGCATAAACACAATGGTAATCAATGTAAGTTTCAGTCCCGGATTTTTTTGTAACGATAAAAAAGAAAGTGGTTTCGTGCTTGTCAAATAAGCCATTATCATTGCCGGAAGAAGAAACCCGCAAATGCTTTGCAAGAATTGCGATATTTTCAAAGCGGCGATATGATTATCGAGCAAAAAAGATATTTCAGAACCAGCGGGAACTCCCAAAAGTGTGAATATTATCGATGTTACAACAACGCTAAACAGCAATCCGAAGATAACGAAAAAAACGGTCAATATAAATTTCACAAAGAAACTGCTGTCTGCAAAAAGAGCTTTCCAATTCATGCTTACTTTATTTATGGAGACAAAAATATAAAAAATTACATACAGAAAAATACCAAAGGTGTTTTTCTGTATGTAATTTTTTATCCCCATAAATAGGGATTGAATTTCTTTTTTGTATTTTATACTTTTGTACGTTCAAAAAATTATAAAAATGCAATACAAAAAATTTATCGTAAGTGTGTTATTTTTCGGAATAAGTTTGTTGAGTTTTGCAACTTCCGATTCAATTGTTGTAATTATCGACGAATTTGAAGTTGTTTCTTCAATGCGCGAAAACGTTGCGTTGCGCCAACAGCCTGTTGCTTATTCGTACCTTTCCGGCAATAAAATCGAAAGCACAAATATAAATTCGTTGCACGGCTTGTCGGCGGTGGTTCCAAATTTTGTGATGCCCGATTACGGTTCAAAAATCACGTCGAGCATTTATGTGCGCGGCATCGGTTCGCGTATGGACGCGCCGTCGGTTGGTTTATATGTCGATGATATTCCATATTTGGATAAAAGCGCGTTCGATTTGAGCTTTTACGACATCAAAGATATTCAGCTTTTACGCGGTCCGCAAGGAACGCTTTACGGGCGGAACACGATTGGCGGACTGATTAAAATAAATACGCTTTCGCCGCTCGAATATCAAGGTACGCGCGTATTTGCATCTTATGGAAATGCGAATGATCAATTACATAAACTTTCTCATTATCAGAAAATTGGTGAAAATTTCGGCATTTCATTGGCAGGATATTACCACCACAACGATGGATTTTTTACAAACGAATTCAACGGAAAAAAAGATTTTACGGAATCTTTTGGCGCACGTTTTAAAACCGAATGGCGAATGAACGAAAAATGGACATCGAACCTTTCTGCCGTTTACGACAAAACCTCGCAACGCGCGTATCCATACGCAAGTTACGATGTGGAAACGGGCAAAGTCGGCGCAATAGATTACAATGAAAACGGCACATACAAACGTGATTTGTTTAATGCAGGATTGAGTTTTCAACGTAAATCGTCAGAACTTTTATTCACATCGGCAACAAGTTTTCAGTACTTGGATGACCAAATGAAAATTGACCAAGATTTTACGGCTGGACCGATTTTGGCATTAACACAAAATCAAAAAATAAATAATGTAACGCAAGAATTTGTGTTGCGTTCTCGCGGAGAATCCAACTATCAATGGGTTATCGGTGCGTTTGGTTTTTATAAAAAATCGAATGTAGATGCACCGATGATTTTCCGTGAAAGAGCGTTGAGCGCGTTAGTGCCAAATTTGCCGCCGTTTATTGTTAGTCAAGAAGCAGATTTTCCCGGAAAGTTTGATATTCCGGCGTATGGCGCGGCGTTGTATCATCAATCTTCGTACAAATTTTGGGACAAATTAACACTCACGGCAGGCATTCGTTTTGAGTACGAAAAAACGTCGATGGATTACAATACTTCTGCCGAAATGGTGGTGAATGTAACGCCGCCAAGTCCTCGCCCAATGACAATTCCTTATCACGTAGGTGACACTATTCAAGGAAAAGTAATGCAAGATTTTTTCGGCATATTGCCAAAAATTGCTGCAAAATACGATTTCAATGATAAATATAATATTTATGCATCTGTGAGTCGCGGATACAAAACGGGCGGATTTAATTTTCAAATGTTTTCCGATGTGTTGCGGCAAGAACTAATGAATCAAATGCCAAGCGTGCCTCATTATGAAATAGATGCAGACATAAAAGACATTATTGCCTACAAACCCGAATACACGATTAATTATGAAATCGGCTCGCATTCGGAAATTATCAGCAAAAAACTTTTTGTTGATGTAGCGTTGTTTTACATTGATTATACCAATCAGCAAATTGTAACTTTTGCATCAACAAATATGGGTAATCGCCGTACAGAAAATGCGGGACGCTCCGAAAGTTTTGGTGCAGAGGCAAGTATTGCATATCATATTACAAAACATCTATCGACAAATATTGCATACGGTTACACACACGCAACATTCAAAAAATACAATACAGGCGAAAATGATTTTGCAGGAAATTTTATTCCGCTCGTTCCGCAAAATACTTTTTCGATTGGTGCCGATTATAAATTGAAAATCAACAAAAACGTTTTAGACCAAATCGTTTTTAGGGCGCAATACAATGGTTCTGGGAAAATATATTTTACTGAAGACAATAGCGTTTCACAAAACTTCTACGGATTGCTCAACGGCAGTATCTCGTTCGAAAAAGGCGGATTCAGCCTTAACGGTTGGATTAAAAATGCCTTGAGCGAAGAATATAACGTGTTTTATTTTACAAGTTTGAACAATTCTTTTGTACAGCAAGGAAAACCAAGACAATTAGGTGTTTCGGCGCAAATAAAATTTTAAGAGAGAACGCAAATGACGCAAATAACACAAATTTTCGCAAAATACAATTTTGTAAGGAATTGATTTTATAAAAAGATGAATTTACGAAAATTTGTGTTATTTGCGTCATTTGCGTTCAAACGGATGCCCCGATAAATACGCATTATAATAACGAAAATCGTGCGTTACCTCTTTGCCAATCCAAGGCGGCATATCAAATGGTTCATTTTCTGATTCCAATTCAATTTCGGCTAATATCAATCCATCGTTTTGCTCATGAAAAACATCTACATCCCAACGATGCGAACCATAATATATAAGGTAGCGCGTTTTGCGTATTGGCGCGTTTTTGCAAAGTAATAATAATTCTTCTGCGTCTTTTACGGGAATTTCATACTCATATTCAGACTTGGAATATCTCGTTGTTTTTCCTTTAATGGTCAGAAAAGCTTTTGCACCGGCGATGCGCACTCTGATGGTTTTTTCGGGATTTTCGTCTAAATAACCTTGCACGTACAATGTTCCGTTTTCGAACGAAGGTAAAATGTTTTCCTTTAATAAGAATTTGCGTTCTATTTCTATTGCCATATTTTTTGTATCTTTGCAGTTAATAATTGTCAGAATCAGAATTTACAGGATAAAAGAATTATCAGGATTTTTTCATTCTGTAAATCCATTAATTCTGTAAATTCTGATTTAGACAAATGACAAAATTAAACATAAAAATGGAAACGCAATATAATTTTGATGACATTAGACCGTTTTACGACAGCGAAATAAACGCGGAACTCCGTGAGCTGAGCAAAGAACCTGAATTAGTTGGATTATTGCGGAAGCTTTTTCCGTACCGTTCGACGGAAAATCTCGTAACACTGCTTGGGAATTTTCATTCTGTGGTAGAATTTCAATCGAGAATTATCAGAGTGCTGGTACGCGGATTGAAGAAAATGACGACAAAAGGTGTGTCTATGTCGGGAATGGAAAATATCGAGGGAAGCCGCAATCGTTTGTTTATATCCAATCATCGCGACATTATATTAGATTCCGTTTTTCTGAATGTAATGTTGCTCGACAAATGGCGCAATACATGCGAAATAGCCATTGGTGATAATCTTTTTGTCCGTCCGTGGTTAGAAAAAATGGCGCGTGTGAATAAAAATGTGGTTGTAAGACGGAATGTGCCCGTTCGTCAAATGCTGGAAATTTCTTCGAAATTGTCAGCCTATATTCGATATACCATTACCGAAAAAAAATCTTCTATCTGGATTGCACAACGCGAAGGAAGAGCCAAAGATTCCGACGACAGAACGCAAGATTCACTGCTGAAAATGTTTAACATTAGTGGAAATTCATCTATCGTTGAAAATATGAAAGAGCTGAATATCACGCCGGTTACGATTTCGTACGAATACGATCCTTGTGATTATTTAAAAGCAAAAGAGTTTCAGCAAAAAAGAGATAATCCCGAATATAAAAAAACATCGCAAGACGACGCCTTGAATATGATAACCGGATTGCAAGGTTGGAAGGGTAGAGTACACTATTATGTTTCGAACATAGACGAAGAAATCGCCGCCATTGGAAACGGAACAAAGAACGAGCAATTCAGAGCATTAGCTGAATTAATAGACAAACACATTCATAAAAATTACAAGATTTATCCCGTCAATATGATTGCGCTTGATTTATTGAAAGAAAATAACGCTTTTTCGGCACAATATACGGTGGAAGAAAAAGTTAAATTTGAAGGATACTTGCAAAAACAATTAGACAAAATAGAACTCGAAAACAAAGATGTATCTTTTCTTCGTAAAAAAATGCTTGAAATGTATGCAAATCCGTTCATTAATTACTTAGAAGCAAATAAATGAGAAAACAATTAAATATATTACTGTTATTATTGTTCTGTGTTTTACTATCTGGTTGCTTGCCGGATAACGAAGAAAAACCGGAAACAATTTATGCTGTTTTTGCCACCGTAGAAAATCCAAATGCGATGAGTAAGTTTTACTTGGTATTAGACGACAGCACAAAACTCTATACAGCCGAAGTTGGTGAATTGGCAGATTCCGATTTTGGTTATCCAAAACACGGTCGACGCGTATTTGTCCATTATAATGTATTGGAACCCGCATCGGCAAATAATATTAAATTGAAAAACTTGATATATGTTCCTATAAGCGGCATAACAATAAACAATACTACCGAGCGTAACGACCGCCATAGATTAGATATGCTTTATCCGGGTGCAAACTATTTGAATGTGCTGATAAGCCATAGTCTTTCATCTGCCTCGAGCAGCGAGTACGATGTCTTATTGATAAAAAAAGATTCCGAAGAAGAAGGAGTCGCTCATTTTGATTTATTATACAGTAATGAAGGAAATTCGGGACATGACTTTGCCATGTCGCCGATTTGCTTTGATTTATCTTCACTGAGAACAACTTATCCCGACAGCGTAAAATTGGTAATAAATACGTATGAAGAAAGCTCGGAAAGTCCTAAAGTACATACAATGAAGTACAAGTGGCAATAGCGAAGCTATTTAATCTCGGGTAAAAACTAAAAAGTCCACAGATTATACAAATTTTTACAAATTGTATAATCTGTAGACTTTTGACTTAATATTTTAACTTTTCGAACTTTTCCAATAAATTATTTACCTTATTCTTCATCTGTTGAAAGAACTTAAATCGCTCTTTAGCCGATGCACCGCTCAAGTAAAGCGATTTTGACATAGTATTTTTCATCCACCCTTCTACTTCGTTGCAGAAATAATCATTCGAAGTAAAAAGAGCATTTATAGTATAAAGCTTCATGGAAACTACACTAACACCATCTCGTTTTGAAATCGAAAAATCATTCATAATATCAATCGGACTCAGATACAGTCTGAAAAAAGATTTTTTTCCATTAAATTCTGTCGACTCATTCTCTGTGTTCCTTTCTATTTCCTCTATCAGTTGAAGTAACTGATGACAAATCAGATAAAGCGTTTCTTTCTTTTTAAAGCAATTCAAATCGGCATAATAATCTATTAATCGTAAAATAGGTTCAATGGTATTGTTTGTCCATATTTCGGTAGAAGGAGTTTGCTTATAAGCATCTCTCATTTTGTTGTAATAACCGGCAAGTTGGTTTACATCTATGCTTTCTACAAATTCATCATACGTTAGTTGTAGATTTTTTATACTATGAAACCACGTATAAACCTTAAATAAAGTCAAGTCTAAATAAGCTGCAAAATGTGGAGCCGGAATATCTATTGCCATTAAAAACATTTCTTTTTCTTTAGCTTTTGAGTTTGTCTCAAGTAACATAGATAGATTATCCATATAAACATAATAATTCTCCATATTGCTTAAATCCAAAGGGCTATATCTGAATGATATGTTACTGGATTGATGATTGACAATAGAGTCCATAGAAATATCAAAATGCTGACACAATTTGGATAGTTCACTTATTGATAATTCTTTCTCGCCTCTGATTCTTCTATAAGCAGAGTCGGTTCCTACGCCTAAAACTTCTCCAACAATGTCTGCTAATAGAAAATTTGAAGGCATTTTTTTTTTGGCGATCTCGAAGAAAGTCTTTTGTATCTCCATAATAAATATATTTTTTAGTAATTTTTCGTAAAGCTACTAAAAAGATTGGTAATAACTCATAAAAAATCGAGAAATTATTTAAAATATATTTAAAATATGGTAATGATTGTAATCTTATGATTTTAATTTACGACTATCCAAACAATAATTTGAAAGTGATAAGCAAAAAACCATTTTTGATTTTCCGTTTCGAGCTTTATCTTTGACAAAAAAAATGTAAATAGATATTATATGGGGGTGCAATATCTGGAAAACATTACAGAATTTTTAGGTAACGAAGAAGAACGGTATTTTTCAAATGGGTTCAAGCAGATAGATTGCAATTATGAAAATTTGCACTATCAAAATAAGTTACTTACAGGCGAAGTAATTGTCGATTATAAATGGGATAAAAAGAAAACCAAGCATTTGCATCTGGGGACAGTAGAATATATCGCCATAGCATCTGTTGTGTGTGAACAAATATTATCAACGGAATTTCAATTAATACCCGAAGAAGTTTCTTTTTGTTGGATTAATAGTTTTAAAATTAAAATACAGACACCTGTAAAATTATTAGATAATGCTAAAATTCAAGTTTCCGGGAAATTATTGTCAACAGAGAAAATAAGTTTATTAAATGAATATAAGAGTTCATTTGAAATAAAAATAGATAAAACGTTAGCTAAAATTTCGGTAATTCATTCTCAAAATACAAAGTTTAATTTTTTTAATTCTCATACGAGAGTCGATAAATTAAGCACTTATTGTATTGGATATAAGAAGAGAAAGCACTTGATAGAAAAAATCACGTCAAATGAAGACCTTATGATTTGTACAGCAGCTGTTTCTGTTGAGAATTCTAACCGCAATTGTCAAAAAATAGGTATTGGAAGTCAATATGAAGGAATATTGCTGACGGATATTGTGTTGATATTTGGGCAGTTAGCTCAAGTTTTGTTCTATCAGATAGAAAAAACGGATAGAAATAAAGGAGACAATATTTGGTTGAAAGAAATTGATATTTCTATAGATAAACCTAATGAAGAAATGGAATATGGCGCAAAGTTGTCTTTTACAAGCATAAAAACGCTGGAATTAAAAAAAGAAAAACAAATGTGGAGAAGTGTCCAAACTTTTAGTGAATTGGGTGATAACATTAGTTTAAGCGCTAAAATAATATCTCAAATTAAATAAAAAATCAATCAATAAAATGCATTTACATTAGTAAACTATAATAATGATAATGTGAGTTCCATAAGTGTAAAAAATAAATATTAACGTATGAAAAAAATAGCAATAACAGGTGCCAACTTGCAAGAAAGAACCGTATTGACAAATGCCGTGTCTTATCTGACAGGTTATGACGTTGTAAGACAAACAGCTTATCAAATTCAGGCTATTAAATATAGGCTTAATACGGAAATAAAAAACTCAAATTGGCAAGAATTATTAGTATATGTTCTTTCTTCTTTTTCGGAAAGAATCGAAATAGAACAACAGTTTGAAAGGTTTGTTTCCAACGGCAGTGTTTTTAACGAATTGGCAAGCATGAAAGCCATTTACAGCTACAATTCCAAGCATAAGCGAGAAAACAAAAAATACGTTCTGATGCTTTCCGGATTAGAAAAAATAATTGCAGAATATGCACTTAAAGAATATGATTGTATCATTCATATTGATAGAAATACCGATGAAGATGATGCTGTATTACAAATAGCGAATCAAAATCTGTTGAGTCTAATCCAAAATTGTAAGATAAAGTATTACATAACAAAAGAATCCGGACTTTCGGATATGCTGGAAAAAATTGTTACAGATATGAATACTCGTACGATAATTTCTCCCGAAACAGCAGTCGCTAAAGCACAAAAAGACGTGTTAGATGTTCAAGTATGCGCTCTTATGAATTAAATGTTCTGACACGACTGCTAAAGCGTGCCGTTAAGTATGCAACCTTGCTTGTTTTGGTCGCAAACCTGACGGTTTGCATATTTCAACATTAGCTTGAACACTGTTTTAAAATACATTCTCAAAGAGATAATTCCGATTGAAAAAAATGATTAACTTTGTACAATTTTGATTTACAAGTTAAATATTAGCCGGAATTACAACATGAGAATTGTAATAAGTGGAACTTATTCCACAGGAAAAACTACTACTGCCTTATCTCTCAGTTTATTAACAGGAATTCAAGCAACGCATGGGCGCACTATGCGCGAAATCTTACCCGTCGCTTTTCCCGGGAAACGCTTAGAAGAATGTGATTTTCATGAACTTCTTGAACTTGGGTTGAGACGTTTTACAGAAAGAGTGATTACAGAAAAAAAACTGGGCGATTCTTTTGTCTCCGACGGTTGTCCGTTGCAAGAATGGCTCTATGGAACAACGCGTATGAGTACCGGCTTGAATCCGGCAGAAAAACCATGGAAACTGAAATTGCATAAAATGTTGCATGCTCCCGAATGGAAAGTATTCAATGAGACCATTACCGGATTCGGAAAAGTCGTAAAAGAATATACAAAAAATCATTACGATGCCATTATTCATCTTCCGGTAGAGTTTCCGTTCGATCCCGATGGACACCGTCCAACGAGTGAATCATTTCGTCGAGAATCGGAAGTTTTGCTTAACAATACATATAAAGAATTAGGATTAGAAGTTCTCGAAGTAAGCGGAACAATGGAAGAAAGACTGAATAAAATTGTAACGAGCCTTAATCTTATCACCGTAATGTCCGTAGAAGACGCCATAACGTTGGCAAACGAAATGAGAAAGAAAAATTTTGACAATGTAAAAATGGAAGCAGAAAAAACGCCTGGAACAAGTATCTATGATTTATTCCGCAAATCACGTCAAAACTAAATTTTTAGCCAACCGGTAGTTGAATTGAAAATTGATATAGCCGAATATTATAGTGCTATGCACCTATTAAATTGATATTTTAATATCATTACTACAACTGTTTTTGACGCGCTGCACCTTTTTTTATTTGCTCTTTTGTATTGAAAAAAAAAAATGTATATTTGCAACTTATTTTTAGAGGCTGTTCTGAGAACTTTCAACTACCTTTAAAATAGAAATATTAACATCAATAAAAATAAACTACTAACATGCAAAACAAAGGATTTGTCAAGTTTTTTGCAATAGCATTAGCCTTGATTTGTGTATTTTATCTGTCATTCAGCTTCGTAGCCCGTTACCAAACGAGCAAATACGAAAAAATGGCAACTGCCACCGACGGGCAGTTTAACCAAGAACAATTCAACAGATATATCGATTCTATTTCGAACGAAATAGTGTGGAGAACGCCGTTGATTAATTTCTTGGGAGAAAAATTGGACGTTGCTTGGATGTTGAGAACCGGCTACACGTACAAACAAGTGATGGAACGTGAAATCAGCCTCGGTCTTGACTTAAAAGGTGGTATGAACGTAACTCTTGAGATTTCGATTCCCGAAATATTGAAAGCGTTGTCGAACCACAATCCCGATCCAACTTTCAACAAAGCGATAGAAGTAGCGAGAGAACAACAACAATCTTCTCAAAAAGATTTCTTAACGTTGTTTGAGCAAGCTTATCTTGAATTGGACAACGGCGCGCGTCTTTCCGCTATATTCAGTACATTTGAATTAAAAGAAAAAATTACGCCGAGCTCTACAAATAAAGAAGTAATGAGCGTGTTGAGAAATGAAGTTGCCGGCGCTGTCAGCAATTCATTCAACGTGTTGCGTTCACGTATTGACCGTTTCGGTGTCGTTCAGCCAAATATTCAACGTCTTGAAAACGGACGTATTTTGGTGGAACTTCCGGGCGTGAAAGAAAAAGAACGCGTACGCAGACTGTTGCAAGGAACCGCCAATCTTGAGTTCTTTGAAACGTATGATTTGCCCGAAATTTACCAAAATATTATTTCAGCCAATACCATTATTAGAAATCTTCAATCTACAAAAGATGATGTTCCTGCCGTTACTTCCGAAGAAGTAACCGAAGTGGTGGAAGTAACCGAAGAATTGGTTATTGAGCAAGAAAGTTCTACAGGTATTGATGATTTATTATCAGAATCAACAAGCGAAACATCGTTGGAAACTGCTGATACACAAGATTTTGAAAGATGGAAAAGAGAAAATCCATTATTCGCAGTATTGCAAATCAGCCAAACACCAGGTCCCGTTGTAGGACGCGCATTGGCAAGCGACACCGCTACCGTAAACCAATATTTCGCAATGAGACAAGTTCGTGAAGTATTGCCACGCGATTTACGCTTGAAGTGGACTGTTAAGCCAATAGAATTAGAAATGGCTAACGGCACAAAAAGAAATTTCTTTGAATTAATTGCTATCCGTGTAACAAGCCGCGATGGCAAAGCGCCGCTCGAAGGAAACGTAATTACAGATGCCCGCGATGATTTCAGTCAATACGGAGGCTCAGAAGTAAGTATGGTGATGAGTGCCGAAGGTGCTAATATTTGGGCACGCTTGACAAAAGATAATATTGGAAAATCAATTGCCATTGTGTTAGATGGTTATGTATATTCTTTCCCTCGCGTAAACAGTGAAATTACGGGCGGTCGCTCACAAATCACCGGTAACTTTACACCCGAAGAGGCAAAAGACTTAGCCAACGTATTGAAGTCGGGAACAATGCCGGCGCCTGCATATATTGTGCAAGAAGACGTTGTAGGTCCTTCGCTTGGTCAAGAAGCTATCGACAGCGGTTTGATGTCGTTCATTATTGCTTTCATAATAGTTTTACTCTACATGATTTTCTATTATGGATGGAAGCCCGGATTGGTTGCCGACTTTGCATTGGTTTGCAACTTGTTCTTCTTGATGGGAATATTAGTGGCTTGGAGAGCTACATTGACGCTACCCGGTATTGCAGGTATAATGTTAACAATGGCTATGGCTATCGACGCCAATGTGTTAATATATGAACGTATCCGAGAAGAATTAAAAGCAGGAAAAAATATTAAAAAAGCGGTATCAGACGGATTTAAAAATGCGTTTTCGGCAATTCTCGACGCTAATATAACTTCTTTATTAATCGGTATTATATTGGCTTGGTTTGGAACAGGTCCGGTAAAAGGATTTGCTACTACATTAATCATTGGAGTATTAACTTCTATATTTACTGCCGTATTTGTTACCCGTTTGATTTTGGAATGGTTGGCAGAAAAAGATAGATTGAGTACTACGCAGTTTACAAGCGCATTCACCAAAAATTGGTTCCAAAATATAAACATCAACTTTATTGGCAACAGAAATAAAGCATATATCGTATCCGGTGCCATCGTCTTAATCTCAGTTGTATCATTGGCAACAAGAGGATTGAATCAAGGTATTGACTTTACCGGTGGACGCAATTATATTGTTCGTTTCGACAAGCCGGTGAACACACAAGAAGTACAAGAGTTGCTTAAAGGCGCTTTCGATGGCGAAACAATGGCGGTAACTACTATTGGTACCAGCGACCAAGTGAGAATTTCGACCAACTTTGGCATCGAAAGCCAATCGGAAAATATCGACGACGAAATAGAAGCACGTTTGTTCAGCGGTTTGCAACCATTGCTTGGTGCGGGCGTTACTGAAGAAATGTTTACAAGCGGCTTTACTGTTGATGCGGCGGGAACTCCGCAGTTGTCTTCAGACAAAAATGTTTCTACCTTCGGAATACAAAGCTCGCAAAAAGTAGGACCAACCATTGCCGACGACATTAAAACTTCAGCTTTCTGGGCGATATTGTTCTCTATTATCGGTATTGGACTTTACATTTTGATTCGTTTCCGCAATATTTCGTTTAGTGTTGGAGCCATCGCTTCGTTGGCGCACGATGCCATTTTCGTGTTTGGCGCATACTCGTTGCTATACAGCATTATGCCATTCTCGTTGGAAATCGACCAGCAGTTTATCGCAGCTATCTTGACCGTGGTTGGTTATTCTATCAACGATACGGTGGTTGTATTCGACCGTATCCGCGAAATTGTAGGCTTATATCCGAAACGCGATAAGAAAGAAGTTATTAACGAAGCGTTGAACGCTACATTGAGCCGTACATTTAGTACAACGTTCAGTACGTTACTCGTGCTTGCCGTTATCTTTATTTTCGGTGGTGATGTTATCCGCGGATTTGCATTTGCGTTGTTAATTGGAGTTGCAGTAGGTCCATATTCTACGTTGTTTGTTGCTGCGCCAATTGCATATGACATTCAAAACAGAAAAAGCAAAAAAGAAGTGAAAGAATAAGTTTATATTTAACAAAGTTAAAACGAGGCTGTCTTATTTTTAGACAGCCTCGTTTGTTTATTTCCTCTTTCCACTTTCTTCTTTTTGTTGTCATAAACATAAACATGGCAGAAAAAGAAAACGTTTCACTGGAAAATTCCAATACCTATTTTTGAAAAATAATTCCCAAAATATTAAAAATTGATTTTTTTCATTACCTTTGATTTGTAATTTACAATCAATTACCAAATAATGAATACGAAAATTTCAATAACCGCCACAATCATACTCATGCTGTTTGCAGTAATCGGCACTGCACAAAACACGCTTACCACCGACAAAGGCGTAGTGATAAACGGTATTAAGTGGGCAACACGCAATGTGGATGCTCCCGGTACTTTTACTGCCAACTCCGAAGATTTTGGCATGTTTTACCAATGGAACAGCAACATAGGCTGGAGTGCGACTGACTCCATCATTTCTACAGATGGCAGTACTTGGGTCTATAATTGGACGGGCAACGGCGCCACTACTTGGGAAGTTGCTAACAATGTATGTCCCGCCGGCTGGCGTGTACCGACCCACGTCGAACTCCAAAATTTGATAGATGCCGGCAGCACCTGGCTTACCATAAACGGCGTAAACGGCCGCTTGTTTGGTAGCGGTGATAATACCATTTTTCTGCCGGCTGCCGGCTGGCGTAGCAGGTTTGGTGGTACACTGCGTGGTGTAGATAAATGGGGCGACTATTGGGGTAGTACGGAGAGTAACATCAGCGATGTTTACTTCTTGTATTCCACTAACGGCAACGTGGCAATTATGCTCAAAGATGTTTATCGCTTGTATTTTACTAGCAGCGACAACGACGCACGCCTGTTCAACGTTAACCGTGGCAGCGGGTACAACGTACGCTGCGTAGCAGAATAAACTTTTTGTGCCATAATGACAATGAATTTTGTTTGAAACAAATGAAATTATTTTATTTGCGTTCAAATAAAATAATTTTACAACATGGCAGAAAAAGAAAACCCTAGTTGCCGCGCGAATCCTTTCGCGTGGTTGACCGAAAACTTAACTGTTTATTTTTGAAAAATACCCCCAAAATATTAGAAATTGAAATTTTTCATTACCTTTGATTTGTAAATCACAATCAATTACCGCAATGAGTACAAAAAATTCAATAACAGCCACAATCATACTCATGCTGATTGCAGTAACCGGCACTGCACAAAACAAGCTTACCACCGACAAAGGCGTAGTGATAAACGGTATTAAGTGGGCAACACGCAATGTGGATGCTCCCGGTACTTTTACAACCAATCCCGAAGACGCCGGCATGTTTTACCAATGGAACAGCAACATAGGCTGGAGTGCGACTGACACCATCATTTCTACAGATGGCAGTACTTGGGTCTATAATTGGACGGGTAATGGTGCCACTACTTGGGAAGTTGCTAACAATGTATGTCCCGCTGGCTGGCGTGTACCGATCCACGCCGAACTCCAAAATTTGATAGATGCCGGCAGTATCTGGGTAACCATAAACGATGTAGAAGGTCGCCTGTTTGGTAGTGGCGATAATACGATTTTTCTGCCGGCTGCTGGTTGGTGTGGCAGGTTTGGCGGTCTATTCAGTGGTGTAGGCACGTATGGTATCTATTGGAGCAGTACGGAGAGTGACATCAGCGATGTTTACTTTGTGCATTCCTCTAACGGCAACGTGGCAACGATGCTCAAAGATGTTTATTACTTGTATTTCACTAGCGGCAAAGTACGCCTGTTCAACGTTAACCGTGGCAGCGGGTACAACGTACGCTGCGTAGCAGAATAAACTTTTTGTGCCATAATGGCAATGGTTTTTGTTTGAAGCAAATGAAATTATTTTATTTGCGTTCAAATAAAATAATTTCACAACATGACAGAAAAAGATAATGTTTCACCGGAAAACACTACCGGAGGATTAATCGGATTTACCGAAAACGACGCACAACTACAATTACAAATAATCAACAACACCTTTGCTCTTTTCCGAGAATATCACCACCGATTTGGAGAAAATAACAAGCTGAAAAATTTATTCGGCATAGACTCCGATAATCCAACAAAACTGACTATCAGCAATGAGCTACCTTCCGTTTTAAAGGATATAAAGAAAATGCAAGACGACGGGTTCATAAGCAAACTCCGAGCAAACGATTTTAGCGACTTGCTGAAAGGATATGCTGCCGCCATTGTTTCGCCCAATCCCATTCGGGTTAGTTATGCAACCGAAAACGAGGAAACAAAAGAAAAAGAACTCCATTATGATCGTGCCGAACTTAGTGGAGGAGGAGAATTTAATGATAAGTCTAATGAAAATACCGGTATTTTAGAAGGCGATACCCTGTTTGCCATCAAAAATGAGGACGGAGAGCCTAAGTCAATAATGGGCGATGATTTTACGTTGATGGAACTGTCGGCTCACGAAGTTTTAGGACATGCAGCGGGACATAGTTTTCAAGTAGAAGACCACAAAGGGTTGGAAGCTGTCAAATACGAGTCTATCGTCCGCAGGCTTGAAGAACGAGGACCGAGAGACTACAGTAAATATCCACATAAAACCGGTCGCGAGGACAGGATAGCAGAACTCGGAAGTGATTTGCAAAAAGCAAAAGAAGCTTTAGCAGACCATTTGGCAACACTCCTCACAGGACTAACACGTCAAGACTTGATACAACTGGCAGAACAACTAATAGATCCGAAAAGACCAACAACAACCCCAGACTATGTAACATCTCTAACTGGTCTAACAGATCCAACAGATATTGAAAAAATCATAGAAAAAGTAAAAGCAACTAAAAAAATTGACGCAGAACTTAAAGAAGAACAAGCAAAACATACCGATATCCAAGTAAAGATGGAAAAAGTCTCGAATTGGAAATATGCGGATGCTGTAATGGCTGGAAATAATTACGATTGGAGTGCATGGGAACCAACAAAATTAGAAAATTCACATATAGTTCCCGTTCCTACGAGAGGAATGCCAGAAGAAAATTTTGATTGGCTCAGACCAACTATTTCTAATAAGCGTTGGGAAGAAGTAGAGAAACTTCTGCCCAAAGCAGACAACCAACAGTACGTCTTTTCGTCGGAAAATCTTTTTCCACCGGCGCCGGTATCAGTCATTCGTTCCATAGAAGAAAGACTTTTCGCGGCAGAAGACACAGAGATCATTATTCCTCCCATTAGAATTGATAACAAAATAAACATTGTGAGAAATATCACAGGCAATATACCTGCTTCTATGATAACAAGGAAAAAGGTAGAAGAACTACTCGTTGAGATGCTATCGAGAGCAGATAGAACGGCGGGTGGGTTTACATAGCATTTACATTGTAAGATAAAAAAAAGAGATGAAAGTCTCTTTTTTTATCTTACAAACTCATAAAGTTCATCCCATCTTCGGTCTAACGCCGCCATATCGGGATAAACAACACTTGCACCCGATTGCTCCAAAATAAATTCTTCTAAAATTCCGGTATTAATGGCAATAGTGAAAATTCCCGCCGCCACAGCAGACTCAACGCCCATTGGTGCGTTTTCTATTACAATGGCTTCCGACGGTTGCAACTTGGATTTTTCAAGTGCTTTTAAATATGGCTCGGGATGCGGCTTTCCGAATTTTACATCGTGGGCGCTAATAATATTATCTTTATGAAAAATTCCGGGGAAATATTTTTCCAAACTATTTAGTAAACTGTTTTGTCCCGAACCGGTTACAACATAAATATGAAGACCCGCTGCCTTTACTTTTTTCAATAATTCGCCAACACCTTCTACCGTTTTTACAATGTTTATTTCATCGAATTTGTCTGATTTTATTTTGTAAATCTGTTGTTTTTCCTCTTCTGTTGCTTCGCGGTCGAAGATATCCATAAATGACGAATTGATGGTAGCAGCGCCCGTTCGTCCTTCGTTCATATACACATCGTAAGGCGTAAAAGGCACACCGACAGAATTCAGTGCATACACCCACGCTTGCGCGTGATAAGGCATAGAATCAAAAAGAATGCCGTCCATATCAAAAAAGACGGCTTTCAGTTGTAAACGTATGTTATTTTGTTTGTTATAGATTTTTACTTTGTCGATTATCATAATTCGATTTACGATTGTGGATTTTAGATTTACGATTACAAAGATAGTAATTATTTTGCGATTTTAGATTGTCAGTCCCAAATCGTAAATCGTCAATTCTCAAACACCAATCTGCCATTTTTCACATCAACCGTTATCGGTTTCGATTTATCCACTGTTTGACCGATAAGCTGTTTCGACAATTCATTCAGCACTTCGCGTTGTATGACACGCTTAACAGGGCGCGCGCCAAATTGCGGGTCGTAACCTTCTTTACCAAGAAAATCAATAGCAGATTCCGTAACATTCAGCTGAACGCTATTTTGTTTCAACATTTTTTCTACTTGATTAACTTGCAAGCGAACGATTTGTGTTATTTCTTTGTCGTTCAACGGCGTGAACATAATCAATTCATCAATTCGGTTTAAGAATTCGGGACGAATTGTTTTTTTCATCAGTTCAAACACCTCATCTTTTGTCTTTTCAATCACTTCTTCGCGGTTATCGTCGGTCAATTCGGAAAAATTATCTCGAATAATGGACGAACCAAGATTTGAAGTCATAATAATGATGGTATTTTTGAAATTCACAACGCGTCCTTTATTATCGGTAAGTCTACCGTCGTCCAACACTTGTAATAAAACGTTGAAAACATCGGGATGCGCTTTTTCTATTTCGTCGAAAAGCACTACAGAATAAGGTTTGCGACGAATCGCTTCGGTCAGCTGTCCGCCTTCGTCATAACCAACATATCCGGGTGGCGAGCCGATGAGGCGCGTTACCGAAAATTTTTCTTGATACTCGCTCATATCAATGCGCGTAATCATATTTTCGTCGTCGAACAAGAATTCAGCCAATGCTTTTGCCAGCTCTGTTTTTCCGACGCCTGTTGTTCCCATAAAAATGAAAGAACCGATAGGTCGTTTTGGGTCATTCAATCCGGCACGACTTCTGCGGACAGCGTCTGAAATGGCTGTTATCGCCTCATCTTGACCGATAATCCGCCTGTGCAATTCTACTTCCAAATGGAGTAGTTTGTCTTTTTCGCTCTGCATCATTTTGCTTACAGGAATACCTGTCCAACGGCTCACAACATCGGCAATATCCTCGCTATCAACTTCTTCTTTAATCATAGCCGATGCGCCTTGCAGGTTTTGCAATTCCGTTTGAAATTCTTCTATCTGCTTTTCCGCCTCTTTGATTTTTCCATAACGTAGTTCGGCAACTTTTCCGTAATTTCCCTCACGCTCGGCGCGGTCGGCTTCGTATTTAAAATTTTCAATGTCAATTTTTGCTTGCTGAATCTTATTCACGACATCGCGCTCCGACTGCCATTTCGCTTTATACTTTTTTTCTTCTTCTTTGAGATTGGCAATTTCTTGATTCAACTGTTCCAATTTCACTTTGTCGCTTTCGCGTTTGATTGCCTCACGCTCAATTTCCAACTGTTTAATATTTCGTTCAATTTTGTCCAAATCTTCGGGAACAGAATCTACTTCCATTCGCAATTTGGCAGCGGCTTCGTCCATCAAGTCAATGGCTTTGTCGGGCAAGAAACGGTCGGAAATATAACGGCTCGAAAGTTCGACGGCGGCAATAATAGCGTCGTCTTTTATGCGGACTTTGTGATGGTTTTCATAACGTTCTTTTAGTCCGCGAAGAATGGAAATCGCGCTCAGTTCGTCTGGCTCGTTTACCATAACCACTTGAAAGCGGCGTTCCAATGCTTTGTCTTTTTCAAAATATTTTTGATATTCATCTAACGTAGTTGCGCCGATTGCGCGCAACTCTCCGCGTGCTAATGCCGGTTTCAGAATATTGGCGGCGTCCATTGCGCCTTCACTTTTTCCCGCGCCGACCAACGTGTGAATTTCATCAATAAAAAGAATTATTTCGCCGTCGGAATTAATCACTTCATTGACAACGGATTTCAAACGCTCTTCAAATTCGCCTTTGTATTTTGCTCCGGCAATCAACGCGCCCATATCGAGCGAATAAAGCTGTTTGGTCTGCAAATTTTCAGGCACATCGCCACGCACAATTCGGTGTGCAAGTCCTTCGGCAATGGCTGTTTTTCCGGTGCCCGGTTCGCCAATCAAAATCGGATTATTTTTTGTCCTTCGACTTAAAATTTGCAACACACGGCGAATTTCTTCATCGCGCCCGATAACAGGATCGAGCTTGCCCGAACGTGCTTTTTCGATAAGATTGACGGCATATTTCGATAACGATTGATATGTATCTTCTGCCGATTGAGAAGTTACATTCGCGCCTTGTCTTAATTCTTGAATAGCGGCGCGGACATTTTTTTCGTTGATATTATACTCGCGAAACAGGCTTGATAATTGATTTTTTTCTATTACCAACGCTAACAACATATATTCTAACGAAACAAATTGGTTGCCATCTTTTTTGGAATAATCTACCGCTTTTTGCAAAATATCATTGGTTTCTCTCGAAAGGTAAGGCTCGCCGCCCGACACTTTTGGAAACGTGTTTATGGTTCTGTCCAGCGCATTGTTCAACGCCTGCGGACTAACAGCGAGTTTGCTAAAAATAAAATTAACAACGCTTTCGCCTGTCTCCATAATTCCTTTGAGCAAATGAGGCGTTTCTATTGCCTGCTGTCTGGCGCTTTTAGCCAAGTTAATAGCCTGTTGGACTGCTTCTTGAGATTTAGTTGTAAAGTTGTTAAAGTTCATATCAATTCAATTTACGATTTTAGATTTGGGATTTACGATTTTACAAATAAGTTAACGAAAATATGCTTAGAATGCCGTTAGGCATTTTAGCTCAGTAGAAAATAAATATCGCACTAAACAGCGTGCCGTCAGGTATGCGACCTTACGCATTTTGGTTGCAAACCTACGGTTTGCGATTCATGATTTGCTCATTTTTCTACCAAGCTATAATCCCTACGGGATTTTTTTCAAAATGTGTCATTAAATATTATTGATTACTTAAAACACGTTCAATTTTTTTGCCAATTGTGTTTTTGTGACAAAAAGTCAGTTTTCATATTTAACAATCAGGTATAGAAAATAGTTCGTTTTTTTATATCTTTGCAACCAAGTAAAGATAAATTTATCCTCTGTGAAAAAATATTCCATTAGTATAATACTCTTGCTGCTCTACTTTTTTCCTGTTCTTTCCTGCGAAAATGGGGAAGAATGTGCCGAAAATGCAGCCGGAAAATCCGTCCGGGCGTGGAATATATCAGAGAATTTGGGAATTATCCGTCCAATAGTGTTGGATACTGCCGCGCTTAATTTTCAAAACACTTCGACCGACCACATATATAGCATCGCCAATGCGTATTGCGGTAATTTGGGTTCGCCGTTGGAACCGAAAATTTATTTCGACCGTGAGGAAAAATCAGATTTCTTATTTATGAAACCGTATAGCAGTTATTATAAATCGGTATCTGACTTTAATTTTTACAACACTAAAAGTCCATTTTCAAACATAACTTATTACAGAGCCGGTCCGTCTTTTGGGAGGGAAGAAAGATTTAACGCCTTGTTTACCGTAAATGTTAATTCGCAGTTTAATGTCGGCGGATTTGCTGATTATATTTATGGTAGAGGCATTTATAAAAATCAGTCGACAAACCATATTATGGGCGGTTTGTTTGGGAGTTACATAGGAAAGCGTTATGAAGCGCACGGAGTGGCTTCATTGACAAATTTCAAAAACTTCGAAAATGGCGGTATTACAGATGCTCTTTTTATAACCGATCCTCAACAAATGCGTGACAATATCGGAATGTTTCAGCCGCAAGATATTCCGGTTATGTTGCCGCCTCGTACAACATCAATTCTCAAAAACAGAGTATTGTATTATAATCATAAATATCATTTGGGATTTGAAAGAACGATTCACGATGTAGAAGATTCGATAACTTCCACCGTGTTTGTGCCGGTAACTACTTTTACGCATACGGTGAAATTTGAAAACAATGCAAAAGGTTATTCAAGTCGCGATTCTATAACTACCGGTTTTTATCAAAATAATTTTTTCGACCCTCGAATTACGCAAGATACGGCGCGGTTCAGTTCGTTCAAAAACACGTTTGCCATTTCGCTTAATGAAGAATTTAACAGCTTTGCGCGCTTTGGATTTACGGCTTTTGCGAGCCTTGATATTCAAAAATTCAAATATCAACGTGATACGGTTTTGCACGATGCCAACAAAAGCAAAACAACTATTGGCGGTGTGTTGTCCAAGCATTTGGGCGAACGCTTTAAATACGATGTTTCGGGTGAAGTTTGTGTGTTGGGCAATTATCTTGGCGAGTTTAAAATCGTTGGTAATGTATCAAATATATTTTCCATTTTGGGCGATTCTGTGAGACTTTCGGCGCAAGGTTTTATCGAAAACAGAAAACCCAATTTTTTTGCAGAATTTTACGAATCAAACCATTTTATATGGAATAATAATTTTAATGACGAACTTAAGACGCACATCAGCGGGCGTTTGGTAATTCCACGGCTGCGTTTTGCATTTGACGCAGGCGTTGAAAATTTAACTAATCATATTTATTTTAACAACGAAGGACTTCCAACGCAAAGTGGCAGTAATGTTCAAGTGCTTGCGTTGCAGTTGAAGCAGAATTTTAAGGTTGGTTCGTTTCACTTAGATAATCAGCTTGTTTACCAAGCATCAAGCAATAAAAATGTATTGCCTTTGCCCGATTTTTCGGTGTACAGCAATTTGTATTTCCGACAAAAATGGTTTAAGGTGTTGACAGTACAGTTGGGAGTGGATATTCATTATCACACAGCGTATTATGCACCATTTTATATGCCGGCTACGGGGCAATTTTTGGTTCAAAATGAAACAAAAATCGGGAATTATCCTGTTTTTAATATTTACGGAAACTTTCACTTAAAACGTGCGCGGTTCTTTTTGCTTTACTATCATGCCAATTATAATGTAACGGAGCCGAATTATTTTTCGATGCCCCGTTATCCGATTAATCCTTCGATGCTTAAAGTAGGATTGTCGTGGAATTTTTATGATTAAAAAAGATATTTGTTGATATCCAAAAATATCGGCGTTAGCCAAATATCTTTAAATGTCAATCGATTATGAATAAAAGAATATACTTGCTTACATCAACTTTTTTATTGATGCTCGTAGCTTCGATTTTTCTTTTCATGGATTTTGATGAGCACAGAGACCTCGACAAAATAAAGAAAAAGAAAACGCTTCGAGTTGTTATTTATTCTAATCCTATTAATGACAGCATTTATAGGTTTCATTACGAACTTGTCAGCCAGTTTGCCGATAGCATGGGACTGAAATTACAAGCCACAACCGAACATGATTTGCAAAAAAGTATTGCCGGACTGCAAAAAGGGAAATACGATATTATTGTCCGCAGTATATTAGTTACCAACGAACTTAGAGAGCAGGTTGATTTTTCGCCCCCGATACTGTTTGACAGGCAAATGCTTGTACAGCGCAAGGACGATTCAACACTTATTCGCAATCAGTTGGATTTAGCTGGGAAAACGATACATGTTGCTCAAAATTCGCCATTTATTTCGAGAATAAAAAACTTGTCGGAAGAAATCGGTGATACGATTCATATAGTGGAAATTCCGCTTGCCAACAGCAGTCAATTATTCCGGATGGTCGCCGACGGAGAGATTGACTACACTGTGTATAACGAGCGTTTAGTTAAGCTATACGCTATGCCCAATCTTGATATAGAAACGCCCATCGGATTTACGCAATTAGAAGCTTGGGCAATGCGGAAAGATTCGCCCGAATTGCAAGAAGCGGTTAATCAATTTCTTGATAGTTTTTTGAAAACGCAAGAGTATATAGATATTTATGAGAGGTATTATCAGTAAATTGTCTTGAATCAAAATAGACTATTCTTTTACGCAACGTATGAAAAAATTTCGAATTATTCAAAACGAATAGACTTTGCCGGACTAATCTTTGAAATCAGATAAGAAGGACCAACCAGCATCAATAAAGATATAACAAGCGTAGAAACATTCAGCAACAACCACGACCAAAACGTAAGTGCAATCGGAACGCTGGAAATGTAATAAATTTCGGGGTCCAACGTAATAATGCCTGTAAAATGTTGGATAGCGCAAAAAGCAAGTCCAATAATATTCCCCCAAATCACTCCTTTACCGATAAGAAAGAAAGATTGATATAAAAATACTTTGCGGATTGACCAATTGTTGGCGCCGAGCGATTTCAGCACGCCAATCATATTCGTTTTTTCCAAAATGATAATGAGCAAACCCGAAATCATATTAAAACCAGCCACGGCAAGCATCAGAATCAAAATAACCCACACATTCATATCCAACAAATCAAGCCATCCGAAAATCTGCGGATTAATCGACTTAATCGTTTGTATGTAGTACAACGAACCGTGTCTGTCGGTGCGATTGGCAATCGTGAAAAATACTTCTTCTTCTGCAAAATCCAAATAGCGATAATCGTGTAGCAGAATTTCAACGCCGCTTATTTCATCTTCTTCCCATTCGTTGAGTCGTTGCACGTGACGAATATCCGCCAACACAAACAACTTATCATATTCGCTGAAATTAGTCGCATAAATACCTTCAATAACGAACTTGCGCGCGCGAACCCTTTCCTGTATAAAATATGTAACAAAACTGTCGCCAAGTTTCAGTTGTAGTTTTTGCGAAAGCTCTTTGGAGATAATAATGCCGTTGCTCGCCGCTGAATCCGAAAAAGAAAGTACATCGCCTTCAACCATATTTTGGCGGAAAAAATCCCAGTCGAAATTGTTGTCAACTCCTTTCAACACAATTCCTTCAAAATCCGTTTCTGTTTTTACAATGCCCGGCTTGGTGGCGAATCGTTGCGCGTGGCGCACTTCAGGCAACGCGGAAAGCGATGCTAATAATGCGCTGTCAACAGCAATGGGAGCGGTTTCGTAAGTTACATTGGCATCAAGACTTGTGATTTGAATATGCGCACCGAAACCAACCACTTTGTTTCTGATTTCTTTCTTGAAACCAATCACAATGGCAACCGCAACAATCATAACTGCAAGTCCGATAGCGATTCCAATCGTGGCGATACGCACGGCAGGACGCGAAACGCGTTTATCCGACTTGTTTTTGCTGAAATGAATTCTTTTTGCTAAAAACAATTCAACGTTTGATATGTTGTTGATACTCATTGATATTTACTTCGTGATATTGGTAGATATTAGCTCCCGACAGTCGCGATATTTATAGTTCATTATTACAACAAATATCTATAAATATCAATGAATATCGGCGAAGCCAAATATCTTAAATAGTTCTTCCCGGATATTCTTCCAACGCTTTTTTCAACACAATCAACGCCTTTGCTAAATCGTTCTTTTTCAAGACGTATGCAATTCGCACTTCATCTTTTCCGGCGCCTTTTGTGGTGTAAAATCCGGATGCAGGCGCCATCATAACCGTTTCGCCTTCGTAGTTGAAATCGGACAAACACCACGCGCAAAACTTATCCGCATCGTCAATCGGCAGACGCGCAACGGTGTAAAATGCGCCCATCGGTATTGGCGAATAAACGCCCGGAATGCGGTTCAAACCATCAATCAAGCATTTGCGGCGTTCCACATATTCGTCGTACATATCACGGCTGTATTCTTCGGGCGCGTCGAGTGATGCTTCGGCTGCAACTTGCCCGATAAGCGGCGGACTTAGGCGCGCTTGGCAGAATTTCATAACCACATTTCGTAGCTCTTTATTTTTAGTAATCAGTGCGCCGACTCTGAGTCCGCACTCCGAATAACGTTTTGATACAGAATCAATCAGCACCACATTTTCTTCGATTCCTTCCAAATGAAACGCCGAAATATAAGGCGAACCCGTGTAAATAAACTCGCGGTACACTTCGTCGGAAAAAAGATATAAATCATACTTTTTTACCAAATCGCGAATCTGATTCATTTCCGATTTTGTATATAAATAACCTGTTGGATTATTTGGATTGCAAATCATAATTCCTTTGGTGCGCTTATTTATCAACGCTTCGAATTTTTCGATGGGTGGAAGCGAAAAACCATCTTCGATGGTCGATGCCACGGTGCGGATAACCGCGCCTGCCGAAATAGCAAAAGCCATATAATTGGCATACGCCGGTTCGGGAACAATAATTTCGTCGCTTGGATTCAAGCACGACAGAAACGCAAACAGCACTGCCTCCGAACCGCCCGTGGTAATAATAATATCGTCGGCAGTGAGGTTGATGTTGTATTTTTTATAATAACCGACCAATTTTTCGCGGTACGATTTATTACCGTCGCTCGGACCATATTCCAATACTTTTTTATCGATGTTTCTAATCGCGTCTAACGCTATTTGAGGCGTTGGCAAATCGGGTTGTCCGATGTTGAGGTGGTATACTTTTATTCCTTTTGCTTTGGCGGCATCGGCAAGTGGGACCAGCTTCCGTATGGGTGAAGCAGGCATTTCGTTTCCGCGTAATGAGATATTGGGCATCGTAGTTTTTTTAAATTGACTGCAAAGATAAATAAAAAACGCGGCTGTTTGAAAGCCGCGTTCTAAAAAAATTACTTAATGAAATCAAATTTTCCTTCAAACATTTTTCCAACGATTGGAAGTGGTTTTTCTTCTCCCTTGTTGGCTGTGATGATACCAATGATAAGAAGTATCAAATATGTAATAGAAAGAACCATCGCTAATATACCGATTATTCCTATAATGCCTGTCAGATTCATTATAGCAAATATCGTAATTAATATTCTTAACGCAATGTTAATACAAAACATTGTAACAAACAATCCAAATGATTGTTTTAAGTGGTAAGAAACTAATGAATCTTTTTCTTTGTCCTTGTAAGAAAAGAAAGAAATTAACCAACCAATGATTGTAATGTAAGATACAATCGCCATCGTTTTTTTGTCCATAATAAAAAATTTTTTAGGTGAATAAAAATGTAATTTAATTAATTGTGGGTAAAAATAATACTTTTTTTCAATTGAAAGATATTTTTTGCTATAAAGTTATCGATAAACCAAAAAATGCCAAAAAATTATATTTTATTACAAATCGCATTGTTTTTGTTGTTATTTGTATTATTTTTGCACCGAATTATTAAAGTTTAAAACTAATCTAAACAAAAACGACTATGTCGGAATCAATTATTGTAGGCGAAAAAATTAAATCACTTCGCGAATCAAAAAATATTACGCGTGAAGAAATGGCTGAAAGAAGCGGCTTGAGTTTGGAACAAATCGTGTCGATAGAAGAAGATGTAAATCTTCCATCGCTGGCGCCGCTGATTAAAATTGCGCGCGTGCTGGGTGTTCGTTTGGGCACTTTTTTAGATGACAACGAAAATCTTGGTCCTGTTATTTCTCGAAAAATAGATAAAACCGAAAGCATCAGTTTTTCAAACAACGCGGTGCAGTCGCGCAAGCATATGGATTATTTTTCGCTGTCGAAATCAAAATCGGGCCGCCATATGGAGCCGTTTATTATCGATATTGCGCCTGTTTCCGAACTCAAATTCACAATGTCGAGTCACGAAGGCGAAGAATTTATTTATGTGATGGAAGGCACCATTGAAATTAATTACGGAAAAGACGTATATACACTTTCGGCAGGCGACAGCATTTATTACGATTCTATTGTGACGCACCACGTTCACGCGCATCAAGGTACAGCCGCGAAAATTTTGGCAGTTGTTTATACACCGCTTTAAAAAATTAAGAATTAAGAATTAATAATTTGCCTGACGGACATTTTCTTAGTTTTCAATTCTTGGTTATTAATTATTAATTAGAAAAAAATGCAATTATACGATAGAACTCTCGGAGATTGGCTCGAACACTGGGCGCAAGAAACTCCCGACAAAGAATACATTGTTTATTCCGACCGCAACCTGCGCTTCACTTGGAAGCAGTTCGACAACCGCGTAAACGATATGGCAAAAGGATTGCTCGCCATCGGCGTGAAAAAAGGAAACCATGTTGGACTTTGGGCAACTAATGTGCCCGACTGGCTTACATTTTTGTTTGCCTGTGCCAAAATCGGCGCCATTTGCGTAACCGTAAATACCAATTACAAACAGCACGAATTGGAATATTTGTGTGAAAATTCCGATATGCACACGCTATGTATCATTGATGGCACTTGGGATTGTGATTATGTGGATATGACTTACCAAATGCTTCCCGAACTCAAAACGTGCGAGCGCGGACATCTCAAAAGCGAACGTTTTCCATTTATGAAAAACGTTGTTTACATCGGACAGGAAAAGCATCGCGGAATGTATAATACCGCAGAAATTTTATTGCTTGGAAATAACATCAATGACAGCAAATTGCACGAAATAAAAAGTACCGTAAGCTGTTATGATGTAGTAAATATGCAATATACTTCGGGTACAACAGGTTTCCCGAAAGGCGTAATGCTCACGCATCACAACATTGCCAACAATGGCTATTTGACGGGTGAGCATATGAAATTTACGCAAGACGACAAGCTTTGCTGTTGCGTGCCGTTGTTCCACTGTTTCGGCGTGGTACTAGCAACGATGAACGTGTTGACGCACGGCTGTACGCAGGTGATGGTAGAAAAATTCGACCCGTTAGTAGTGTTAGCGTCTATCCACAAAGAACGATGCACATCTGTTTACGGCGTGCCAACGATGTTTATTGCCGAACTGAACCATCCAATGTTCGATATGTTTGATTTGACAAGTTTACGCACCGGAATTATGGCGGGCGCGCTTTGTCCGATAGAATTGATGCGCCAAGTAAACGAAAAAATGTTTATGGACATAACCAGCGTATATGGCTTGACCGAAACTTCGCCCGGAATGACGCAGACGCTCATCAGCGATTCGTTTGAAACGCGTTGCACAACGGTAGGAAGACCATACGAATTCACGGAAGTGGCGATTATTGATCCTGAAACAGGCGAGCATTTGGGCGACGAACAGCAAGGTGAAGTTTGCTGTCGCGGATACAACATAATGAAAGGCTACTATAAAAACGACGAGGCAACAAAAGAATGTATCGACAAAGATGGATTTTTGCATTCGGGCGACTTGGGCATCAGAGATGTCAACGGAAATTATCGTATTACCGGTCGCATCAAAGATATGATTATCCGTGGTGGAGAGAATATTTATCCGCGTGAAATAGAAGAATTCCTTTATCAATTAGATGGCGTAAAAGATGTGCAGGTTGTTGCTGTGCCGTCGAAAAAGTATGGCGAAGAAGTAGGTGCATATGTTATATTGAAAGAAGATGCAAAGCTTCTTCCCGAAGACGTGCGCGATTTTTGTAAAGGAAAAATTGCACGCTATAAAATTCCTAAATATGTATTCTTTGTAGATTCATATCCAATGACCGGAAGCGGAAAAATACAAAAATTCAAGTTGCGCGATATGAGCCTTGAGCTATTGGCTAAACAAGGCATTGAAGTCATTTAAACTTAATTATCAACAAAACAAAACGCCTCGAAAGTTAAAACTTTTGGGGCGTTTTGTTGTTATAATATCTGTTAAGCACGCAATGATAATGACAGCTCCATTTCTTATATCAGAAAACTATTAGTCTTTAAAAGTTTCCAAGAACCAATTGATTTTCAGTATATTTTAAATATTAAAAATAAAATTAACAAAAATTAACAGCGTCCGTATTATTTTTCATTGTACATTTGCCCTCGATTTAGTTTAAGAAAAAAAGAATGCACAATGGAACAAACAAAATCCGACATAATTAATACAGCGGCAGACTTATTTAAAAAGTACGGCTTGCGCAGTGTTTCTATCGACGATGTGTGCAAGGAACTGCGCATTTCCAAAAAAACATTTTACAATTATTTTAAGCAAAAAGAACAGCTTATTGAAGAGGTGCTTTGTTATTTTCACGAAGAAAATAAAAAGAAAAACAAAATGCCTTGTCTGGAAATGGGCGAAGGCAGAAATATTATCAACTTCTTGGTGGATTATGACAAAACCTTCAAAACATTGTTAGAGCAAAATAAAAAATATTTTTCCCTATATTATGATTTGGAGAAATATTATCCATTAATTTTGCGGCGCCGTTTGGAAAGCACGCGCCAAGATAGGGAAGATATGATAAAAAGCGTTATCCTAAAAGGCTTGGAAGAAAAAATTTTCCGCGAAGATATAGATGTTGACTTGATGGTAGAATATGTTGCGATGCAATTTCAGACAATATTGAATCTTCCCGACAAAAAAAACAGTGACCTTTTTCAGCGTTTCCGCTTTTTCAAAGATTTGCTTATTCGCATTTTGGCGAACGAAAAAGGAATGGATTATTATTTGAAAAATTATTATGAAAATAAATAACGTATGAACAGAAAAAAGATTTTAGTATTAACAAGTTGCTTGATATTTTCATTGACAACTATTTTTGCACAAGAAAAGCTGCAACTTTCGCTTGCCGATGCCAAAGCATATGCGCTGGCATACAACCGCACGTTGCAAGGTTCGAGCATTGCCGTGCAAAAAGCCGAAGCAGCTAAATGGCAGGCAATTGCTTCGATGCTTCCACACGTGGATGCGACGCTGAATTACGCCAACTTTTTGGGCTACGAAATGAAATTAAACATTATGGGACAATCGTTCGGCTCGCCTGTTGACCCAACCGGAACGCTCAATGCAACGGCAAGAATAGCTTTCAGCGGAATGCAAGTTGTCGGCGTTCAGTTGAGTAATTTGGCAATCGATATGTCGAGATTGAACAAAGACATCAGTGTGTTGGACGTAAAAGCGAATGTTTCGACAGCTTATTTTTCGATATTGGTTGCCGAAGAATCGAAAAAATTATTGGAAAACAGCCGTGAAAATTTGATGCAACTGCACGCAACAACCGAAAAAATGTATGAAGTTGGAATGGCAGAGCAAATCGCCGTTGACCAGCTCGACGTGCAAGTAATGTTGATAGAAAACGAACTACAGTCGCTGGCGCGCAACATCGAATTGGCTTACAACGCGCTGCGGCTTGTGCTTGGCTCGAACGATGCCGAACTTGTGTTGACCGAAACGCTCGACAATTTTATGGCAAACAATAACGCGTATGCAACCGTTGTTTCGTACTTCGACATCAACAAAGATTTGAATGTGCAGATGTTGAATCAGAATATTGAATTGAACAAAAAGATGCTCAACTTGAAACGTTGGGAATACGCACCTACATTGGCATTTTTCTACCAATATTCCGACATCAAATATTTCGGCGAAGAACCGATGATGAAAAGCACTATTCCGCACACAATCGGCGCATCGCTCAATATCCCGATTTTTTCGAGCGGCGAAAGATTATCCAAAGTTCGTCAAGCAAAATTCGATTTACAAACGGCAAAAATTCAACGTGCCGATGCGATTGAAGGCATTCAAGTGCAAGAAAAACAACTGCGGTTTCTGCTCAATTCGGCAATCGAAACCTACGAATTGCAAACAAAAAATCTTACCGTTTCGGAACGAATTTTTAAAAACGCAGTGCAAAAATATGAACTCGGCGTGATTTCGAGCACCGACCTTACTACTATTAACAATGGTTTGATTTCGGCGCAAAGTTCGTATATCAGCGCGCTGATGAATTTATTGACCGCGCAGACAAATTTGCAAAAACTTTTAAATCAATTATAAATATCTCAGTATCAACGAATATCAATCAATATAAAAATATGAAAAATTTAAGTAAAATGTTGAGCCTATTTTTAGGCATTATGTTAATTCTTTCGGCTTGCGGAAGCAGAACAGAAGAAGCGCAGGAAGAAACCGGCGGCGTTGTGCGCGTGCAGAAATTGGAAGACAGAGAAATTTCGCGCGAGTTCAAATTTTCGACCGTGTTGCAAGCATACGACCGCGTAAATATTGCACCACAACAGCCGGGACGAATCGCGCAGATTCTTACGCCGGTCGGCACGCGCGTGTCGCAAGGACAATTGCTTGTGCAAATGGACAGAACGGCTTATGATGCGCAGAAAGTGCAGTTCGATAATTTGGCTGTTACGTACGACCGCGTGTCGCAACTTAACGCGTCGAACAACATTTCCAAACAGCAATACGACGAAACAAAAACCGGATATGAGGCAATGAAAACGCAGTTGAGAAACACAGAAGCAAACACGTTTCTTCGTGCGCCGTTTGCCGGCGTTATTGAGGCGCGAAATTACGAGCCGGGCGAAATGTACAACGGCGCGGTGCCTGTTCTCTCGCTCGTGCAGTTGAAAATGCTGAAAGCAAATCTGAATATTTCGGAAACATTTTTTCCGCACGTAACCAAAGGAATGGCTGTGAATATCACGCCCGATATTTTTCCCGACCAAGCGTTTAAAGCCGAAATCGACATTATTTATCCAACGATTGATGCCGGTACGCACACGTTTCAAGTGCAAGTAAAAATTCCGAACGATAAAGAAATTTTGCGCCCGGGTATGTTTGCCACTGCGTCGATGAATCTCGGACAAGTAAAAACGATTGTTGTTCCATCATTGGCAGTAATGAAATTGCAAGGCACAAATGAACGTTACGTTTTCTTGAACAACAACGGTGTTGCCAAGCGCGTTCCCGTAAGAATCGGACAGCGTTTTGACGATCAAGTGGAAATCATTTCAAACGAAATAAAACCGGGCGACGAAATTGTTGTAACCGGACAAGCAAGATTGTTTGATGGAGTGAGGATAACAGTACAGAAATAAATTCCATATTTATAGATATTAAGATATTCATAGATATTTGGCTACGCCGATATTCGTAGAAATATTAATAAATATTGCGAAGCAAATATCTCAATATCAATAAATATCTATTAAAATCAATAAATATCAGACAAAACAATGAGTATTTACAAATCAGCAATAAACAAACCCGTAACAACAATATTAATATTCGTTGCGGTTATCGTATTGGGCGTGTTCTCATTTAGGCAGTTGCCGATTGATATGCTTCCCAAAATCGACGCGCCTTTCGTGTCGGTAATGACAATTTATCCGGGCGCAAACGGTGCGGAAATCGAAACCAACGTAACCCGAATCTTGGAAAATTCGCTCAACTCGGTCGAAAATTTGAAGGAAATCACTTCTGTCTCGCGCGATAATATGTCGCTTATCGTTCTTCAATTTGAGTTTGGCGAAGACCTTACCGAGGCAGTCAATGATGTGCGGTCGGCGCTTGATATGGCGCGACGAAGCTTGCCCGACGAAGCTGAACAGCCAATGATTCTGAAACTCAACACGAGTATGTTTCCGATTTTGATGTACGCCATCACTGCTGAGGAAAGTTATCCGGGATTGGACAGAATTTTGGAAGACAATCTGCTAAATCCGCTTAAACGCGTAAACGGAATTGGAAACTTGGCAATTGCCGGTGCGCCAAAACGTTATATTTATGTAGAAATCGACCCGCACAAAATTGATGCGTTCAGATTGAGCGTCGAACAAGTTGGTCAGGCAATTGCTACGAACAACTTCAACCTTGCATCGGGCTCGATAAAAATGGGACAGTCGCAATATCAAATGCGTGTGGAAAGCGAATTTATCGAAAGCTCCGAAATCAGCGATGTGGTAGTAACTACCACGCCGACGGGCAGACAAGTGTTTGTGCGCGACATAGCAAACGTGCGCGACACGATTAAAGATGTTACGCTCGAAGAAAAAATTATGGGCAAAGACGGCGCGCGTCTTATCGTGATGGCGCAGTCGGGCGCAAACACTGTGCAGGTGGCAAACGATATTAAGCGCGAAATGGAAACGATTGTAAGAAATCTTCCGCCCGATATTACGCTTACGCCGATTTTCGATTCGTCGGTAAATATCAGAAACTCGATTAACGGATTGACCGAGGCGATTTTGTATGCGTTGCTTTTCATTATTGTAGTCGTATTTTTCTTCCTCGGAAGATGGCGCGCCACGCTCACTGTGGCGTTGGCAATCCCAATTTCGCTTATTGTTTCGTTTATTTACCTTTTTGCCACAGGCAGTTCGCTCAATATTATTTCGATGTCGGCACTCGTGGTCGCGCTCGGAATGGTTGTGGACGATGCCATTGTGGTGCTCGAAAATATCAGCAAGCACATCGACCGAGGCGCCGCTCCGCGCGAAGCATCTATTTACGGAACAAACGAAGTGTGGCTTCCTGTAATTGCCTCAACATTAGTTATTTTGGTGGTGTTTATTCCGCTTACAATGCTTGGCGGACAAGCCGGAATTATGTTTAAAGAAATGGGTTGGATTGTTGCCATCACGGTAACTTCTTCCACGCTTGTGGCCATTTCACTTACGCCGATGCTTACATCGAGATTGCTCAAAGCGCGCAATTCGGTTCAAGAAGGCACCAAAAGTTGGTACGACAAAACCGTTATCAAATGGCTCGATAAAGTGGACGATGCTTACGGAAAACTCTTGCATTATTGCTTGACTCACAAGTGGAAAACCATCATTTTTATTGTTATATTTTTCATTCTATCGTTGTTGCCGGCAGTTTTCGGAAAAATCGGTGTCGATTTTATGCCTCAAAACGATCAAGGTCAAATTACAATGACTGTGGAACTACAACAAGGCACGCGTTTGGAAGAAACATCGCAAGTAGCGCGTCTTATTGAATCAAAAATAGTAGAATTGATTCCCGAAGTAGAAATTTTTTCTACCACAACCGGAGTTGACGACGAAGGTGGATTTACTTCGTTCTTTACCGACCAAGCTAATGATATTATTACGATGAACGTTCGTCTTATTCCGTTGGCAGAGCGTAATCGGTCGGTGTTTGAAGTTGCCGAAATTCTTCGCGCCGAATTAGACCAAATTCCCGAAATTATCAATTATACCGTTTCCACTTCGTCGGGAATGGGCGGAAGTGGCGGAAACAATGTCGATGTCGAAATTTATGGTTTCGATTTTCAAGTAACCAATGCGTTGGCAACAGAATTTAAAAACCGATTTCAAACAATTGAAGGCGCGCGCGATGTGAACATCAGCCGTAAAAACGACCGCGCCGAGTTGGAAATCGTGTTCGACAAAGAAAAACTCGCACGCCACGGACTCAGCTCGCAAACAGCCGCTGTGTTTGTTCGCAACCGCATCAACGGAATGAACGCCGGTTATTTGAAAGAAGACGGAAACGAATATAATATTGTGGTGCGCTTGGAAGAAAATTACCGCCAATCGCTTTCCGATATTGAAAAACTAACGCTGATGTCGCCGTTTGGGCAACAGATTAAATTAATCGAGCTTGCCGAGATTCGCGAATATTGGGCGCCGCCTAACATCGAGCGTAAACGTCGCGAACGTGTTGTAACTGTGTCTGTTACGCCTGCGCCCGGTGTCGCACTTGGCGATATGGCATCGCTTGTGCAAACAGAAATAGACCAAGTAGATATTCCGCAAGGCGTTCTTGTCGAAATAGGCGGTGCTTACAAAGATTTACAAGAAACGATTGTGGATATGCTCACGCTTTTGTTTATCATCGTGATGTTGGTTTACATTGTAATGGCATCGCAGTTCGAGTCGTTTGCCAAGCCGTTTATCATTATGCTTTCAGTGCCGTTTGCTCTTTCGGGCGTTATTTTAGCACTTTGGATAACAGGCGTTTCATTGAGTATTATCGGTATGCTTGGCTTTATTCTGCTGGTTGGTATTGTGGTAAAAAACGGTATTATGCTTATCGACTTTACCAATCTCTTGCGCGACCGTGGCTATCCGCTCAACAAAGCCGTGGCAATGGCAGGAGCATCACGTCTTCGCCCTGTGTTAATGACTTCGCTTACGACGATTTTGGGTATGCTTCCGCTGGCATTGAGCCGTTCCGAAGGTTCCGAGACGTGGATTCCGATGGGTGTTGTAGTAATCGGCGGCGCAACGGTTTCTACACTTATTACGCTGTTGATAGTTCCGGTGGCATATTCCGTGATGTCGCGCAGTGGCGAACGCGATAAAGAAGCCGAAGTAAGAAAATCATTCCTCTTTTTGGACAGGCCACTGCCCGAAGCGGATAGAATAGAAATAGAAGGAGAATAATTGATATTTGCTTCGCGATATTTGTAGATATTCATAGATATTGCGAAAAATATCGCGGAGCAAATATCGACATATATCAATAAATATCGACATATATATGAAAGCAATAATGATAGTATTTAACCAAGCGTTTACCGAAAGGGTAGAATATATTTTAAGCCGCTTGGAAATAAGAGGATTCACGTTTTTTGAAGGCGTGCAAGGGCGAGGCACAAAAACCGGCGACCCGCACCGCGGAACGCACACGTGGCCCGAATTGAACAACACTGTGATTACCATTGTAGATGACGAAATGGTGCGCGACCTGCTCATTGCCGTGCGCAAACTCGACAATCGAAATAAAGAAATGGGTGTCCGCGCTTTTGTTTGGAACGTGGAACAGACGGTGTAAAAAATAAAAAAATGAGGTTTTTTTAAAAACCTCATTTTTTTATTTTCTTTTGCACCTGGCTAAAAATATAGTTTTTTCAGTTCGCTCTTTTTATAATAGTGTGCTAAAATTTCTGGATATTTATAACCTTTTTCGCCCATGACGGCGGCGCCAATTTGACACAATCCAACGCCGTGTCCCCAGCCTGCTCCTATCAAAGTGAATTGTTCAGGTAGGTTGTCTTTTCCTAGTTTCTTATCTACCACAAATGCCGAGCTGTATAAATGAGAAGGCGAAAGCCATTTGCGGATTTCTAATTCTTTGCCAACCGTGATTGTCTGTTTTGTTCCGACAATTTTCAATTTTATCAATCGCCCGGAAGCGCCTCTTTCTATGGGAATTAAGTCGATAATCTCTCCAAAATCAATTCCTGAACGTTTTTGTAACAATTCGGAAATTTCCGTTTGTGAGTATATAACTTTCCAACGGTAAAAATCGGTTGTTTCTTGGTCGTAATTATTGAGCACTTGTGCCAATATTTTTTTATTGTGTGTATTACAAAAAGCAGGCGGCGATTGGCGAATCCATTTTTCGGTGTTTTTTTCTATTGTTAAATCAATATCTGGAGATTCCGTGTCAAGCACGGAATGACAGCACGAATTATCATTGTCACGAACATTTGTCAAGTAACTATGCGGAATATCTGCCCAACAGTTTTCAAATTTTTCGGACATTCCTCCACACGATTTTGAAAAACGGGCGTCGCAAATATTGCCGTCAGACATTAGTACTTCGCCGCGTGTTTCTTCGACTGCTTGTATGGCTGTTTGCGTGTTGGTTCGTGTAATGCCTTGATAACGTTGGCAATGGTCGTCGGCGCAGACATCGAAATTGATGTGTGCATCGCGTTCGTACCACTTTATTAATTCAGAAGTTAGAGGTAAGAAGTTAGAAGTACTTAACGAGCAAATGTCTTTGATTTCTAATTTCTGACTTCTAATTTCTAAATTCGCCAAAAGCCAACTTCTCGAAATAACTGCATGTGCTTTGAGCAATTCCAATGAAGCCGAAGCGCTCATTTCGCTTGAAATTACGCTTTTCAGATAATCTTCAACGGGAAGCATATTAATGGCTGTTATTTTTTCGTTTTCGATGATAAATTTCAAAGAACCGGAAAAATGTTGATTTTCTTTTCGTTCCCAATGAAAATTTATGCCGATAGTTACGTTTTTTAGTTCAAAATCTGCGTTTTCTTTTGTTGGTGAAAAAATAATTTCATTAAAAAGTTTTCCTTCAAAACATATTTTTCCATTTAGGTATGAAACCGTTTTATTTTCTCCATTCCAAACAAACTCAATTTCCTTTTCGCTCATAATGCCAACGGAAACAGTCGGCTCATTTATATCTTTGGAAACTTGATGAAACACATCTGCAATAATCTCTTTGTTCAATTTATCAAAATCGTTTTTTCTTGGCGTAATAAATATTCCGGCAATATCTATCGCTCCCGGACTAATCATTATATTGTCGTCGCCTTCGGCAAAATATTGCGTGGGGCGATGTTTTTTGCGTGGAAAAACAAAAGTTATCCAAGTGTTGTTTTTATACAGGCAAAAAACATTCATCATGGGTTCTTCATCTTTCGTTTGTTGCAAGTCGCGATAAATTTTTTCGAACAAATCTACAGCTGTTTTTTTGTCTTTCGATTCTATCACAATACAAGAACGTAGATAATGTTGAATGCTGTAACATTCGCTGTTTTCATCTTTATAAAATGTTTTCGATTGTGTTTCTTTTAATGTTGAATATTCGTATTCAACAGGTAAATGATTTCGTTCAACTGCTTGAAAGTGCATGTGGTCGGGAGCCGAAGCGCCCGACAACGGACCATTGTACAAAATGGCAAATTCATCTAAATCTTTTGCTAAATCGAGCATATAACTGTAATAAGGCAAAATTTCTTGCAAAACATGCTCTGTTCTTGTTATGGTAAAATGATAAGGTAGGATAGGGAAGGGATTCAGCAAGAATTCAAATTTATGTTGATAGAAAATGCCTTTTTGAGCATCGGGTCTGTTTTCTTTGCACAAAAAACACTTCCGTTCTTGTATGCTTTTGGCATCTGTTTTAGCACCTGATGACACAATACGCGCAGGATTGAATTGTGTTTTTATTTCAAAACCGGCAAAAGTAAATGTTTTTGTTTCTACATCTTTTAGACTGTCAATATTCTTTCGGGCAAGTTCCCAAGATGAATATTGTTGGTTATATAATTCTTTGAGTTGTTGATTTAGATTCATGTTATTTCTTATTTTCTCTATCAGCTATTACCATTTTAATTTCGACATAACTTACTTCTCTATTGAGTGCTGAGAAAACATTACTTAGTAATTTTTCAGTTTTCAGCACTTTTACGATTTTTTCTTCTTTTTCTTTACTTACAAAATCCCGCAATGGAATTTCGCCCGTTCCTACAAAATGAGCCAAATGTCCTTCGATAGTTGTTTTGGCAAAATCTCTGGCAGTAGCTATTTCAGTAATGGAAAAACCTCGTTTGTATAAATCGAAACTCAATTGTTTGGTATCTTCTTTTTTCGGCTTTTCGGGTTTCGGTTCTTTTTCTTTCTTTTTGCGTTCTTTTTTATTAGATGCTTCTTTTTCGTGCATCAATGATTGTAAGTTATTTTTCTCACAATAATCTAGCACAATATCCAAAAATTGCTGTCCATATTTGGCAATGGTGGCAGGACCAAAACCGCTCATTTTTTGCATATCTTCCAATGTTTGCGGAAGATAAGTCGCCACTTCTGTCAAACCTTTTGTGCTCGAAACTAAATAAATAGGAATATTCGCCGAATCGCATATTTTTTTGCGCAAGTCGGACAATCTGTAATATAATACGGGAAATTTAGCTTCCGGTTTTTTCGAATCATTACTTCCGGCATAAGCATTGACGGAAAAAGACGGCAACAGCAAAGTGTTTTTGGCGATGTAATAATTTTCTACGGTAAATTCATCTTTGATGTTTTTGAAAATATGCAATTTTTCTTCTATGGAAGTAAAAACGATTTTCAAATCGTCGTTGTAATCCATTGCGTTGCCTTTGCTGTCGGTGCTCGCGGGCGATTGTTTTAATTCTTCTGCCAAATTTTTCAATTGGTAAGAAAAATAATTGACCGCCGACGTAATTCGTTCTTGCAATTTTTGGTCATCAACGCCGGTTATCATCATTCGTTGTAATTCGTTTTGAAAACGCATGGCGATGTTTTGTAAATTTTCCAACTGTTCGTGTAGCGAATTTAAAAAAGGAAGTGTTTCATCATTAAAAGAAGAAGCTTTTTCTTTTACAAAGTCAATCAATCGATTTAATTGTCCTACAACAGTTTTGAAATCGAAAATAGCGAGCAAAACATGTTCGCGGTATTCTCGTTTCGACACATCTAATTGGTTGTCCAACGTTTCGATGGGTAGTTTTTGTTTGCTGTGTTCCACAATGTTGTAGTCTATTTTCAGACTGCTTCGGTCAATTTTGCTCAACAGCACCATGCCTTCGAGCGAACGGCAACGGCTCAATGCCACATATACTTGTCCGGGCGCAAAGGCTTGCCCGGCATCGATAATGGCTTTGTCGAATGTCAATCCTTGACTTTTATGAATGGTTATTGCCCAAGCCAACCGCAATGGAAACTGCACAAAAGTTCCGAGCAATGTTTCTTCTATCTGCTTGGTATTCGGATTGGTAGAATAAGAATTGTTTTCCCACGTTTCGGGCGTTACCGTAATGGCTTCGTCGTCTCCCGGACATTTTACCAGAATAAAATCATCGTCAAATTCGATAATTTCGCCTATCTTTCCATTGAAATAACGGCGCGGACTTTCCTTGTCGTTTTTCAAGAACATAACTTTTGCACCGACTTTAAACTGCAATTCTTCTTCGGTAGGATAACTTTTTTCGGGATAATCGCCCGTAACTTTGGCTTTAAATTTCTTCAATTTACCTTTCAGTTTTTCCAATTCTTCGGCGTTGATGTTGTCTGCCTTGTAATTATGAGTCGTGAGCGTAATGTAAATATCATTTTTAGGTGGCTTAAAATCGGGATTGTAAAGTTGTTGCAACATTTCAAAACCTTCGTCCGAAATATTATTATTTCGCACTTCATTCAGCAATTTGATAAAATTCAAATTGCTCTGTCTGAAAATTTTATCAAACTCAATATAAACAGGCGGTTGTTGTCGGATAACTTGGCTGTCGAAAAAATAAATACCCGAATAATAGGGCGACAACATTTGCCATTCGTCTTCTTTATATACCGGCGAAAGTTGATACATATCGCCGATAAAAATAAGTTGCACGCCACCGAAAGGTTCATTTCGTTTGTATTTAAAATGACGTAAAATTGTGTCGATAGCGTCAAGCACATCGGCGCGAACCATACTTATTTCGTCAATTACAAGTAGTTCGAGTTCGTACAATACTTTTCGGCGAGCGCTGTTTATTTTCAATTTTCCGATTAAATCTTTTCTGCCTTCCGCCGTTGGAATAAGCGGGTGAAACGGCAATTGAAAAAAGGAATGAATGGTAACTCCGCCCGCATTAATCGCCGCCACGCCTGTGGGCGCCACAATTGCCATTTCTTTTTTGCTTCGCTCTTTCAATTGCTTCAAAAAAGTAGTTTTACCTGTTCCTGCCTTGCCGGTGAGGAAAAGCGACCGATTGGTAAGTGTGGCAAAATTGTTGGCTATTTCGTAATATGGACTCGTTGCTTGCATGTAAAGAATTTTTGAAAACCAAAGATAGAAAAAGTTACCGGTTTTTTTGTACTTTTGTACCTACAAAGATTTCAAATTATGACTTTTCGATTTCCGGCTGTTGTGTTGAGCTTGATGGCTTTGCTTGGTGGACTTATTTACATGTTGCATTTATTTGGTTTGGTTACTGCCGCTAATGAAGTGTATGCGCGGTTTTGTGCATTAGGTTTGTTTGCCGCAGGTTTTTTGCTTTTGGGTTGGCAAAAAGTTAAAAGTCATCGTTTTTCGTGGGACGATTTTTATAAGAACGATACGCCGGTTATTGTTGCTTTATCTATTTTGCTTTGTTCATTATTTTTCAAATCAAAAAGTTTTTATTGTATTCATTTTTTTGTAGTTGTAAGTCTTATTCACTTGCTTTGTACACGAAAATTCTATGCGCCACCCAAATTTTTCTATTTCATTTTTGCTTATGCTTTGCTATTGTTTTTAGGAACAATAGGCACAGAAAAAGGATTTCGATTGCCGGATAAAGCAATTAATTTTATCATATTACCTTTGTCTTTTTGCTGTTTCAAATTACCGAAAAAAACGCTCTTGCAAATTGCTGATTTTTTTCTAAAAACAGCAATTTTGTTTTTGGCAGTCTGTATATTGTATTGGTTTTATAATTTTTGGCATTTAGAAGCACATTTCATCAAGTGGATAACCGGAAAGACAAGTTATTTGGCTCAGATGACAGGTTGGGAACAAGTTGGAGCAGGAACATTTATCCAAAATTTAGATAATGCTCTTTCAAAAGATACGTTTGTTCTATATCCGGCTTTTTTATTTGTTAATTCGTGGGCATATTTTTACCACCCAACGGCTAATGCCATCGTTTTATTGGGAGGATTGACAGTAAGTTTTTATCTGTATTTTCAAAAAGATAGTAATAGCAGTTTCTCAAAGTGGAATTTGTTTTTGTACATTGCGCTTTGCCTGTTTACGCTGATGTTGATAGAAAGCAGAATCGGAATTGTTGGTTTTTTTGTGATTAGTGGCATTAGTGTATTGTATTATTTGAAGTTGAAGTTAAGCTCCAAATACTTTAAAATTGTATTGCTGCTTTGTGTTTTGTTTGCCGGAGCGGGTTCTGTTGTGTTTAAAGATAAAATTTCCGGTTTTTCGAGCGATCCTATTCGAGATTCTTATCGTAAAATTGCAGTGAGTTACATTTCAGAAAATTTTTATTGGGGCAGTGCTTTTGACGGACAGCGAGTAGCATTGGAACAACAAGCCGAAAAAATAAAAGACACATTACCTCCAATAGTATATCCGCACATCGAGGAGCCGATATACTTTGTTCACAATCAATATTTGGGCAATATGGTAGAATTTGGTATTGGCGGATTGATTGTATTGTTGGCAATGCTTGTGGCTATTGGCTACTATGCAATCAAAAATCGCAATTATGCTTTGCTGGCATTCCTTTGTTTTATGCTCTTTATGATGTGGGTAGATGAAGGAGAAGATACTATAAGGCTCATATTTATTCTATTTTTCACAGCATTCAGCGAAGCTGAAAAAAATAATACACGAATTTTATCCTTAAGAAAATGAAACGAACATTTACATTAATGCAAGTATAGATAATGAAAATGTGAGTTCCATACGACATTAATGTAAAAAAATAAAATATTCTCGTATGAAAGAATTTGTAGAAAATTTGCTCCCAATTGAGCGCAATTTATTTTTTCTGTTAAACGGCAGTAACTCCGTTTTGTTGGATAATATTATGTATAATATAAGTTTAAGCAAAATTTGGATTCCGCTTTATATATTTGTTGTACTATTGCTATTTTTCAGAACGCAGAAAAAAGAAGCGTTTTTAATGTTGGCATTTTTTCTGTTGGTTTTTGCGTTGTGCGACCAAATTTCGTCGGGATTGATAAAACCATTTTTTGAGCGTCTTCGTCCCGGAAATCACCCCGATTTTAAAGACCTTGTGCAGCTTGTAAACAATCATCGTGGCGGCGGATACAGCTTTATTTCGGGACACGCCACAAATAGTGTCGGTTTTGCAGTTGCGCTTTCGTTGGTTTTTCGCAATCGTTGGGTAACGCTTGTAACGCTCGTTTGGGCAGGATTAATCAGCTATTCGCGCATTTATCTTGGTATGCACTTTATTTCCGATGTAGTCGGCGGAATCATTGTCGGAACGCTCACAGCAATAGCTTTGTACGCAATATTAATTCCATTGCGGAAAAAACTTTTTCACTTAAAATTGTCCGAAAAAAAGAAAATTTTTTCCAAACAACACGGTAATATTTTGGCTTTTGTATTTGCCGTTTATTTTCTTGGAGTTATTATTTATAGTCAGTTTTAGGCTTAAATCTTTTGGCATCATTACCAATCTTTTTCAATGTTTCCTTAATTTGCGGATAATGCTTGATAACTGCTTCAAGCTGTTTGTCGTTTCCATTTTGAGAAACATTGTAATGATTCAGTGCGCTGCCTGTTTCTTGCTGCGATTTTATGATAACAAATCCAAGACCTTTATCACCTTTTTCGACAGCGGTATATGGACTTTCATTGCCGAATTTTTCGTTGATGACCGCCATTGCCCAAAGCCAAATATCATCGGCTTGCGGCGCAAGTTTCATAAATAATTCTCTGTTTGTAATATCTTTGTAAAAGCATTTCGGCGGATACAAAATTCCACCCACACCTGTTGGAAATACGCTGAAAGGCGAGTGCTCTCCGTTTTCAAAATAAGATTTCGGCTCAATGCAGTTAAACCAATTGTTATAAGGAAGCGGATTGTGATTTTCATCTGTTTTAATTCCGTGAGCGCGGAGATAGATAATTTTTTCGGGACTTTTTTTGTGCGCTGCCGACAATCGCTCAATCCAGTCTTTCGGATAAAGAACGTCATCATCTGCCGTAATAATACAATCGTCGGGAAACGTTTCAAGTGCGTAAATGATTTTTGTATAAGACCTTATATCTTCGCAAAAACGAATTTCAAGTCCTTTTTTTATTAATTTTTTCAGTATTTTCGGAACATTTTCCTTGTCGTTATGTCCAAGCCACAACACAATTTTATCGGGTTTTACGTTTTGATTAAAAAATGTAAGAATCGTGTAAGGAGTAAGGTCGGCAATTCGTTTCCCATACGAAGTCAACGATATGATATATCTTCCCGCTCCCTCGCCGTTTTTAAGTGGTTTAAGAGTTGGTATAAGAAGCCTTTTGAAAAACATTACTGCTTGTTGTTTCCAGATTCTTCTTGTTTTTTTCCAACTCATTTTTTCTTTTGTCATTTTTTTTCTATTTTTTCGTTTATAATAATATCGGCAAATGAACCGCGAGGAATTTCATTTTTTACCATTTTTTTTGCCCAATGAAGCGATAACTTGTGCACATTCCAACGCGCAGAAACTTCATCATAATAGCGTTGGTCGAAACAGTCGAATCCTGCAATTAAAAATCGGTGAAAATCGGCGTAGCAAACCGTTTCGCAATTCAGATTTTTCCATTCATCGCGTTGCATCATTCTGAAAAACATCATCTGAAAAAAGAAATAATGATTAATTTGCGCTTCTTTTTTCCAATATTCAAAATGAATCGACAGCAAATCGTCAACAATTTTGTTGTGCGGTTTAGCAATCAAAAACGCATTTTGCATTCGCACAAAAGATGTCGGTTCCCAATTCAGTCCAAGTGGATCGAATCGAGTAAAAATCTTCGCGTCTTTTGGCGGATTTTCGGAGCGTTGAAGAGCAAAAAAATCTTGTTGCAACAAATTTTCGTTAATCGGCGCTGTTAAATAAATTGTCGCATCAAGCCAAACACCGCCGTAAGCAGAAAGTAATTGCAAACGCACAAGATTGGCGATTTTCGGAAAAACAAATCCACCTTTGCCGAATTTTTCCCAAACAAAATCGGGCAGTTCTTCCAAATAATCGCGCAACGTTTCTTTCGACAACACAATTACTTCGTATTCGCCACGATATTTTTGGACGGAATTAAGGCAGGTGCGTACAAGTTTTGGCGTGTTTTCGTCTATTCCTTGCTGCCAAAATTGCCAAATTATTTTTTTGCCAACCAATTCGGGCTTTTTGGCAACGGTAACATATTTTTCTATTTTTCCTGCCAAAAAATCATCAATATAATTATCTAATTTTTTAACAACTTCGGCTTGCACGAGCAAATCTTTTTTTGCCTTTTTCGCTTTTTGTAGTCCTTTGTACCACAAATATATTTTTCTAAACAGCTGTTTCATTTTTCCTCTGTTTTCATTTTTCCATTGGCAATAAAATCAAAAAACGAACCTTCTGGAATTTGGCTGAATTTATCAAATCTATAAGTCAATTTATGAATATTGCTTTTTGATTTTATTTCGTTAAAAAGCTGTTGGTCAAACTTTTCGAGCGACACAACTTGCAATTTGTGACAATCGGTGTCGCCGATAATTTCACAATTCAAAGTTTGCCATTCATCGTGCAACATCATTCGGTTAAACATAATTTGAAACAGATAGTAATGCCCAACTTTCTTCTCTTTTTTCCAATATGCAAGATGAATGGAAAGCAAATCGGCAACAATTTTGTTGTTCGGTTTTGCAATCATAAACGAATTGAGCATTCCTGCCCAAAACGTTGGTTTCCACGAGAAATACAATGGGTCAAATTGTTGGAAAATTTTCGCATCTTTTGGCGGAATTTTGGAACGCTGAAACGCAAAAAAATCTGCATTCAGCATGTTGTAGTCAATCGGAGCGGTCAAATAAGTTGTCGCATCAAGCCACACGCCACCGTAAGCCGAAAGTAGATACAGGCGAATAAGATTTGCTAACTTGGCAAAATTAAATCCATTTTTCCCGAATTTTTCATACACAAAACTCGGCAATTCGATGTAATCGTTTACCGTTTCTTTGGTCAACAAAATTATTTCGTAATCGCCACGGTATTTTTCAACAGAATTCAAACATTCAACCACCATTTTCGACGTGGTTGAATTTACGCCTTGATGCCAATATTGCCAAAAAATCTTTTTTCCGACCAATTCCGGTTTTTTTGGAACGGCAGTAAATTTCTCGATTTTTCCGCTCAAAAAATCATCGATATAAATATCTAATTTTTCGGCTATTTTTTGCTGTTTCGGCACAGAACTTATCACTCTGATTTGTTTCAACAGCCGTCTGATTTTTGATACTATTTTATTTTTTACGTCTGACATTTTAAACATATTTTTTGATGTAATACAGCCATTTATTCGGCAATTTAATATCGTTTTTGCGCATAAAATCTTTGTACATTTTTCGTGCTTTTTGCCGATTTTCACTTCGCTGTTTTTCGCGAGCAGGATTATAATTATTGTTCAAAATAGAACCTTCGCGATTCTTGTAAAAATAAACCGCACTCGGACAAAGCACCGTTTTATTGGCATAAAAAATCATCGGAATCATTACCGGTTTGTCTTCCATCGGAACCAAATCGGGAAATGAAAAATTATTTTTATCCCAAAAACTTTTTTTGATTAAATATCGCCACGCCCAACCTTGAACTGCAACTTCTGTTTTATTGATTTTTTCGTTGATTTCCGACAGCACTTCGCTTTTTCGGAACCAAATGCTTTTCATCGGTTTTTTCTCGTAAAACACCGAACAGGCAGATACATCGGCATCGTTTTCGATTGTTGCAGAAATCATAACTTCATAAAAATCGGGACTTAACAAATCGTCTGCATCTATAAAATGAATATATTCGCCTGTTGAATTTTGTACGCCCGAATTTCTTGAAGCAGGCAAACCGCTGTTTTTCGTATGCTCAACTATTTTTATGCGGTTATCTTTGTCGGAAATTTTTTGTACAATTTCGGCAGAATTATCTGTCGGACAATCCAATACACAAACGATTTCCAAATTTTGGTATGTCTGAAAACGAATGGAATTTAATGTTTCTTCCAAGAATTTTCCGGCATTGTAAATCGGAATAATTACGCTGATTTTTTTATTTAATTTTCCGTATTCTATCGGTGCATTTATGCAAATCGGGCGTTTGGTGCGGAAAGATAAATAACGGCGGTAAAACCAATTTGGTCGATAAATTTTATTTGCGCGCAAGAAATCGACAAATATTTTTTCTGCTTTTTTAAAGTTTGCTTTTCTCAATTTATCTTTTTCGGCATCACGATTTTTCGTGTGGTTTAGTATAGAACTTTCACGGTTTTTATAGAAATAGACAGCATTCGAGCAAAGAACGACTTTATTTGCATAATAAATCATTGGCAGCATCACGGGCATATCTTCCATCGGAACCAAATTGGGAAAAGAAAAATTGCGCTCATCCCAAAAGCTTTTTTTGATTAAATAACGCCACGCCCAACCGGCAAATGTGATTTTTGTTTTTACGATTTTATCGGCACCAAACACAACTTCATTTTCCGAAAACAAAATGCTTTGCTTTGGTTTTTTCTCGTAAAATACTGAACAGACCGCAACTTCGGCATCTGATTTTTCTGCTTCGGCAATCATTGTTTTGTAAAAATCGGGACTTAACAAATCATCCGAATCCATAAAATGAAGATACTCGCCCGTTGCATTTGCCACGCCCGAATTTCGTGCAGAAGGCAAACCCATATTTTTGGCATGTTCAACAATTTTTATGCGGTTGTCTTCCTTTGCAATTTCTTTGGCGATTTCAGCAGAATTATCGGTCGGACAATCTAACACGCAGATAATTTCCAGATTTCTATATGACTGAAAACGCACAGCATTCAATGTTGGCAAAAGATATTTTTCCACATTGTAAATCGGAATTATTACACTGATTTTTTTGTCCATTTCTATAAATTCCCTTCGCAGAGTTTTGAAAAATAAGAATCGGAATAATCAATTCCGCTTGGTATTTTGTACGTTGTTTTTTGAAAAAACGACGCTTTTTTTATTTTTTCCCATTCGACGGCATCAAATTTTTTCAATAAATTATCGCCCACAAGATGCTGAATTCCGTCTTCGGAAACTTGTGGCATTTTGCTGACCAAATCTTTTCGATTGAGAAACAATGCTTTAAATATCAGTTGATGCTGAAAATAATCAATTGTTTCTGTTTCGTTTTTCCAATATTCAATGCACATTTTGTACCATGCTTCACACAGTGCATCGCCTTTTTTACTTCGAATAAAACAATTTTGCATAAACGAATATGGGAAATGCGTTAAATTGCCCGTCAAAAATACGAAAAAATCCTCGTCAAGAATATATTTCGGCACAAAATCGGTCATGTATCCTGTTGCATCTAACCAAATGCCGCCGTGATTTTTCAATAAATTCAACCGTAATAAATCAGAAAAATGCGCATAACCAATTTGTCCTTTTTTGAATTTATCCAATACAAAATCAGGCAAATCCGAATAATTTTCAAATGTGGATTTAGTCAAGATTTTACGCTCAAAATTTCCTTTGAATGTAGAAACGCTGTCTAAACACGATTTTACGATTTCGGGCGTTGTTTTTCCGGCAGGATTATCCCAAAACTGCCAAAGTATTTCGGGTGATTCTGTTGTAATTTCTTTTTTTTCAACGTTTTTAATCGCAGGTAAATATTTTTTCGCAAAATAGTTTGTCAACATTTCTGCTTTGACAAATTCACCTTTCGGTTTGTTTTTTTTCATATTTCCGCTTTGCAAAAAACCGATAAAGCGCGTAAAAAATACAGCTGTTTTGATACGAAATCTGATATATTTTCGAGAGAAACTCATATGAATTTATTTTTTTGTTTAGTTCAAACCTTCGTGTCTTTCAGTCTTCGTGTTAAATTTTTGTGCGCAAGCGCGTTTTTGTAAACACGAAGGCACAGAGACAGAAAGACACGAAGAAAATATTTTTCTTAACAAAACAACATTGTGATTATATTCCAATAGTTGTAAATCGTTCGGGCAGTTTTACAATCCATCGCATTTTGAGCATCGTTGGTTTGTTCCACGCATAAATTTTGCGGAAAATGGTTTGAATCCATCGCGCTTTCCAAAAAACTTTGTCGCCGTCAACTGCTTTCCCTGCTGAAACAGAATCTATTACGCGAAATCTCGACCGCTTGTAATGCGCCTGTTCGCCTCGCGCAATAATATCTTGCGAATGAAATTTCTCGACCAACGCATCGTAGTCAATATTCCCAAAATGAAGCAGATATAAATGTTTATCAATCTTGAAATTATGTCCGTTTACACGATGAAAACCGCGTCCCCAACGAACCGGTTTGGCAATAATGCTTGTTTTGGTAAAACGAGCATTTATCAACGCATAATTTCGTTGCGGAAGAATCGGTGCCGATTTGTCGAGTGATTTTTCATTGTGCAAATGTTGTCCCATATCAAGTCCAAGTGCCGAAACAGACGTTTTTATTTTCAATGACGAAAGATATTCGGCGAGCGATTTTCCAAGTTTTGGTTCCACAATTAGAAACTCATCGGCATCGCAACCGATAACCAATTCGTAGCCGTTTGCAAACAATTCTTCGGCTCTATCCGAAAGAAAATCGAGCCGACGTTTTTCAGCATCAATCACTTTAATTCCTTGTTTTTCAATGATTTCAATGTTCGATTTTCCGGCTTCGGCAGGCGCGGTTTGGTCTAATCCGTCTAAATAAATATACAGATTTTCTTCGCCAAACTGCTTGCCGTAGTATCGCACCCAACGATTGAGGAAAAACTCATCGTTGCGCGCCATTGTAATAACTGCTATTTTTTTCATTTCAAATTAAATCCTAAAAACTCAAAAAAATGTACTGTCATTGCGGGCTTGACCCGCAATCTCCTAATAATTGCTCTCTTTTGTGGAGATTGCGGGTCAAGCCCGCAATGACAATTTTAGGATAGTTTTTTGTGTTTCCACCTTTTATGCGTCCAAAGCCAATACGCCGGATTGCGTCGAATGGTTTTTTCCATCAGCGCCATATATTGTTTTGTTAGTTCAAATTCGGGCAACTCGTTTGGCTTTTCGGTCATTACGATGAATTCGCCGGTGTAATATCCGCGTTTTGGTTTTTGAATATCGAGATAAACGACCGGATAATCGGTTTGGCGCGCTAATTTTTCGGGACCGACAATCGGCGCGGTTTCTTGATTGAGCCACGTTTGCCAATACGCAATCGTATGTCGGCGCGGACTTTGGTCGGCAATAAAACAGAAAAATCCGGGCGTGTTGCTGCGTTTCATTTCCACAATTGTGCGCAATACTTGTTTTTGCGGCACAAGCACGCTACCCGATTTCTCGCGCAATCGTAGCATAAACCGGTCGAAATCTTTGTCATGCAATGGATTATAAACCGAATAGGCTTTGTATTCGTGCGCGTGATTTTCTTGCGCGGCTTTGGCAAAAGTAATCCATTCCCAATTTCCGTAATGTCCGAGATAGAGAATGATATTTTGGTTTTTCTTATAAAAATCGTCAATAACATGAAGGTTTT